>Ga0308004_10000793_pt1 | contig 14325 bp, 13 predicted proteins | sample Neamet38_FD_203156 | JGI IMG/M metagenome (GOLD analysis project Ga0308004, IMG submission 203156) | Marine microbial communities from water near the shore, Antarctic Ocean - #38 | ecosystem: Environmental > Aquatic > Marine > Unclassified | place: Southern Ocean | collected 2014-06-06 | reverse complement strand
AATTCATTTACTACAATTTCTATCTTATTTTTTTTAAACAAATCATCACTGTCTAAGAAAAAAATTATATCTCCACTACTTTTCTTAAAAGCTCGATTATATGCATTAATTTGATTATATGATCCATATTTTCCTCTTTTCTTGTTTTTTATGATTTTGATATTTGGGTATTGAATAATACTCTTAATAGAATTGTCTGAAGAAAAATCATCATGGAAGATAATTTCAATATTTTTATAAGTTTGGCGGTTAATAGAATCAATACATTCTTTGATATATTTTTGATTATTATAATTCGCTATCAGTACTGATACCTTTAGTTTAGTCAAATTGATTTCTTATAGATATACTCGAATGTCTTTCTGAACGGCATTTTAGATTTATATATTTGATGAAAATTATTTTTTTTTAAAAAATAATTAATTTCTGAAAATGTATATTTCTTGACAATCATATTGTCATAGTGGTGCTCAAACATTATTGTATCGATAAATTCAATTCTTTTTTTTAAGCCTTTCAGAATTTCATATTCATATCCTTCTGTATCAATTTTAAGAAAAGATATCTTATCAAGATTCTTTTTTTTCATATAATTGTCTAATGTTTCCGTTTTTAGCTTAAAACTTTTATATATATTTTTTTTATTTCTAAAGTTTAATAAATTAAATTTTTTTTTAAAATACTTTGATTCTTGATTAATATCATTCATTGTCGAAGATGAGCTTTCATTAAATTGATTAAAAACAATTATCTTTTCATCAGAGCCTAATGCTATATTTTCTATAGTTATTTTTGTATTTGGAAATTTTTTTTCTAAATTTTTTTTATTAATTTCTAAAAATTTAAAATTTAATGGACTTGCTTCAAATGAAATAATATTTTTTACTGTCATATTTTTTAAAAATAAATTTATAGATTCACCTTTATGCGCCCCAACATCAAAAATTAAGTTTATCCTTGATAAGCCATTTTTTTTTAGAAATTTGATAATTTTTTTTTGATAAAAATAATCAAAAAAACTTAAAAATAATAAAACTAATTTTTTAATCATTTTTCTTATTACTAAATATTATCTTACCATATTTTTTATACACTTTTTGTTTTTTCAAATAACACAAATTATTTGAATTTATACAATTATCATATTGAGTTATAAAATTATTCATTTGCTTTTGAATGCGAAAATTCTTATCTTCTACTCGATAAAACGTATCACTTATTGGTCGATATTGATAAAAATTTACCTCTTTGGTTATTCTATGAATATTTCTTAAGTTAAAGACTAATATTGTAAAAATAACCAATGATAGCGTAATTCTAGTATATTTAGTATAATCTATCTGAATCTGCTCTAGTCTTATGCATACTGGTATAAAAAATAATAATGCAATAATACAATAACCTCCGTACCTTAATGCTGGGTGATTATAAAACCACTCAATTCCTAAAGCTATTAATATTAAGTAGATTAAATAAATATAATTATAATTATATTTATATTTATATTTGTTTAAAGATTTTCCTTTGAAAGAAATCATCACAATAATAACTAGTAATATTAATCCTAAAACAAAATCAGAAACTTTATTAAAAAAATAAATATTTATCCAATTTTTAACCCAGTAAAAACCCTGAATATACTCATTTGGATTTGTAACTCTTGATGTTGGTGTTAATCCACCTTTAGACCAAAGTTCATAATGATTATTCATTTTAAGTGTCTCTGCAGAAGGAATGCTCCAATTTAAATTATCAAAACATGTGATACTTAAAGGATATATTATGCAACCTGTGTTGATAAGATAAGTAAATATTACAAAAAATAATAATAATAGAAATAAAAAAAAATATTTATTAAAAATTAGAAAAATAAATGACTTAATATAACTCTTATTTTTTGACCTCATTAAAAAGAGTAGAGGTATGAAGAATACAGCATACAATATATAAAATGCTTTTAATGAAACTATAATTGCTCCCAATAAATATATTTTAAATAAATCTATACTTTTAATATTTTTTAAATTTATAAAAATTATCATCTCAATTATTAATATGAATATTAATATTTGTGCAGACCTATCTGTCCCATGCTCTGCAATTCTATAAAAGAATATATTAATAAAAATTATTGAAAATAAACTAAGATAGTTTGTAAAGTTAATTTTTTCTTTTTTAATTTTTAAATAAGTAAAATAACTATGAATATTCTTAAGTAATATAATATTTGCGAAACCTAAAATATAAATTGAAGAATAATGGAACAAATAAAATTTTGCATATGGCAAATAAAATAATGAGTTTATATAAAATATAGATGATGGTGTTCTAAAACCATGATTAAATTGGCCAATACCGATATAAAAGCTTTGTTGTGTTAGATAATATGTATATGGAAAATGATAATATGGAAAATCATCATGATTTTTATATAAAAATAAAGAGCTAGAAATTAAAACAAAAACTAAAAAAGTTAAAAATATTTCTTTTCGATATACTGAATAATTTTTTAATATTTTTAAAAAAAAGAAAATAATACCAATAATGAGTATTATAATATTATGAAATTCGGAATGGGCTATAATAAAATTACTTAAATATGAATAAATTAACAGTACATACAATCCAAATAAACCCACATAACCAAAGTTATTACTAATTAATTTTTTTTCGAATATCCTTAAAAAAAAGGTACCATAACCTAATATTGAGACAAGAATTAGGAAGTAATAAAATATTAAGACTAAAAAATTAAACATCTGGCTTAACTATAAGAAATTCTATTAAAATAAAAGCATATAAACTTGAAAAGTTATTATAATACTTTATTTTAATTTTGATAATGGAAAACCTTACTTTAATAATTCCGGCTAAAAATGAAGCTGAAAGTTTGCCAACAGTTTTGCGTGAATTAAAAAAATTTAATTATAAAATTAATATTGTTTTACATTCCACGGATACAAAAACTATTCAGTCAATAGAAAATCATAAAGTTAATATAATTTATCAAAAAAACTTGGGTTATGGAGATGCTATTATTGAAGGTATAAATAATTGCGATACAGAATATTTTTGTATTTTTAATGCAGATGGCTCGTTTGATCCTTCTGAAATAAATAATATGTTTATATCTATGCAGACTAGACAGTTAGATTTTATATTTGCATCTAGGTATGAAGCTAACTCAGGTAGTGAGGATGACACAATATTAACCCTAATAGGCAATTATATATTTACTTATATTGGAAAAATATTTTTCAAACTTAACATATCCGATATTTTATATACTTATTTAATTGGAAAAACTAATAGAGCAAAAAAACTGAATTTGTCTCAAAAAGATTTTTCTTTATGTGTTGAATTACCAATAAAAGCAAAAAAAAATATGATGAAATTAGGATCTATAAATGCCTTTGAAAGAAAAAGAATTGCTGGAAAAAAAAAAGTTAATGCTTTTAAAGATGGTTTTTTAATTTTACATCATATGATAAAACTATTTTTCAAATAGATTTTCGATTTTTTAGTCTTAAATAAATAAAAACATAAAAAAATATATTAAATATTATAATTAATATTTGAACCTGAGTATTATTATAAAATTGTGTTGCCAACATAATACTTAGTAAATTATAAAGATTAATTAACAAGCCTGTGAGTGTATTTGCATAAAAACTATTACTACTAAATATTTTTTTTAAATGAAAAAAAATTAATTGATGTAAGTGATTAGTGTCTGGATTAATCGGTGAAATTGAAAACTTAATTTTTCTTAAGATTGAAAATAGATTCTCAAAAGCAGGGTACCAAAGTATACTGATTATAAACAAAGATGACATGGAGTCATTGATTTGATATGTGTCAATCAAACATATAGCAAATAATAGGCCCAATAAATAGGATCCACTGTCCCCTAAATATAATTTGTTAAAAAAATTTAGTATAAAAATAGCTACTAAAACAGATATTAAACTATTAAGATCTAAAATTTGACTTATCTGAGTACCATTTAATTCTAGATAATATAAACTAGAAGAAATAATTAAACAGTATCCAATGAGAGACGTGTTAACACCGTCTATGAAATTATACCCATTAATTACCACTAGAATACAAAATACTGTAAAAGCTATTTGAAAACTAGGATTTCCAAGGAGATAGTCTAGTAACAATATATTTGTTGGGGGGATAACAATTGATGAAAATTGCACACAGCTATACACTGTCAAAATTTGAAAAAATAATCTTAGTTTTGGAGAGTTTATTTTTTTTATGTCAGACAAAAAACCAATACAAAAAATAAATGAAATAAAAAAAATAAAAGCAAAATTAGATAAATCAATATAAAAATAAGATGTAAGAATTAGAATTATTCCACCCAATAAGGGTACACTTTCAGAAGATACAAATTTTTGATGCACATCGCCTCTTAAATTTAAAAATAATTTTTTTTTAATAGATACATGGTTTAAAATTAACCCTAAGCTTAAGATTAAAAAAAATAATATAATATTCATCTAATTTTTAATTGTTTTTAAAAGAAAGTTTATAGAAAGCAAACCCAAATAAAAAAAGGATTTTATTTGACCAAATTTCATGTATTTTCTGTAAACTAAATACCCATCTTTAATTTTTTGAAATTTAGATGATGATAAAGAATTATCAAGCTTTCTCCACTTTGTAAGGTTGTTAAGTAAAGCATAAATTTTATTTTCATTTAGGGTAATTTTAAGCCATAGAACATAATCTTCTTTAGTTTTTATACTAGCAAACTTGGTGTTATTTTTAATTAATCTTTTATCTAGTATTACTGTTGACAGTCCAATATCGCATGACTTCAAAAGCTGTTTATGACTTAGGTCTTTTGCTTTTCTCTGTCCAATTATTTTATTTTTGTAATTAATTATATAATACGAAGTATGTGAAATTTTAATTTTACGTTGTTTCATAAAAAAAATTTGTTTTTTGAGTTTATTAGGCAACCATAAATCATCCGAATCTAGAAAGGCAATAAATTTTCCCTTGCTTAACTTAATCCCTTTATTTCTTGATAGACCAGCACCCATATTTTTTTTGTTAATAAAAATTTTAATTCTTTTATCTTTTTTTTTTAAATTTTTAAGAATGATTAAATCTTCATGATTTGAATCATCATAAATAATTATTAATTCTAAATTTTTATGTGATTGTTTTAAAACTGAATTTATACTTGAAGTAATATATTCTTTTTTTTTATAATAGGGTATAATAACACTTACAAGATTCATTTTATAACCTTATTATAATTTTATGCTTAGTAAATAGAAATGAAAAAAAAATTAATAATATTTATGCCCTCTATTGAAGGTGGAGGTGTGGAAAAAAATCTATTTTTAGTAAGTAATTATCTATGTAAAAAACTTGATAAAGTAGCATTAATTACTATATCAAAAAAATATAAAAAAAGATTTAACAACCCAATTGAATTTATTTCACTTACATCAAACTATTGGGATAATTTAAGCAGAAGATCAAAATATTTTTTATCAATTTTTTTACTTATTAAAGAAATATTAAAAAATAGAAATATAATGGTTTTTGCATTTCAGGCCAATATATATTGTATAATAATCTGTAAATTATTTTCTATCAAAGTGATAGCAAGGTCAAATTCGGCGCCAGCTGGATGGTCTAAAAATATATTAAAAAGATCAGTTTTTAAATTTTTTTTAAATCTTGCAGATAAAGTTATGGTAAACAGTCTTCAATTCAAAAGAGATTTAAAAAAAGAATTCAATGTAAGTGCAACATGCATTTACAACCCATTAAATCATGATGAAATCATAAAAAAAACAAATAAGAAATCAAAAAAAATATTTACAAATAAAAAACAATTAAAAATATTAAATATTGGAAGGTTAACCGAACAAAAAGACCAGATCACACTTTTAAAGTCATTAAATCAAATTAAAGAAACTATTAAATTCGAAGCAGTTATAATCGGGCGTGGTAAGTTATATGAAGAACTTTCAGAATATATATTAAAAAATAATTTAAGCCAGTTTGTAAAAATAATTGATTTTGTAGACAATCCCTTTCCACTGTTAAAACAAGCGGAATTATTTATACTATCATCTAAATATGAAGGTTTACCAAATGTGTTACTGGAAGCTTTAACATTAAAAAAATTTATTATTTCTTCTAAATGCCCTACGGGACCACAAGAAATTTTATTGAATGGCAAGGGAGGACTTTTGTTTAATGTTGGAAATCATAATCAACTAGCAAATAAGATAATATATTATGAAGAAAATAAGAAAAAATGTTTAAGCATGTTACGGCAAGCAATAAAAAAATTGTATAGGTTTGATTATCAAATAAATCTTAAAAAATACTTAAATTTAGTTAATCAAATAAGCTAATCAATACTTTTTTTTAGGATATTTTCTAATTTAAGAAAATGTCTATATTTTGTGTATTGTTTTGTATTTTTTTTAATTTCAAACTTATGACTTTTTATACTTTTTAAGTTAGCATATTTAATTAAACTGTTAGATAGTTCACCTTTCTTATCATTTTCAAACAGAATCCCATGTCTTCCGTTGGACAAAAATTCTGTTGGTCCATTGGGACAATTACTAGAAATTATAAATAAGTTCGTTAAAGCAGCCTCTACCATTACAAATCCAACCTCTTCCCACAAAGAACTTAAAATGAAAGCTTCTCCATTTTTAAAATATTTAAAAACGTTATCAACATGTCCAATTAAATAAACATTTTTTTGAAGTTTTTTTTCTATAATTTTTTTTTCTAGTTTATTTCTTTCTTCGCCATCACCTAATATTAACAATACAAACTCATTATTTTTTTTTAGAAAAGTTGAAAATTCATCAATTAAATATGAAAAATTTTTTTGTTTTGTTAATCTTCCTGCGGCAAAAATTATTCTTTTACCATCAAATTTTTGAAAATTTTTGACTTCTGATTTTTTTTTAAAAATGAATTGTTTAATATCAATTATTGCATCTGGTAAAAAAGAAATTTTAGTTTTATCAAATAAATTTATGTTAATAAGTTTATTCATTAGTTCTATAGATGGGCTTGTTACCATATGTAATTTAGTTGATGCTATTTTCCAAAATGATTTTCTTATTAAATTCAATTTTGGCATGCCTGAAATCCTTAATATAAATTTTGTATCTGTTTTTAATAAATTCATAACTGTTAAGGGTAAAGAGGTAATTAGATGAGCAATAAAAAAGTCAGGCTTATCCGATCTTATCAATTTAATAAGTGGAAAAAAACAGAGTAAAAAAATTACAATATAGGAAAATCGACTCTGTATATAACCATGTTTAGGGAGGTTCTTAAAAAATTTATATTTAAAATTAATAATTTTTACATTGTTGTCTTTAAAATAATCTAAATATTCATCCCACTCACCACATGCATTGATTAAAGTAACGTCAAAAAAATTTGAACCATATTGAATAACTGATACGGCAGAATTTAATGTTGATTTAACAGTACCCACAGGATTTAAGCAGGGTGACCAGTAAAAAATTTTCTTTTTCATAAGTGATTAATACTTTACATATAAAATAAAAATATAAAAACAATGATATTAATTACTGGTAGCGCTGGCTATATAGGCTCTCAAATATGTAAAGAGTTTGAAAAATTAAAGATTAAATACATTGGAATCGATTGTTTAAAATATTCCTATGAAAATAATATTTATAATAAAAAAAAATTTTTAAAATGTTGTATTTCAAATAAAGTAAAAATTTCATCTATAATTAAACAAAAAAAAATAAAAACAATTATTCATGCAGCTGCTTATGCCTATGTAAATGATGCTGAAAAAAATAAAAAAAAATATAAAATCAACAACGTTATTAAAACTAAAAAATTTATTAACATTATTACAGAATTAAAGGTTAAAAACTTTATCTTTTTATCTTCATCAAATGTTTATTCTGAAAATAAAAAGATGTGTACTGAAAATAATAAAACAAATCCAAAAAACTACTATGGAAAAACAAAACTTATTATTGAAAAATTTCTTTTAAATAAAAAAAATATTTTTAATAATTTGATAATATTGAGATTATTTAATGTGGTAGGCTTAACAAAAAAATTTACACCCATGAATTTTGGTGACTTAAAATATCAAAGGCTCTTATTTAAAGTTTTTTATAAAATAAAAAAAAAATCCAGCATTCAATTAAATTATTTACACTTTAAAAAAAATAAAATGATTTTTCCTACGAGAGATTTTATAGATATTAGAGATCTTTTGAATTTAATTATCAAAATAAATAAATCATTTTTAAAAAAAAATACAAAAAAGATATATAATGTTGGTGGTGGAATTTCTTATCAGTTAAACGATGTTATAAAAAAAATTAATTCAAAATCAAAATTAATGATTAATTACAAAAAAAATCACAAAAAAGAATATGAACACACTAAAGCAAATATAACAAAAATTAAAAATGATTTTAACTGGTCACCTAAGAAAAATATTAAAGAAACATTAAGCTCGTACTATAAAAACTTGGTGTTCAGGTACTAGTTGATATGTTTTTTATTCGATTTGACCCAATTTATAAGATTATCTAAACCTACATTTATATTCGTATATTTTTTAAATTTAGTAATTTGATTAATTTTATAATTATCTCCATGTGTTTTATAAACATCAGCTATTTGCTTTGAACGTTTAATAATCTTGGGTTTCCCAAAAACTTTGTTTAATCTATCTAATATAAACTTCAAACTTACAGGGTTATTCGAGCATACATTAAGTATTAAGTGTTTTTTTTTAATATTCTTGTTTATTAATAACCAAATGTTATCAACGACATCCTTAACATAGGTAAAGTCTCTATAATGCTTGCCATAATTGTTTAAATAAAAAGTTTTTTTCTTAATAATTGCAATTATATATTTTAAAATTAACATGTCCGGTCTTCCCCATTCACCATAAATTGTGAAAAATCTTAAGCCGATAAATTTCATGTTATAGTAATTTGAGTAAATTTCTGCAATTTCTTCATTATTTTTTTTACTTAATGAATAAATATTTTTAGGATTAATTCTTTCACTCTCCTTCAATGGGAATATTTTTTTTTCTCCATAAACAGAACTAGATGATGCATAATAAACCTTTGAAATATTAAAAGTTCTAGAAAGTTCAGCTATATTGAAGAACCCAAGTATATTAGAATTAACATATTCTTTAGGGTTTGAAATTGAATAACGCACGCCTGCTTGGGCAGCTAAGTTTATCACAATATCAAACTTATTTTTTTTAAATATATTCTCTAGTTTTTTAAAATTTGATATATCTATTTTATAAAATTTAAATTTCTTATTATTTTTAAAAAAGCTTAGTCTTTTTTTCTTATAGGGCACAGAGTAATAATTATTTAAATTATCAATACCTATAATCTGAGAATTTTTATCTATTTTTAAAATTTTTTGACATAAGTGGAATCCTAAAAAACCAGCACATCCTGTGATTAATATTTTCATTATTTAACTATTTTTTTTTTCCAGTAGTTTAAGATTTTATAAATTCCTAAAATTAAGAGCAATATGATGCTTTGACCATTATTATATCTAATTTTTAGTTCTTCAACAAACATTTTTCTATAGGGAATTGTACTGGAAAACCCGCCTCTTCTAAAAATTCCAACAACTTCATGTTTTTTTGTTGCAAACCCTTTCATCTTTTTTTTTACAATCATTCTATAAAAATAATCATAATCTGCATGGTATTTATATTTAATATCATAAAATCCTATTTTCTTTGCTGAAGATGTTTTAAGATAAAATCCAGTGGAATGACTACTATAAAACCCCCAACTATACTTAATTTTTTCAGGTCGATATCCATGTAAAACTCCCCAATGTTTTTTTACTGAACCAAAAAAAAAGTCAGCTTTCGGATATTTGTCAATATACTTATTTATTATTTTCAAAGCATTAATTTTTAATCTATCATCAGAATTTACAATACAAATATATTCACCATTTGCTAATTTCATTCCTTTATTAAACGCATCATAAATTCCTTTATCTTTTTCACTTATAATTTTTGTAACTTTTTTTTTGTATTTATTAATTATTTGTAATGTCCCATCTGATGACCCACCATCAACAATTATATATTCAAAATCTTTATTCTTTTGTGATAAAACACTCTTAATAGTTTTTTCAACATATTTTCTATTATTTAAAACTACTGTTATTATGGAAAATAAAGGTTTTTTGTTTTTTTGCATTAATTAAACTATTTTTAATTTTCTATATGGATATGTTTCTTAATCATAAAAATCAAACTATTGTCTATACCTTAAAACCGCCTAAAGCTTGAGGAAGAAAATCTTTAACATGATATTTGAATAGTGAAAAAAAAATTCTTTTACTGTTATTACCATTGTTAATTTTCAAAAATTTTAATGATGGATTGATAAAATGTGCAAAATCTGTAATACCTGTTTGAGTTGATATCAGTACGTTGCAGTTTGACAGGAGAAGAGAGTTAATCAAAGCTTCTTCACCCATCTTATATTTATGATTTTTTCTATAGTCTTCATCAAATGCTAAAGTTTTTGAAGTTCTAAAATTATCTATGTACAAAATTTTATAATCTTTAAAATTATTAATAAAAAAATTAAAATTTTTAGTATCCTCTGTTACTAAAAAGATTTTGTTTAAGTTGTACTTACTCATTAAATATTTAACTTTTTTATCAACTTGTTTTCTAGTTAATGGCAAAGGATGATGAGTCGAATACTTCATATCTGTACCTCTAAAGTGTATCCCAAGAAATTGATCTTTTTTGTTGAATATTTTATTCTTATAGTAAAGATATCTTTTTAAAATATTGTTATTTATTTTAATATTTTTAGTAAAAATTTTTTTTAAACTATAATGAAACTTATTATTCTTTGTAAAAATATTTTTTTCTTCACAAAAAATGTAATTTTTACTTTTATAAACATTGTTGATATTTACTTTGTTTATTTTGTTGAAATAATATTCCCAGGAATTTTTTGTTCCAAATAAAACTTTTTCTTCATTGTATAGTGTTGGATGGTATTTCATGTCTATTACTGGAATTAACTTTTTTTTTTTTGCGTATTTAATATGGTTTAAAACAAACAATAATAATGAAAAAAAACCTCTTTTTTTTTGTGAACAAATTACATAATATTTTATATTTTTTGTGAATTCTTGCCTATTTATTTTTTTTATATTCTTAATCCGGTCAACATTTCTCGCTAAATAAATACTTATTAATTTTTTTTTTATTTTCATATTGAATTCCACAAATTGATCTTAAACAAAACAACACATTAATAATTTCGAATTAATTTTTTGATTTTATTTATCATAATGATTGTTTAAGGTTGTGATTATTTAATTTTAAACATTATTTTTAGTATAATCATATAATAAATGATGCAAACACTAATAATACTTACTATATATGATATTTGAACAATTAAATAATTATAGATTTTTTAATGAAGATTTTACTATTATCTACTGAAGAATTTAGTGGTGCTGGAAAGGCTACTGATAAAATTAAATGCGCACTAAGTAAATTAAATATAACTTGTGATCATAAGGTATTATTTAAAAATAAAAAAAATTTAAATTTAAATGATAAAATACGAATATTAATATATAAATTAAAAATAAAATTTTATTCTTTTATGGGTAAAGTTTCTGGAAAAAATAGAAACGATTTTCAAAGTCTATCTATGTTCCCTACAAATTTATCAAATGAAATTAATAAATCTGATTATGACATTATTCATCTAACTTGGATTAATGAACTATTAAATATTGAAGACATTGGTAGAATAAAAAAACCTATTGTTTGGACTTTATGTGATATGTGGCCAATAGCAGGAATTAATCACTATGAAAGTTATAACCTTGATACTTTTTGGAGATTTAAAAATTTTACTACATTTAATTTTAAAAAATTTGATTTAGATAAGTGGATTATAAATAGAAAAATAAAATCTTGGAAGAATAAAATTATTTTTGTATCTCCCAGTCAATGGCTTTATGATTGTGCTAAAGATAGTGTTATATCCAATAAATTTCAAATAGAAAAAATTTCATGGCCAATTGATAAAAATATTTTTTCTAAACTAGATAAAACAAAAATGAGAAATCGTTATAATTTACCGATTAATAAAAAAATAATATTATTTAATAGTTTTTCAGGAATATATTCAAAACGAAAAGGTAGTGACTTATTTTTTAATGCCTTAAAAAGAACTAAACTAGAGTTTGATGTATTAATAATAGGCAATCATTTAGATAAAAATATTGATAATCAGATTCATCACAAAATCCATTGGATGGGAAGATTTGATAATGAATTTAAGTTAGCAGAATTAATAAATTGTGCTGATTTGCTTGTTCTTCCATCAAGAATGGATAATCTTCCTCAAACAGGATTAGAAGCTCAAGCATGTGGCTTACCAGTAGTTGCATTTAATACCAATGGTATTAAAGATTTAATTGATCATAAAATTGATGGATATCTATCTAAGCCATTTGATGTTGACTCATTAAAAGATGGAATTGAATGGACAATTAATGAGTTAAATTTATCAAGCAAACTATCTACTAATTCTCTAAAAAAATCTAAAGAAAAATGGGACTCTAATATTGTTGCCAAAAAATATAAAAATTTATATCAAGAAATATTAAACCCAATCAAGTAATTAAGCATTTTTAATTTCTATAAATATCTTAATCTATTAATTTAATTATCTTTACGAACAAAGATAACATCTTCATGATTTCTTTTTGGTTCTTTTATAATTTCAAAGTCATAATTACTAAGTATTTTTTTTACATCTTGAAATTTAGAACCATTATTATAAAATTTTTCAGTACTTACTTCAATGACAATAGAGTCACAAAATTTTAGAGAGTTAATTGAACCCTTTAGAACTTCCAATTCTGCTCCCTGAACATCAATAACCCAATGATTAAATTTTTTAATATTAATATTATTCATTATAATTAAATCATCTAGTGTTTGGGTTTTAAGTTTAATTTTATCTGTCATTGAAATATTTCTTTGAATATTTTGAAAGAATAGTTTTTTATTTTTAAAATCTTTTGAGAAATCATAGATAGATGAACTAGCTTGATCATTAGAGGATAAAAAAAAATCTACTACCTGACCTTTAGATGAGTGTAACAATCCCTGATAACAATTTTGATATTTAAATTCTATTAAACTCTGCTCTAAATCTTTAAAAATTATAGGATTTGCTTCTATCCATACCACTTCTTTACCAAACCAATCATAGGTAAATCTTTCCGAACCCCTATGAGCACCAATATGCATAACACCCTTGGCTCTGGAAAGAAAATTAGTTATATCAATATCTGGAGTTTCTAAATTTTTATAAATATTTTTTTTAACAACTTTAATATTAATACCAAAATAATTCAAAATTAACATTCTCATGATGTGTATTAATTTTTTTAAAATTATCATTTATATATTTTAGTTAATATTTTATGTATAATTTATAAAATGAAAATTACTAATGTTAATTATAGTGATGAGCCAAGTGGCTCGTCTATTGCCGTAGAAAGAATTAACAAAATGCTTAAAAATGAAAATATTGATAGTAATATTTTAGTTTTTAAATCTTACATGCAAAGTAAAAAAAAATATCAATATTTAGATAAATTTGATGAAGATTTAAGGGTTTTTTTTAAAAAAATGCTAAAAAAAATTTTAAATAAATTTTTTTGTATTAAATACACATACACAATAAACTTTGGTTTAGTTCCATCATTCTTTCTCAAAAAAATAAACAAATATAATTGTGATATTGTAAACTTGCATTGGATTGGTAATGAAATTTTATCGATTAATCAAATTGCCAAGATTAAAAAACCAACTATATGGACACTTCATGATATGTGGCCATATACTTCAGTTGAAAATTATTTGGAGACAGATGATTACTTTCTTAAGTATATTGAGAATAAATCAAAAGTTGATTTTTTTTCTAAATTTATTTTTAAAAGAAAAATTTTAAAATTTAAAAATATAAAAGCATTAATATGCACAAGTAAATGGCAACAAAAAATGTGCGAAAAAAGTCAAATATTTAAAAATGCTAAAAAAGTATTAATTCCATTACCGATTGATTTTAATATTTGGAAACCAGTATCAAAAAAAATTGCCAGAGAAAAACTAAATATTCCAATAGAAGCAAAAGTGCTTTATTATAATCTTTCACATGTTTATGCAAAGAAAAGGAAAGGTTTTGATTTTGTTATTCA
>Ga0308004_10000792_pt1 | contig 14331 bp, 7 predicted proteins | sample Neamet38_FD_203156 | JGI IMG/M metagenome (GOLD analysis project Ga0308004, IMG submission 203156) | Marine microbial communities from water near the shore, Antarctic Ocean - #38 | ecosystem: Environmental > Aquatic > Marine > Unclassified | place: Southern Ocean | collected 2014-06-06 | reverse complement strand
TCTGCGTCAAATCTGTGACACAAATTAACGAAATATAAAATTAATAAAAAAGGATGAAACACAAAAAACCCGCAATAATGCGGGCTGTAGAAGTATATAAAAGTATATATAAATGGCTTTATTTTCCTATACAGAAATAGAACTACATTGATTATAAGTAACTTAAATCTTAGAGGTACAAATAGGATACAAATCAACACCAAGCCAATTGATCACATCTAATGTTAATCTATAATTCTATTAAGGTAAGTATTCATTCATTTTTTACTTTCTAAGTTAGAAAGTAAAAAACTTTATTTATAAATAAGGGTGGGTCAATTGTTAATATAAATCTTTTTGAAAGTATTCAATAGTTTTGGCTCAATGGAAGAATCCATAAGAATCCGCTTTCATATGTTTTCACTTGATAACCTTGACCTGGTTGAAAATAACCTAAACCATTGAATCCGAATTCTGGAAGATATGCGCCTCCCAAATAATTTTTCGCAAGTATTAAGTTACCCTGTTCATTAAGTTCTGAGAAAATATCTACTGCAGAGATATTATCTGTTCTTAAATGGCCAATCATATTCCATCCCGCATCTAAATTAATAGGATTAATTAAAGGATTTAAAAATTCGCCAAAAACATTTAAAACTACAATAGGAACAGATGAATTAATTTTTATTTGATAACCACTACCATTAATAACGTCACCAATACCATTATAATCATAATCAGGGATAAATGCATCTCCAAAATTATTCTTGACAATTAGTACATTCTCTTTAATCATATCTAAGACAACAGACAAATCAGAGTTTAAAGGTTCCAAATAAATTGAAAACATAGACCAACCTGTAGGCAACAATATAGTTTGACTTGTAGGGTAGTATTCACAAGATAAATCATTAACGTTTGCACTACTATTAAAGTTTATTGCAGTAGAATCATTACAGCCAAACACCTCATCAGTATCACATATATTATTATCGTTTAAATCACTATTATACATTACTCCACCTAAACAATAATCACATGCATTTTCAACATAATTACATAAAGTATTACTAATGTTAGCTTGTTCATTAAAATTACAAGCTAAATCATCTTGACACCCTAGACAATCTACTACTAAGGACTGACCTATCTCTCCATATTCTTTGAGAAACAGGTATTTACCTGGACCTAAAGTAAGATCGTATATATCGATGTCATTATTCCAATTGCCATCATTTCGATAAAATATTAGATTGTAAATATTATCTTTAAATATTCTAAATGCGTGATTTTGAAAACGAACTATAGTTTCAACATCAAATTCCATTTCAAAAATATTTTCAGAGCGATGTACTACGCCATAGTGATTGGTGATTGGTGTAGTTGATGAAACAGATTCTCCACAAAACATTCCTGATGTTGGATAATCACACAAACTATTATCTGATACGGTTACAAATTCTAGAAAGTTAATTGCACTTTCGTCTGAACAACTAACGTATTCACAACTTCCATCAAAAGATTTTAAATTTAAAAAAAATGAATACAATTGACAATTTGAATTATAAGTCATCGAATTAATTGAGTTTAGCAACTCACTTACATTCATTCCTAAATATAAATTACTCCATTTTAAACTACTAAAATTTGGAAAAACAACTATTGAATATAATCCCTCTTCCAAATAAACAGGATTGAAAATATCACCTTTGAATATAGTATCTATATCGGAGCGTATCTCAAAATGATTTATGTTAATTACTTCATTATCTTTTAACAATGCTGCATTTAATGTGATATATCCATATCCTTGGTTGGGAAGGAGAATTAAATCCCAATCAAACTCAAATTCAATAATTGATGATTCTGAAATTTCAAATGAAATTAAGGAATACTTTTGACTATCTATAAAATTAGGCGGCACATACCCATTTATCCAGTAAGGTATTACCCCCACCATTGAATCGGATTGATAAATGTTATCCTCTCCACACTCAATCTGACCGAATGAATGATAAGAATCACAACTGCCATCATCTATATTTGCTTCAACATTAAAATTTAATGCAAGACTATCTGTACAACCACTAACATCACAACTGCTATCTTGTTGATTAATAGTTAAATAAAAATATCTCCAAGCTGTGGAGTAAATATTATTGAAGAAATTTATATAATCAGACTGATCATATTGGTATGAGTCACTAATATTCAATTCGGTTTGGTGAGAATGAACTAAATAATAAATCCCAGTATTTAAACTTATAATTGTATCTAAAATACCTGCATCATGACTTGAATCAAGAATATGTATTAATTGATATTCATTATTATAAAGATAAATATGAGGGAGGCTTCCACTAGTTAATAATGTGAAAGTGACATCCACATCTTCAATTAATTCAAATGTACTGAAATTTGAATAATTAGTTTCAGGTACAGATGAAACGTGTTCACTAGTACCACATTCTAAAACACCCAAATCAATTGGGTAAATACATGCAATATCGTCAGTAACAGTTGCGAGAGAATTAAAATTTAATGCACTAGTATCAGTACAACCTGGGTATTCACATGAACCATCATATAATGTAAATGCAATTTCAAGATTATAAATTCCATTTGTAAAAGATGGAGAAATGACAGAACTAACTGAATTTAAATTTACATTATAACTATTATAATTGTAAAAACCATATATAAAGGTATACTCACCTGCGTCAAGATGAATAGAATCTATCGATGATGTAAAACTAAAAGGAGTCCAATAATTTGCATCCTTATAAATCCATAATATAGGTGAATAACAACGATAATCACATTCTACTGTCTGATAATCTAAATCTAACTCAAATATTGAATTATCTGATGAAACTTCAATGCTAAATGAATTATAATAATCATAATTATCATCAAATGAATAGTAAGGAGGGCTTACGTTCATTGTATCATTTATAAAATAATTATACCCACATTCAATACCTCCATAATTAATTATGTTTTTACAGGAACCATCATCAATAGTTGCATTAGGATTATAATTTAACGCCATAAGATCCGTACAACCAGGATTATCACAATTATCACTATATAGCGTAAGTTCTACTTCTATATCAAATGGAACTGGAAGATGTATATCATTCAGTTGATCTATATCATTTGGTAAGTTATCAACATCACCAGCACAAATAACAATAGAATAATCCCCTAGATCTAGTTCTATTGCATTTGGAAGTCCGCAGCTCCCTGATCCGTCTTGATATTTATTAAAGTAAAAATTATTTATTTTAACACCATTATGATAAAGACCAATCTCCCCTCGAATTTCCTCTTCTATATAAAAAAAAGAGCCACTGTCAACTAATAAATTTATTTCAACAAATGCATTAGTGTCAGAAACACTAAAATTAATTAATGAATACCCAATATCAGAAATAGACTCACTTACATAATATGGAATCCCACAATTAACCTCACCTAAATCGTTTGAGTAAACACACTGATTGTTATCATAATTTGCATATGAATTATAATTTAAAGCTATGGAGTCTGTACACCCATTATAAAAGCATGATCCATCATACATAGTTAATGTAAAGTCTATTTCAAAACTACCTAAAGTATCTTGAGGTGAATAATTTTGTGTGTAATCTTCAAGATTATAACCCCAATAATTTGAGTTTAAGCCATAAACAAATGTGTACTCTCCAGGGTCTAGCACTATTTGACTTGGTAAATCAATATAATCATCACCCCAATCATAAATGGAAAAATTATAACTTTCAAACCAATCCCCATTTTGAAACAGTATTATATACCCACTACTGTAGCCATAATTATTTTCTAATAATTCAAAATCGCATTGGAATTCAACTACACTACTGTCTGAATCAATATTAAATGAAAATGCACGAAAATTATGTAATGATGTATACTCTGAATCCGAGAAACCTCCATAAATCGAATCTGACTCTATAATAGTTTCACCGCAACTTAAATACCCATATTGTAAGATGTAATTACAAGACCCATCATCTGATGTGGCAACAGAATTATAATTTAATGCCTCTGAATCAACACAACCTTCTTTATAACAAGTTCCATCATACATAGTTAATGTAAATTCTATTTCAAAACTGTCAGAAGGGTATTGAATCGAATAATTTTGTGTATAATCCTGCAATGAACCTCCCCAACTATTTGAAGATTGATTACCATATACAAATGTGTACTCTCCTGGTTCTAATTTTATTTGAGTAGGGAGTTCATTCTCAGCACCCCAATCATAATTGTAAAAATTATAACTTTCAAACCAATTCCCATTTTGAAACAGTATTATATATCCACTACTGTAACCAAAATTATTTCCTAATAATTCAAAATCGCATTGGAATTCAACTACACTACTGTCTGAATCAATATTTATTGAAAATCCATCATAAATGGGTAATGTTGAAAAATCTGAATCTAAATCGCCTCCATAAATTTGATCTTGAATCGAAATAGATTCACCGCAAATTAATTCTAAATCATTATTTATTTGAGCAAAAGTAGTTACCGAAGTCAATAAGCTTAAGATTAAAAGGAATAGTAGTTTTTTCATAATTATTTAATTTTCTTTTCCACAGATGCGTCGTTATAAAGGTATAAGAGAACTGTTCCAGATGATTGGTTCTCAGGGTTTATCTCTTGACCTAACATATTTACAACCCTTACTAGAGTACGAATATCATTTGGATGCATTTCAACTACCATATCTATAGCCCATTGAGGTACAGTTGGTGTCAAATCTATTCTTTCTCCATTTACATTAGGATAAGTAAAACCACTATACTCATCGCTTACCTTAATTTGGTATCCTTGACCTGGAATAAGGTTTCCTATTCCATTAAATCCATATTCTGGCCAGTAAACTTCTGCCGCATTGTTTTTCACAATTAAAATTACATCCTCAATCTCCTGAAGAGTAGCAACTACATCCTGTTCAATAGGCAATGTATAACCAATCATATTCCAACCTAGATTTAAATCAATAATTATTGATTCATTTGAGCACTCAATGAGTAAGTTTTCTAGTTCTGATATAGTATCAACTAAATTACTATTGACCATTAAAAGATTACCAAACGACATCAAAAGATCAGTTTGGCAATAATCTTGACTATGACAGCCAGCAAGTGAATCATATTCAATATAATATTGGTCTGTACATCCAAAATATCCATAGCAGAGGGAGTCTATTGTTGCTATAGGATCGTAATTACAAAAACTAGTATCGAAACAACCAATTCTGTAACAAGAATCATCATCATCAGTTGCATATACATCATAATTGTCTGCCCAGTCTTCCATACATCCTAAGACTTCATCTTCATTACAAACACCATCATTATCTATGTCATTATCTATAATAATTCCATCATAACAGATTTCACAGATTCCATCTACATATTCACAAGACCCATCATCTGTATTTATATCAATAAACTCATCCCCTGATGGCCAAATATAATTACAAGCTAAAGAATCTGTACAACCATAGATTATAGGATAACAAGAACCATTATCAATTGTTGCTAGACTGTCATAGTTGAACATAAATGAATAAGTGCAACCTTCAATATAACAAGAACCATCATCATCAGTAGCATCTGAATTATAGTTTTCTGCAGATTCATCCATACAACCAGCAATCTCATTTTCATCACAAATTCCATCTAAGTCAGTATCCATTAAACAAACGTCATTACAATCGTAATTATAAGCTGCGTATTCACATAATGTATTATCAGTATCTGTAGTTATATCATCATCTGCAAGTGTATAATTACAAGCATCTACATCCCCACAGGCGGCATCAGCTTCATCTTCATCACATACTCCATCTTCGTCTGTATCGTGTAGACAACTTCCATCACAGTCAATATTTGCAGCTGCATAAATACAAGATCCATCAGGTGTATTTATATCAACAAACACATTCCCTGATGGCAAAATATAATTACAAGCTAAAAAATCTACACAACCATAGATTATAGGAAAACAAGAACCATCATCTGCAGTTGCAATTGGATTAAAATTATAAGCCCATTCATAAGTACACCCATAAAATTCTAGTTCATCACATACTCCGTTATCATTAAAATCAAATAAACAGTTTCCATCACAATCGTTATATGAATATGGATATACACATGAATTATCATCATTGGTAGCCGATGAATCATAATTACAAGCAGAGTCATCTGTACAACCAGCTGTTACACATAAAATTCCATTATTTTGTGGATAGTTCGTACAATTGTAATTATCATCATTAAAGATTTCAAACGCTCCAGAATAAATACAACCATTTTCTTGTACATTTTGACAAGAATTGTAATTACAGCTTGAGAAATTATTTAGAGAATTAGGATTTTGATAAAACAATTGACTTGTAGCATTTTCATCAAAATTTATAGCATTTTGATCTATACAGCCATAAATGTAATCAGAAATACATAAAAAAGTGACATTTCCAGAAGAAGGCTGAACAGCTAAACCATTCGTAGAATAACTTACAGGTATAGGCATCTCAATATCGAAGAGGCTATTACCGTCTACTAATTGGAAACTAATATTTTCGTTAGCTAGAGCGCCATCGACTACCTCAATAGTTACCGTATCATCTCCCCAAATAGCTATAGAAGTTTGATTAAGTCCATACACATCTACAGAACCAACTACTAGACCCTCTGGAGTTAAGGCAACTACATACGCTGCAGGATCTATGACATCCAAGGATGAAATGAGGGCTGAGGTAAGCATCAAAGTCATATTTGCTCCAGTATTCCCATAAAAAGGAGGAGGTAATATACAATCGACTCCACCAGTTTGTTCATATTCACATGAGCCATCATCTGTATTTACATCAACATCTGTATCACTAGTAAATGCAACAAAGTTATAAGCAGTCTCATCAATACATCCAAATATCAAACCGTAACAAGAACCATCATCGTGAGTTGCCTCTACATCATAATTGAACATTTCTGGATAAGTACAACCAAAAATTTCTAAACAAGAACCATCATCATTTGTAGCATTTGGATTATAATTATTAGCCCAAGTGTATGTACATCCAAATATCTCCACTTGATCACAAACTCCATCTACATCAAAGTCGAAAAAACAGCTTAAACATAAAGAGTTGTCAGACACATTATTTGCAGGGTCAAACTCTGAATAATTAGGATTCGTACAACCAATTACTCCATCAATACAAAAATTGTCTTCAGTATTCGCTAGTTCATTATAGTTAAATGCAGTTGCATCGGTACACCCTAGAACTACAGCTTCACAAGAAATATCATCTTCTGTAGCAGAAACGTTGAAGTTAAATGCAGTATCATCTGTACAACCTGAAATTTCATTTTCATCACAAACTCCATCTTCATCAGTATCGGATAAACAACCTGTATCACAGTTGTAATACTCAGTTGCGAACTCACATAATAAATCATCTTCGGTAGCAAGTGAATCGTAGTTACAAGCAATAGCATCTGTACAACCAGCAATTTCATTTTCATCACAAACTCCATCACCATCTGTGTCATTTAGACAATCTCCATCGCAGTTAACATAAGCTTCTGGAACTAGCGTGAAATTGATTTCGTTTTCTTGTGTAGAATTATATGTTGTTTCTTGAATTATAGCTGCATCAGCTGAAGAAATATTATTTGGAATAAATGCATTTATTGGGGAGTCATTAAATAGAACTGAATAAAAAACGCAGGCAGCCAAATACGATCCATGTATACTCGGGTGCGAACCGTCAGACGAATATAAATCTATGCTTGGGTAGTTTGCACGGATGTTTTTCCAGGCAATTCCTACAGGTGCTAATAGAGAATTATTATCCTCTGCCATTTCTGTGTACGATTCCGTTAAACGGTCTTGCATTCCTTCGTAGGTGCATAATGGTGGATAAAACACACAATTCTGAGCGTCTCCATTTTCTCTTCCCCAAGTCATGAAAAATACTGGTTGAGAACAGGCATCTGCTTGTCTTATATCTTCACATAAACTAGCTGCATATGGATAAACCTCATTGGCTACCTGACTAGGTGGAAATGATGGGTTTTGGCTTTGATCTTGAAGAATTACATAATCCCAGACCTCGGAGTATAATAGGTTTTGTACAGTAGAATTTGAGGCGTGTTGTGCAAGTGTTGATCCTCCAGGAGTATGACTTTGATGGCTGAAAATGTTTCCTTTTGACAGAGCAATTTCTTGTATTATTCCTGGTAAGTCATTTACATAAGTATAGCTATTTCCTATAAAAAGTGCGTTTTTTTCTGTTTGAGCTATACTTGAGAAACAGGTAAGTAAGAAGAATATAAAACTGAAAATTGCTTTCATAATATTGTTTTTGGTGTTCTTAAAGATGAGGGCAAGATAATCTTATTTCGTTTTTACAAACCCCAATATATTCATTTTGATTTGCTCTCAAATTATTGATAACTTGCCTGTATGAAAATAGTGTGATAAATGAAAGTAATTATAGTTTTTTCATAGCTATGGAAATTAAGAAGCATTAAAGATACAAAAACTTAAGAGAGGATTTGTATAATGACAAAAGTACTACCTCCCCCTAACCTCCAATTTTGCACGCATAAAAGGTAAACGGAGGGGCAGCGATGTACAGTCATAAGGCTCTAGATATTTATAGCCCCCTCCCCTAGTTAATTAACTATAAAATCTAACGATGATGTAATTTGATAATGATGTTTTATAATTTAATTTTTATATCTTTAAGATGAACAGATTTTAAATCTACATTATGACAGTATTAATTGTATTAGTAGGGGTTATCATTTTTTATTTTTTAACAAAAAGAAAATCAACACCCTCCCCTCAAACATCAAAAAAAGTAACTACCGACCAAAGTGTTACAAGGCAAGAAAAAGAAAAAGATTCATTCTATAATAATCAAATTCTTGAATTTGATGTAAAAGGAATATTTGCAGAAAGGAAAAGAAGAAAATTATTCGACAACCTTAACACTTCTTCAGTGATAACTTTAGAATTAGATTACAATAATAAACATGATAAATATGCAATTAAAGTTAATGTAGATGAAGAGCAGATAGGTAACATAAGCAAAGGTAACAGGAAGTTATTCAGAACTTTGGAATCAACACCAAATTACATTATTTCTATTAGCAATCAATATTCATATTTTAAAAAAGAAATAAATGATACTAAATATCTACTATCACTTAAAGTTCATGTGGGGTTTAATAAATCAGAAATAGAAGTGTTAAATAAATATTATTCTTTAAACAACAAGTTTAAGGACCTATACAAGAGTAAAAAAATGGAAGAAGCAAATGCCTGTGCTGAAAAAATATTTAACGAAACTAAATATATTTTAAATGAGTTAAACCTTAAGAAAGTGTTTAAAAAACACTCTTTATCATCCTTTACTGACATAAATTCTATTACCATTTGTGCCTTGAAATTAAACAACTTGAATTTTTGTATGGATATATTTAATTTATATAAACCATACACCAAACCAGGGAAATTATTATTAAATAGAATACAAAAAGTTGAGTCCATACTAAATAAACCAATCACTAAAGGTTAGTGTTTTATTGTGCAATTTTTAGTTTCACACTCTAACCGACAACATAATTGGCCCAAACGAGATAGTATATTACTATGTCTTTGTGAAATCACTCCCCAGTCAAATAACACCAAACTAATCATAATCCATCTCATCTATTCCACTCTTCTGGATTGTACGGTTCTTAAGGTTTAATTGAGTAAACCCTCACTTGTGATCTATCTCTGTGTTGTTTTATTATATTTGAGTACTATTAATTAAAACCTTAAAAAAAATGGAGTTTCTTGGAGTTTTAGTCTTTTGTATTGTTTTTCTTTTAATTATGAGACTTTTTGGGTCATGGATGTTAAGAATAGATGACGTTATTCATTACCAAAAAGAGTTAGTGAACTCTCAAAAAACAGTAATTGAAGAACTTAAAAAACTTAACTCTAACAAGGAGTAATCTATTAACTTATAGATTTTTATAAAAAAAAAGATTATGAAAAAATTGTTATTCTTATTATTATTTATTCCAACATTATCATACTCACAAATAACATATAATGAAGTAATGAGTATCAATTCTGAAAAGACTTTCAAAAGAGTTGTAATTGAAAATGGATATGAATCTAATAGTGATGAAGATGGGAGGATTTCCTATGGACTCAATATTGTGAGAGATAGTATTGAAGAAAATAAATCATCTAGATGGGCAGGATATGATAAAAATAGTAGTGAATTCAGATTTAAATTTTATAGAATAAGTCAGTTAAATCTCTTTGGAAATGAAATTGTAGTTGATACTCCATATGATGAAATTGTTAAGGATATTAAGAAGAATTGTGAGTTTTATGATATAATCAACCGTAAAGGAACTGATTATGTTTGTTATAGTTGTTCACAATCAACCTACAAAGGAAAGATTGGTTTTGTAATTTCAGAAGGTAGTGGTATAATTCGACATATAATTCCAAAACAACCAATAACATATAAAGATATTATGAGTATTAATTCTGTTAAAACTTTTAATAAAGTTATGATTGAAAATGGATATGAATTTAATGATGAAGATGAAGATTGGATTGATTATGGAATTAATATTTTGAGAGATAGTATTAAGGGTGTTTATTCTTCTGAATGGGGTGTATATGATAAAACTGATGATGAATTCTATTTTAAGTTTGATTTTGATAAGGATTATGATGATCAATTCTATAATATAATAATAGATGATATTAAGAAGAATTGTACATTTTATGATACACTAAAAAATATTGGGCATTCTAAAAGGGATTATATAAGTTATAGTTGTTCTGAATCAACTTATAAGGGAAAGATAGGTTATTCAATAACTGATAGCGTTTCTTTAATTAAACATATAATTCCAACAATAAAATAAAAGTAGTAGGAATGTTAGGTTTTGATCCTACAATACAAAATCTAATATGTTTAATTGATTTTTGTTAGATTTGAGAAAATAAAAAAAAACTTATTATGAAAAAATTATCTACAACACTGTTATCACTATTATTTATTTTCTCTTGTTCTCAAGACCCAAAAACAAAAACTTTTACAGAGGAAAATGTTAAAAATGATTTAATTCTGTTTGACGCCTCTGATAAAGAGCTAATCGAAGGATATGTGATAAGACAAACAATGATGAATGAAGTTGGAGCAATGTTTGGTATTACTGAATCTGACAAAGTTGATTTAACTACTTTAACATACGGAGATATAATTTCTTCTCAAACAATGTTTCTTCATGAACAAGTAAGAAAAGATTCTCTAAAAAAGGTTGAAGAAGAAAAAGAAAGAATTGAGGAAGAAAAAAGACGAATCTATCTTCAACAACAACAAGATAGTCTACAAAAATTAGTACAAATTACTGTAGTCGATGTGTATAAGAATGAACGTTCATATTCAGATCAAATGTGTATGAAAGTAAAAATGGTTAGTCACAATAAAAAACGAGTAAACTCATTAAGTTTTTCTATAAATGTTGAAGATAAAAAAGGTAACAAATTAGGAAGAGGTTCAATGAAAAATAGTGATTCATTCACAAATAATGATACTGGTTCTTGGTGTTGGAGTTCATATGATGATTTATACTCTATTTTGAGTGGTTCTTCTGTTAATGATTACCATTATTCATATGAGATTCGTTCTATGATTTATGATGGTGAGTTAATAGAGTTATAAATACGTGTATTACTATAAAAACCATCCAAACTAATCATCTAACTCATCTCTACACCTATGCCACTCTTCTGGGTTGTACTGTTGTTCAGGTTTAATTGAATAAACCTTAGTGATAGGTGAATCACTTTGCAGAACATCTATATCATTAATCGATACACGAGGTCGGAAACCTCTCCAATCAGAGTTTATCAAGAAATCTGCTATATCCAAGCCCTTTGCTCTTTGCTCTTCTGCTGCATTGTCTTCAAGAAAGTTAAACACTGAAAATGTAGTATTCTCAAGTTCAATTTCAAATTTATTAGCCTTCTCAGACCACTGTGAATAAGCATTTCCTGTTGATGATAAGTCTGGAAATAATATTACATCTCTTCCTTTGAGCACTCGTACCTTTGCTAAACTCAAGCTTGAAAGGTTGTATACCGCAAGCCATAACAGTTGCTTATCATCTTTTGGGAAACCATAATACATGGAGCCATAGATAGCAGACTTTGGAGCTTCAACTAAAGCAATTGGGTTATTGGGATACTTACTTAATAGATGTTCTCCAAAAAGGCAATCAAACTTGCTTTTGTTTTTATTATACTTTTCAATCCAGGTAGGTGGATTTATGTTTACTTCTTTATACAAACCTTTTATTACATACGGTATCGAATTTGTTCTAATTGTTTTATTATTATCATCAAACTGCTTTACTTGAATAGCTCTTATTTTACCTCTAGTATTTATAAAAGGAAAGGTAACACTCCCAGCCATATAACCTGTTGAGATAGTTCCTAATAAATACTTTTCAATAACCTCATTTATTGAACTTTCACTAAATGGGTGCTTAACATTATGTTTCAGATTCTGAATAAACCTATTTATATCATAATCCTTTAGCGTATTTGTCAATACATCATCAGGGATGTTTGATATAGTAATAGTCGGTGAGCTGTGAATCTTATTAGGTACATAATAGGATTGATTTCCAGCACCTTGATATTTATCTGTGTATGGGTTGCATTTGTATCCACATTTATCAATCCTGTCACAAGCACCATATTCAGATGGTAAATACTCCTTTGTTTCTACATCTAGATACCTTACAAACCTCTTCTTCTCACAATTAGGACAGACAAATTTCTTACTTGATTTATCAAAGCTATATCTAAAACTCATTTTTTTAACTTTTAAAGACCCTATTGCATTAACGACATTAGGTGCACTTTGGAAGATGTTTGTGCAGTTAATGTAGCTAATGCAACCTCTCTGTTATTAATATTTCTTTTGGTATACACCTCGTTGGTTGTGAATGAACAGATCCTTCTTATTGAAGAATGTTTTAGCGGTTCTCTCAGAGAGGTTAAAAGTCTGAGCTAACTCAACACCATTTTTAGTTTTAAACACATCGTCAAGAGTCTCGTACAGGTCGATTTTGTCTTTAGTGAGATTGTCTAATGGATTCTCATTTAGAGCCTTACTCCTAGCCTTAAATGCAGAGTTTGTAAAGTATTTCATCAGAGTTATAGAGCTCTCTACAGATTCTACATCTATCTGATCATCTGAAGCTTCAGCGCAAGCAAATTTCATCATCTGAAAGCATAGACATATTCTTAATCCGTATTGTTCAATCTTTGAATAAATACTCTTTTTATAATCAGAATCAGAGGCATTACTTATATCAGTTAATTGATTTACCCAATTAATGAATAGGGTTTTAGCCTGCTTATCAAATAATAGTGTTTTAGATACTGGATTAAAAAACTCATCCTGTTCTAATTGAATATCAATAAGGTTATTAATGATTAGATTCCAATTCTCATTTATCTCATCTGAAATGTCTGAATCGCTCCAATATGGCTTTTCTATATGTTTAGGGTAGACAAATAATATTCTATCTAGAAACCCATTATCAGTTCTGTTTTTAGAGAGATCTATTAAGACCTGAGGTTGTATGGTTCCACAAACTGACAGGAAAGGCTTTGCTATATTAATTGGCTCAGAAGTTTTACGCTGTACAGTTATTGGAGACAAGCTCCAAGCACTCAACCAAAACTGCTCTTCACTACCCTTATTATACCTATTGAAATTGTTAATCCAAGTAGTTAGCTCATCAGAATGCACTCCTAATCCTCTTATATTGTGTTTATGGATTTCAGACAAGGCCTCAGGTGTGAAATCTGTGATGAGATGTTGGCTCCAAAAAGGTTTTTCTATAGTTTCTGTATTCTTTTTCTCTTTCTTATTTAAACCTACCCAAGCATCATACTCCTTCTTCTTGTCTTCATATTCTTTATATGAAATATTATCTCTTTGTTTTATAGGTTTAAGTGCCCAATGAAGAGGATGGCTCTTCCCTGACCCTGGACTTCCTACTATTGACATATACAATACCGCTGTAGATTTATAGCCCTTTTTAACCATAATTTCTCTCGTATTTCCAATTGCAACTGATACTGCAAAAAGTAAGGATGCACCAATAAAATCAATAGGATAATTCAAGCATTCATTGGTAGATTTTATGATTTCTTGAATAGCTTCAGGAAAGACATCTACTGGGAACTTATTTAATGTTTCTTCTT
>Ga0308004_10000791_pt1 | contig 14336 bp, 5 predicted proteins | sample Neamet38_FD_203156 | JGI IMG/M metagenome (GOLD analysis project Ga0308004, IMG submission 203156) | Marine microbial communities from water near the shore, Antarctic Ocean - #38 | ecosystem: Environmental > Aquatic > Marine > Unclassified | place: Southern Ocean | collected 2014-06-06 | reverse complement strand
AATCTGTACAGGTTTTTGCAATTTTGAGTTTGTGTATTTTGTCCATCTAGAATAAATTAGATTGTCCTAAAATAGAAAAATCCCACTTTGTAAAAAGTGGGATTTCGTTTTGCAGAGAGAAAGGGTAGTGAACCCTATTCTGTATGCTGTGATATTCAGTTGTTTAACCTGTTGTTTCTCCTACTAGACACTACTTAAACACTTAGGCTGTTTTAGCTCTTATTTTCAAGATAAATATAACAAAAAAGACACTCATTTGAGTGTCTTTTTTGTTAAAAAACTAATATTGAAGAATATCAGGTATAATAACTTTAATTTGATATCCTTGACCTGGATTCATAGATCCAATTCCATTGAAATTAAATTGAGGCAGATAAGCTGATCCCATGTAATCTTTTGCAATGAGAAGATTGTCTGAACTAATGATATCTTGTAGAACTATTGATGCAGATTCAGGTTCGGTATTAAGGTACCCAATTATATTCCAACCTGCTACAAGTACTATAGGGTGTTCATTAGGGACAGCGTATTCACCGCATAAATCAAATTCAGTAACTGAGTTTGTTTTAATTTGGTATCCTTGTCCTATTAATACATTTCCAATTCCGTTAAAAGCCCACTCTACCAAGAATGCTGCACCAGAATTATTTTTACTAATTAGTACATTGTCTATAATAGGATCTAATAAGTCAGACATATCCATTGATTCTGCTATCATATATGTTGAAAAGATTGACCAGCCTGCTGGGAAATTTAAATTCTGACAATTTGGATAGTAATTACATGTACCATCGTTAATTGAAGCAAATTGATTAAAGTTTTGAGCAGAAGCGTCTGTACAACCCTCAATAGCATTGTTTCTCATACACCTAACCGGATGATCTGTAGTTTTTTCATCATGCCAAATGGAGTGAGGGTTTAACTTTTTAAGATTAGCTTTTCCTTCCTGATTACTTTCATTTGAAGTCCAGTAATACACACCTGTCCAATCTGGTTGATTAAATACGCCACCAATGGTTGGGTTAGGTGAGTTGTTCCAACTTGTAATTTCTGTATTGCTGTAATAATCTAAAATAGACCAATCTGTAGCAAAATAGTTGGAAAAAGCACCAAATTCATCACTACTTGGAAGGTACCAGTCAGTGAATCCATATAGGTCTAGATTTTGACAATACGATGCAGCATATTCCTCTTCGGTTCCATAAATTTCGATTATGTTTTCAGTATTTTCTACTCCATTACTAGTTCCGTAATCCTCCAAAATTTGATTTGTAGTGCCTCCATAAGGACTCCATTTTATAGGTTCGTATCTTGGAAATGGCTGCAAGAAAATATCATAGTTGTTAAATTCTGTTGATAGCACACAGGAATAGTCATCAATTGTTGCATTTGAATCGTAACTGATTGACGCTGGGTTTGTACAACCAGTGTAATCACAACTTCCATCTTCAATGGTTGCAAAAGCATCATAATTCTCAGCTAATACGTCCGTACAACCTAAAATATCATTAATCAAATTAGCTGTATAGTCCTCAACTTCTCCATTAAAATCAGAGATACAGCCAAAGTTAGTTCCGGAGGGATAATCAGAGGTAAGGTAAGTGATTACTCTAATTTTTGTAAGCCCACTTTGTATTTCTACTGGAACATTTATTGTTGGGCTGTAGTTTATTGAATTTTGATTATTTCCAAGACTATTCCCAGTACTGCTGAAACAAATTTCATTCGCATCTTCAAAATCACCATCTCTATTATAATCAATTAAAATGGCAAGCCCAATTTGACCTGAAAATCCTTGCTGAGTACCTTGTGAAATTATATTGACAAAAGCACTGTAATTAGATCCCGCTTCAAGCCCTACAACTAATTCTGAATTATCGGTGTAAGACGAACTGAATTGATTTAGGCTCGAATTGTATCCAGAGTCTAAAGTGTCAAGTGCAAATCTTCTAATATAGTTTGTGTAAGAGTTTGTATATGTATTTGGTATGCAATAACCTTCCGGTATTTCTTGTGTAGAACTTAAGCAACTTCCATCATCTGTATTTGCAGATGAGTTGTAGTTGTTAGCATTGCTGTCTATACACCCTTCTACAACTAAAACAGCACAAGAACCATCATCGGTATTTGCTGTAGCATTGTATTCAGTATATAAAATATTGGTACAACCTTCTAGAACTAAAGTAGCGCAAGAACCGTCGATGGTATTTGCTGTAGCATTATATTCAGTATATAAAATATTAGTACAACCTTCTACAACTAAAATAGCACAAGAACCGTCGTTGGTATTGGCTGCAGCATCGTATTCGGTGAAAGTAGCATCTGTACAACCTTCTACTATTGCAATACAAGAACCATCATCAAGATTAGCTGAATTGTTATAATTAATAGAATTTAATTCAGTACAACCCGTAAGTATTATTGTTAAACAAGCTGTCGGATCTGATGTATTTGCAAAGGCATTATATTCCAGAAATAAACTATCCATACAGCCAATTGTTGAATATGTACAAGAATTGTTGTCTATATTTGCTTCAGTATTGTAGTTGTTTGCATTTGGATCGGTACAACCTTCATATTCACATGAACCATTATCGGTGTTTACAAAAGCATGATAGTTGTCGGCATTAATATCCATACACCCAAATATTATTTGAATGCAGGTATTGTCATCAGAATTTGCATTAACATTATAGTTTAAAGAGGATACATCAGTACAACCGTAAATAGTAGGTACACAATTTCCGTCATTAACATTTGCTAATGGGTTAAAATTTAAAGCTGGTAAATTATCTCCATTGACATCATATTTGTAATCGTCATCCAATCCATCAGGTATTTCTTCGTAGGTAATATTGTCTATTAGGTCTTCAAAAGTTAAACCATTGTCTATACAGCCTAAAATTGGTAATAAACAAGCATTATTATCCGTATTTGCTGATGCATTAAAGTTAAGTGCTTCCGGATTAGTGCATCCATTCGATACAGCTATACAGCCATTGTCATCAGTATTTGCATTTTGGTTGTAATTAGATGCTTCAGTATTTGTGCATCCAAATATTACATCTTCACATGTACCATTATCAGTATTCGCCTCATCATTAAAATTAAAGGCAATTGGATCTGTACAACCATATACTATCTCAATACAAGACTGATCGTCAACATTAGCACTTGGGTCGAAGTTAATCGCTAAATAATCAGTACATCCATAGACTGGAAGAATGCAAGAGTTGTCATCAATAGTTGCAGTATTATCGTAATTTAGTGCATTTTCATCTGTACAACCTGACACACATCCAAAGTAATAATCTGTAGTTGAAGTAGTTACTAGATTTAGGTCAAGATTGATTTCAGATGAATATAAACTCCATGAATCACCCATTTCCAAATCATCATTGTTTAGAATAAAAGAATTGCAGAAGTCGGAGTTAAGATTTACACAATAAAAATCTATTGAGCCATCAACTAAGGTAATCGTAGAGTCAACAAAAGATCCATTATTATTGTAAAGCTGAATGTGTAAACTATTATCATCCCATCCTAAAGAATCAGCGGATTGTAATACTAAAGTGTGTGAAGTTGAACATATAGGTTCGATTGCGTGAGAAGTCCAATTAGCAGCCCAGCCCTGATAAGTAATTGCAATATCTGTTTTAAATTTAATGTATAGACTTCCTCCACTAGATTGAATGAGTCCAGGAATTGAAGAACCTCCGAAAGTACCAATTAAAGGGGCTTCTTCAGAGTCTCCATCAAAAACTTGAACATAATCATAATAACCATCACCAAAAGGCGAATCCTCTAACTCAAATTCAGTAAATTCTAAATCAATAGAAGCAGAATTTTCAGGTTGAATTAAATAATAACATTCAGAATTATTACAATATTCTTCCTCTAAACTATAGTCACTAATAACTCCACTTGTATCAGTAAGAATTGTAGTTTCAGAGCAGTTTACTGCGCCGTATGAATTATAATAAGCCTCAAATCCTAAAAAGTTCGATTCAGTAAAATCAGACCAAAATATAACTAACATTTCACCTGTTGTGGATGTGACAGATTCTAAGTCAGTTGGCCACCAGTTTCCTGAGTTAGCGTAAAGTAATGGAGCTAATGAGGTGTTACCATCAAAAATCCAGATGGAATCATATCCTTGTTCTATATTTAAGTAATTAAATTCTAGATATATACTATCTGCACACGGAGGGGCTATAAGCCACGCGCAAGATTGATTGTTAGAGTAATAATTATTAATACCAGAACCGTCATCAAACGTACCAGAGGATTCAGATAAAATTGAATATCCCTCACAAAATATTTCGTCTTGGTCAGTATAATAATCAAAACTCCAACCACTTGATGTGATTGAATAATTTGAAACAAATTCAATCAGTATAGCCCCAACATCATCACTTGTCTGAAAAGTAGATGCTTCAAAATCAAATGGATTAATAGTTCCAGTTAGTTCAACAATAAGAGCACTTGGATCAGGATTTACTCCGTTATAAATTCTTACAAAATCATAACCTTCTTCTAAATCAAATTCAGTAAAGTGAATTGTAATCTTGTTTGCTGCTGCAGGTTTTATAACCCAACTACAATTAGTTTGATCTAGATAATCCAACTCATCACTACCATCACTTAGTGTTCCAAATGCATCAACAAGTGTAGTAGTTTCATCATCACAATATAGCTCTGGTTGGGGCCCAACCCCCACTGCATACCAAGCTTGTTTTACTGAGAATAAATCATTTTCTGATAAAGTTCCTTCTGAAATTAGATTTTCTGTAGCATCAATTGATCCAATGTAAGCATCTTCATAATCAGATAAAAGAGTTAATTCCTCAGTAATATTTTTATAACAAACATCAATTGCTTTATTAATCCCAATTCCATTAACTAGATATTCATCTCCATTATCATTTACACCTGATCCTCCATTTGATAATAAATAAAACCAATAATTTTGAACGCCACTATTGTGGTGCACACCGCCATTATCATCATCATAATTTTGAGGATTTTCCCAATTTAGTCCACCATATGTGTCTGGTTGACCTTTTAACTTCGGGCTTTCTAGTGATCGCATAAAGTCTCCACTTGGATTTAGGTATATGTCCTCAGCTAAAGTCCAATTTGCATTTTCCGGTTTTCCAAAAAATTCTATTGCTGTTCCTAAAATATCAGCAAAGGATTCGTTTAATGCTCCTGATTCGCCAATATAGTCTAGACAGGATTCACTACTAATTAGACCATGTGATATTTCATGTCCTATTATATCCAAAGATGTATGGAATGACTTAGTTATTCCATCACCATCTCCAAAAATCATAAAGTTTTCAAAACCATTCCACTCATCAACCCAACCTGCATTATTGTAATTTTCTCCAACATTTGTAAATAATCTCATTTGAGAACCTTGATTGTCAAACCCATTTCTGGAAAATTTTTCAGTAAAATAGTCATGGGTTATTTCTGCTCCCCAATGAGCATCTAAATGAGGTTGTGGTTCATCAGATATAGACAATGAAGTAGAGTAACTTCCACTGCAGTATCCATTTGACCAATTATTGCTTTCTGTGTTATCTAAATTAATTACAAAACTTCCACCGTTATCATAATCTATGTCCCAGCCAACAATTGGCCACCAGGTATCGTCTCTTTCATAAATTCGGACTGTGTAAGGTGCATTTGATGACGATAAGTTCAAATTGTTGAAATATATATATCCACAATCATCATAATATTGTATGTCTTTAACTTTGGTGCCTATGTTATTATATATTTTTATCCTAATATCAGGACATTGATTAACATTCACTAAGTTCCACCAGTTAGTCATAGAAGAAATAGTAATATTATTTAATATTATTTCTTGATCATTCCATAAATTATTATTGTTGTAGAAATTGGTGACATTTGAGGCGTTTAATTGATTATTCCAACTTTGAGTTATAATTTTTTTTTCCTCACTTGATAAATAATAGTTGTCTTGATAAAGATGGGTTGTGATTGGTTGTTGACCACTGTAATGAGTTACAACATTTGTTTCAATATCAGCATGAGCAATATTTGAAATTTTATTTAATATCTCTCCTGTATTAGCATCTACAAATACCCGGTATGAATCAATATTTTTAAGGCTTTCGATACTAATATTGTAAGCTGTTTTGAAAATTTCTTTATGCTTATGTATAATCAAATCATACACTAAAGTATCTTTAATACTGGTTAATTTTAAATATTCTTTTCCCAATAAAAATGCATCTTTAGCTGATATAAGTGGATTAATATCAATGTTTAATTGATTTGATATTCTACCCCTAACTCTCTTGACACTTCCATTTTCATTATGTATAACAATTTCATTCCCAAAAACTAGTAACCCTTTATAAAATTGTTGATATCGAAATGAATTTTCAGAATTTTTAATTTCATTGAAATTATAGTCATCATTTAGTTCATAATAATCAATTATATATTGAATAGAATTTTCGCTTTTTACAGAACCTTTTTCTGGATTAATATATATTTTCCCATCTTTGACGGGAATATTTTTAACCTGCTTTTGAATTCCATTGGACGGAATTATTTTAGTGCTTATTGGAGCTTGAAAATTTCTAAGAGGATTTTTTTGTTGGCCAATACATGAAATGGCTGTAAAAAAAGAAATTATAAATAAAAAAGACCTCATATGTTAGGGGGATTTAGTTTAGTGTCAAATATAATAAATATTAAATTGATGAGATATGTTTAATACTTACCCCCCTCTAGAACCTAATTTGTAGCTATTTGATTATAAATGAAATACGAAATGAAGTAGGCGAGTGGACACTGAAATGACACCTACTATAAATCAGCTTTTAATTTCTCATCAAAAGCATAAAATCAGCATAAACTTATATTAAGTTATATCAGATACGTTCATAGGTCATTAATTTATATCAACTAGGTATAAAATAGCATAATCTCCGAGTATAAATTTATAGCATAATTTAAAAAGTTATTTTTAAAAACAACCAGTTCATTAATGCTTTCTTGCAATATTTAACGTTTTGGTAGGTATGTGGATGTCAGATATTTAATACCCTTACTTTTTGTATATTTAGATTCTTATTCCTCAGAACCATGAAAAAGATACTACCTATACTTCTCCTATGTTTTTGCTTTTCTGCAACTGCTCAAACTGTTGACGATTGGTACTTTCAACCACCTCCAACAGATAATGTAATGTCTATTGTTTTTATCAATGGGAATTTAATTGATTTTGTCGGCGCTACTTTACAAGCATTTATTGACAACGAACCCGTTGGTTATCAAGGAGTATTTGATGAAGATGGAATCACTGGAGTTGGAGTTGCTGGGACAGACAATCTATGCGCTTGCGATTTAGCTGATAGTGGTGAAACGATTGAGTTTTCTATTTTAATGAACGGTGAAACAATTGTAATGGTTAATGTAAACCCACCAGTTGTTTATTATGCAAATGGGTTTCTCTTGATAGATGATAATTATGAACTAACCCTTTCTATTGATGGTGCTGTTGTTGTATTTGGTTGTACAGATGCTGCTTATTTAGAATTTGATGCTTCTGCTAACTTAGATGATTCTTCTTGTTCAGTATTAGTTGCTGAAGGTTGCACTGATGGTGCTGCTGATAACTTCGATGTTGCTGCAAACACTGAAGATGGATCTTGTTTATTTACAGGATGTATGGATGCTGATGCAGACAACTACGATTCTAATGCTAATGTTTACGGGTATTGTCAATATTTAGGATGTATGGATGCTACTGCATGTAATTACGATGCAAATGCAAATGAAGATGATGCTACTTGTCTAGGTCTTATTGGTTGTATGGATCCTGCTTATTACGAATTTGATGTAAGTGCTACTTGTGATGACGGTTCTTGTGCTTCTTTAATTGTACCTGGTTGTACAGATGAAACTGCATTTAACTTCAACCCTTCTGCTACAGAAGATGATGGTTCTTGTGTGGATATAGTTGTAGGTTGTATGAACCCCGCTATGGATAACTTCTGTCAAGAATGTAATACAGATGAAGACCCTTCTTTATGTTTTTTTAGCGATCCTAATCCTTGGGGTCCTAATGGTGGGTCAGCAGAAAACCCTACTTATATTACAGCAAACTCTATGTCTGTATTAGTTCAAGCTGGTGTAACGTCTACTTTAGATGATTTTAGCGACATGGATGTAGGTGATATTTTATTTGCTGTCTACGAAACTTCCCGTTTAGTAAACGATTGGGTTGGTTACTCTGAAGTTTCAGGAGTTCAAATTGCTGGAGCAGTACTTTGGAATGGAGATCAGCTAGATATACCTGTATATGGTACAGAAAACGTTTATGATAACGGCTTTGAACAGGGTGAAAACATAACTTGGTTAGTTCTGAAAGCTGATGGGATGATTTATAATATACAAATGAAAGATGCACAAGGAAACCCAATTACTATTTCTTGGGGAACAGGAGAACTTGCAATAATTAGTGGTTTAACTATTAGTGCTCCTTACTATGATGGCTGTATGGATGCAACTGCTCCTAACTATAAGCCTTTAGCTACAGTAGATGATGGCTCTTGTGAAATTCCATATTCTATTGGTTGTATGGATGAAGGCGCCTTAAATTTTGCTGGTCCTGGTGCTTCTCCAACATTCACAAATGCTGAAAATTTTGGTGATGTTTATGGACAGAATATCGGTATTAACTTAAATTCTGGCTATGAATTCTCTAGTGGAATAGCTGCAAATATTCATGACCAAAGCTTCTGTCAATCTCAAGTATTAGGATGTACAAATTCTGTTATGTTTAATTATAACACACTAGCAACTGAGGACGACGGGTCTTGTTATCCATATATTTATGGTTGTACAGACGTTGATGCGTTAAACTACATTCCTTTAATTGGGGATCTGTACGTTGATGTAAATACATCTGACGCTATTGATGGTGAAGATGGATCTTGTTTTGTTTCTGATTGTTGCTGTTTAGTTGAAGACTTAACCACAACGTGTGGGTGGTCTTTAGACTTAGATTGTGCTGCAGTATCATATTGTAATGTGTGCGATCCTTGTGAAATATTAGTAGTTGAAGGCTGTACTTCACCATGTTTTACTGAATATAATGCTGAAGCTGAAGTAGATGATGGCTCTTGTAATAATGAAATTATTTTTGGCTGTAGTTGCTGTGTAAATTCAGATGGGTCTTGGCCTCTTGCAGCTATTTGTGGAGATCAGTCTACTTGTTATTGTGATGAAACATATGTTTGTGAAACTGGTGCATTAGCTATTTATGGATGTGTGGATGAGTTTGCATTCAATTACGACTCTCAAGCAACAGTTTATGATGGTTCTTGTATTGCATTTATAGAAGGATGTACCTACTTAGGGTTTTTTAATTATAACTCTGCTGCTAACACTGATGATGGTTCTTGCGTTCCTTTTGTATTTGGTTGTACCGACCCAACGGCATCTAACTATAACCCTCTAGTAAATACAGATGACGGTTCTTGTGAGTATCCAATCAACTGTGAAATGTATTGTTGCGCCCCAAATCCTTTTTATGATTATTGTGAGACTGAATGTATGGTGATTTTTACTCCTTGCATAGATTATTATGGATGCACGGATATAACTGCTTGTAACTTTAATTCTGAAGTAACAGAAGATGATTTATCTTGTGTGTATGCTGTAGAATTTTACAATTGTGATGAAACTTGTCTAAATGATGCAGATGGAGATTTACTTTGTGATGAAAACGAAATTGACGCTGCTTGTGGGGATGCATATGCTTGTAATTATTATGAACTTCCAGTAACAACAGATATTGATAATTCTTTATGTACGTACGCTGCTACTAACTATGACTGTGATGGAGTTTGTCTATATGATTTTGATGCAGATGGAATATGTGATGAGTATGAGATTGAAGGATGTACAGATCCTGTAGCATTAAATTTCTATGAATGGGCTACAGACGATGATGGTTCTTGTGAGTTTGTAGTTTACGTTTGTTCAGACACTAACTATTTAGAATATTATTTTAATCCGATTGATGTAGATTTCACAAGCAACCAAGGAGAAGGCAATTGTACAACGCCAATAACCAGTAATGGTATAACAGCTTCCCAATTTGATGAACCCTTAAATACAGGAGCCAATATGACTATTCCTATGCCAGAAGGAATGTTAAACCAATTTGAAGGCGGACAAATAGCTGCATTTTACGGCGATTTATGTGTAGGTTTAGAAACTATAAGCGGTGGTTTTATGGCTATAGGCTTATGGGGCGATGATAGTTCTACTGATGAGATTGATGGTTTACTTGCAGGCGAAGTACCTACTTTTGCAGTTCTGTACAACGGAGGCGTAATAAGCTTAGACCAAAACGAATTAACTAGCTACCAAACTAACGGCTTGGTTTCCATAACAAATTTTCAATTTACCGAACCTTTAGGTTGTACATCTGCTACTGCCTGTAACTATTCTGCCTATGCATTAATAGACGACGGTACCTGTTTTTATTCCGAAGAATACTATGATTGTGAAGGTGAATGTGTAATCGATACCGACAACGATGGTATTTGTGACGAATTAGAAATTCCTGGTTGTACAGTATGGGGTTATAATAATTATAATGATTTGGCTACCGATGATGATGGAACTTGTATTGTAAGTTGGCAGGAAGATTATATAAACTTAGGCTTAATTTCTGATGTCCTAATAGATAGTATTGAAAATGAGTATGCAAATTACAACCTAGTAGCTACAGCTACTTTAGATAGCTTACAAAATGCTTACAACTTATTAGAAGCATTATCTATAAGTATCGACTTATTGTTTGGTTGGAACATAATTGGCTATACGAATAGTTTAGAACATGATGTAGTGCTAGCTTTAGCTGAAATAGAAGAGCTAATTATTGTATTCAAAGATAATAATGCAGACGTGTATCTGCCAGAATATGGCTTTAATGGGATAGGAAATCTTATTCCTGGCCAAGGGTATCAAATAAAACTAAGCGAGCCGTTCAATAACTTTTCATTTGAAAACACTTTAATATTGGGTTGTACAGATGCTTTGGCTTGTAATTATAATGAACAAGCTAACTTAGATGATAGCAATTGTACCTATGAAACTGAGACGACCGATTGTGATGGGAACCAAACAGCCATAAATTATGAAATAGGCGATTTAGCCGAAGGCGGAATCGTTTTCTATATAGACGAAACAGGTGAACACGGATTAGTAGCAGCACTTGAAGATTCAGGTCAATTTGAGTGGGGTTGTAATGGAACGGCTATAGATGGAGCAGATGGTACAGCTATAGGAACAGGTTATCAGAACACCTTAGATATCGTAGATGGATGCTCAGAAACACCCATAGCAGCAAGTGAAGCATTAGCTTACGAATCAGGCGATTACAGTGATTGGTATTTACCGTCAAAAGATGAGCTTTTAGAAATGTATAACTCCATAGGGAATGGTGGCCCTGAGGGCAATATAGGTGGCTTTATAAATGATTGGTATTGGTCTTCCTCGGAGTACGGTAGTAACGACGCGTCGGTCGTCAATTTCGGTAATGGTTACGCGGGCAACGGCAGCGTTAAGGACTATACGCGCAGGGTTCGTGTTATTCGCGCTTTTTAACTATTTATCTATTTACCTATTTAACGCTACCGCGCAGCGGTCGAATTTATATTCAGAGTTAAAACACTTTCCCGTCCTCCATCATTTTCTCGATATCTGAGAGTTTATAATAGTAAGTCCCCTGAATCAGACTGGATGGAAGAATTCCATCTGTTCGGAGCCTAAATAAAGTTGCAGCAGAGCAGGACAACATCTCCGATACCTGAGAGGACTTAACCCACTTTTTTTCTACTTCTTTATTTTTATTTCCCTCTAGGTGCTGATCTATTTTTTCCAGGAGTTGCTCTTCCATTTCGATAAACAATTGAATAAATGAATTTCTCATAATTTAGTTTTTTAAATTTATTCAAATATTCAATTATGTGAGCATTATACCTGTCAAGTCTTCAATCTTGACAAGTGTTAAATGTAGAAATTCTTGTTTAGTGAGAGCTTATTTCTGACATCATCAAGGGTTTGTTCAGTATTTCTATCGCATCTTCTGATTTTAGAAATTAATGATTCAGCACTTTTAATTTTTTCTTTTCCATTGCATCTGAAGTGCTTTTTTACAATTCTAGCCAGTTGGCTTTTAGATTCCACTTTGAAAATATCGTTTTCTATTAGTTGTAGTAGAGTGGTAATTACATGTGTGGCTGAGTGATCAGAAAAGATAGCATATGCATCATCAACATTTTCAAAATTATCTTGCTCTAGCTCTTTACACTCTTCAAGAAAAACAAGGTATTTTTTAATAGCGAAGAATCGCTCTCTTTGTAGGTTTCTTTTCTCGGCCCAACTTATAATATATAGGCATCGGTCTGTCTCTTTTTCTATGAAATTTATGGCATCTGCCTCAGGATATGTTTTGAGATACTCCTGTTCTCTATGATCATAACTATCGATCATACTTTTTGAACTTTCATCAAGAGTATCATTCATTTCTTTGTCCCACTGCTCTTTGGTGTTTTTTATGAAGTTGTCTTGAAACTCTTGCTGTTCTTGTAATTTCTTTAACCTTTCTTTATTGGAAGGACTTATAAAGTCGTCTAAATTCATAGTATCAGTATTGTTTGTTATAAAGTTACGTACTTATTTGTGAAAATCAATGAAACAATTTAGTAACCCCCATTTCACCTGTAAATACTCTTTAAAGCTTGCATTTCATCCTGTACTCGGGTGTTAACTAATTTTGCATAATGCTGGGTGTGTTTCACACTTTTGTGACCCAGCATTTTACTTACTACCTCTAGAGAGACTCCTTTGGCAAGAGTAATTGTGGTTGCAAAGGTATGACGAGCTATATGAAAGGTTATTATTTTTTTAATCCCTGCAGCTTTAGCAATCAACTTTAAATGATTGTTCACTTTCTGATTGCTGATCATTGGAATAACCATTTCACCCAGTTCTACTCGTGGGTCATCTTTGTATTTGTCGATGATTCTTATTGCGGGTTCTAGTAGCATTATATTGGATCTAACTTTTGATTTTTGCCGAAATATTTTAATCCACAGTTCTCCATTGTCAAAATAGACATTGTCTTGTTTCATTCTCTTAAGGTCTACATAGGCAAGACCTGTATAGCACGCTAGGACAAAAGCATCTCTACTCTCACTAAGTCTATTTTTAAGTTTAAGGTTTTGTATTCTGTAGACTTCATCATCTGTTAGAAACTCCCTTTCTACAGTCTCTAGTTTCATCTTATATTCTGCAAATGGATTAATTAATATATAGCCCTTAGCAAGAGCTATTTTTATTATTTTTTTAAACGACTGCATGTACTTTACTGCAGTGTTATTTGAGAGTCCATTTATACGTAGGTAGTGGTCTACCTCGATGATAAAATCGTAATTTATTTTCCTTACGTCATAATCATCACAATTGTATTTGTGTTTTACAAACTTGAGCACATATCTAAAACAACTATCAAATTTTTCCATGGAGCGTTGGGCTCTTTGATTTACCTGTACAAGCTCTTGAAACTGCTTTTGGTGGTACTCAAATAACTCTACTACACCTATGTAGTTTGTATCTATTCCTCTGTGGTAATTAAATATATCATCAACGCTGTATTCCGACTTGTACTTTAAACACTGAAGCTCACTATCGTATAGCCCGTGCTCAATACTTTTCATATAATCGTAGAGTCGTTTTAGCTCAGGATATGAGGTTTTAGGATATTGCTTTTTGTTATCCCACTTTTCCAGCTCAATCCATTTAAAGATGCTAAAGTCTTTTCTTTTGCCATTCATTTGCAAACGGCAATAGATGGGGACTTTCCCTTGATTGTTTTTCTTTTTTCTTATAAAGTAGTACACTTTTAAATAACCCATAGCTCTATTTTTTTAATAAAATTGAGAACTATTAGCCAGGTGAGGTGTCAAGTTTTAAGACTTGACACGAAAAAAGTGTTGAGATGAATTTGGGTTTTGTCTAAAAAAAAGACAAACACCAATTAAACACTGAGATATGCAAAAAAAGGCCATTTTTGAAAAATGGCCTTTTAGTGAAACGTTTGAAAATCAATGATTTGAAAAAATCTATGCCCTTTGAAAAGGGCTTTTGCAGAGAGAAAGGGATTCGAACCCCCGATACATTGCTGTATACACGCTTTCCAAGCGTGCGCCTTAAGCCACTCGGCCACCTCTCTGTTGCGGCTGCTAAAGTATACTTTTTTTCTAAAAAAA
>Ga0308004_10000790_pt1 | contig 14341 bp, 14 predicted proteins | sample Neamet38_FD_203156 | JGI IMG/M metagenome (GOLD analysis project Ga0308004, IMG submission 203156) | Marine microbial communities from water near the shore, Antarctic Ocean - #38 | ecosystem: Environmental > Aquatic > Marine > Unclassified | place: Southern Ocean | collected 2014-06-06 | reverse complement strand
TTTTGATTTAATGGAATCCAAAGAATTAAAACTGCCCCACTTACAAGTATAGTAATTATTCCAATAGAGAATCCAGCATTTAAATGAATTCCTTGTGCAAGAACGCTCCAGGGCGAAGCTCCTGCAGCTGAAACTAATAACAAACCCTCACCTAATCCAAAAAGAACCAGACCAAAACACAAAAAAAAGGATGTTGAAATTTTTGGTTTCAAATTAAAGGGTTTATCTGAGCTCCATGAAACTTTAGGAACATTTTTTATAGATAAAAACATGCCTTAATTAATTATACACTTTAACAAGAAAAGAAAGTCTATTATTCTTATTCTTATTCTTATTATGAAAAAAATTTTTATAAATATTATCTTATTTCTTTTTCTTTCTACAAATTTGAATGCTCATATTTCTCATTATAAAAATTTTAAGAAAATTGAGATGGAAATTTTTAGAAATAATGAATTGATTGGATATAATTATTATTTTTTTAAAACTAAAAAAGATGAAGTTCAAATAACCAATCAAATCAAAATTACAGTAAAATTATTAGGGGTCATTATATTTGATATTGAGGGCTACGGAGAAGAAAAATATAAAAATGATAAACTGATTTCTTTTCGTTCTAAAACGAAACAAAATAAAAAAGAAAAATTTGTAAATCTTTATTTAAATGCAGCAAATAATAAATTTATAATTGAAGGTTCTTCGTATTCAGGTGAAGCAAGTAAAGATAATATTATAGGAAACTGGTGGAATCACAAATTACTACAGACAGAAAGTCAAATTAGTCCTGTCTCTGGCAGTATTAAGGAGCAAGTTGTTACATTTATTTCAAAAGAAAAAATTGAACTTTATGGAAAAAGTTATGAAACTGAACATTTCAAAATTAAATCTAAAAACTCAGACATGCCTGATGATAAGAAATTAAATTTTGATATATGGTTTGATAATAATACAGGTCTAATTATTAAAGTAAAATACTCAAGAATGGGCGATTGGGAGTACAGGATAAAAAGTTTTGAATAAAAATTTACTTATTAATTTTTAAGGATAGATCTTTAGCGCTTAACCAACCAGACTCAAGTCTTGGGCCTACAAACCAATCGGCACAGACTCCAAGCCTAATAGAGTTATTCCAGTAACTTTTAATACTTAATGGTTTAGAATTCGATGAATATTTCCATCCATGATTCTGGATATGAAAAACTTTATTTTTTTTAATATTTGTAAGCTCAAAAAATTTGTTAATTAATATTTTAGCATTATCTAGTTTATTAATTTTATTTTTATTTATTACTTTATTTGCCCATTTATAAGTACTTTGTAACGTCCACAAATCATAATTACTTTTAAATCTTTTTTTACTATTCTCATATGCCGCCCATCCCAAAATTTTATCAGAGAAAAAATAACTACTAATATTTGGTCTTAATTTCTTTGTTACCATCATGACTGTGATATTGGCATCCATCTTGATTTTTTTATTAATAAACGAATGTTTAATATATTTTTTTGAAAGTTTTTTTAATTGAGGAAATGGGCAAGTTAATATCAAAGATCTATAAAACTTTTTAGTACCATCAGCAAAATATAGTTCCCAGACCTTATCTTTATTGGTAATTTTTATAAGCTCAGTATTAAAAATGCAGTTAATATTTTTTAATAGATATTTACAAATGGAATTATTTCCTTGGTTTCCAATTATCTTAACGTGCTTTTTATCTTCCTTCCTATCTTTATTTAAAAATATATGTTTTCCAGGCCATTTTTTAACTACTTTTTTGGTAATAAGATTATTTATAAATCTTTTAAATTGGCTACTTTTTGGGGAAATATATTGAACACCATGATCAAAGCTTTCATTCTTATTAAACTTTTTATTAGATGATCTTCCTCCAGCACCTCTTGCCTTATCATAGACATCTAATGAATATTTTTTACTAAGAGAGTGAGCGATTGTAGATCCTGAAATGCCAGACCCAATAATGCAGAAGTCCTTCATTTTCCCGCAACAACCATACCTTCTATTAACATCGTTGGAGCATTAGTTGAATATTTAAACTCAAGATCATCTGCTAAAGTTATATTTTTAAACATATCATTAAAATTTCCAGCTATAGTAATTTCACTAACAGGATATTTAAATACTCCATTTTCTACCATAAATCCTGTTGCACCTACTGAGTAGTCTCCAGTAACTAAGTTGCTACCGTGACCAATTGTTTCAGTAATATATAACGTTCTATGATTTAACTTTAAAAGATTTTTGTAAGATATGGATCCTTTTTCAAAATACAAATTACTTGTTCCACCACTTCTACCATTTGATTTTAAATTCAATTTTTTTCCATAATAAGTATCTACCAGATAATGCTTTAAAACACCCTGATCTACTAATTTTAATTCCTCTGTTTTAACTCCTTCAGAATCAAAATATCTAGAACCTAATCCTTTAACTATATTGGGCTTATCATAAATATTTATTGAAGGTGAAAATATTTCCTCATTTATTTTATCTTTTAAAAATGAAGTTCCTCTTGCTATAGAAGAGGCAGATATTGCACTTGCTAAAACACTTAGTATTCCTTTTGAAATTCTTCTATCAAAAATAATACTAATTTTTTCACTTTCTATTTTTTGAGGATTTAATTTTTGAATTGTTCTTTTAGCTGCCAATGATCCAATTTGATTGGGTCTGAGCATATCATGTAAATGACAAGTACTTGTAAATTCATAATCTCTTTCCATTTTATCATCAGATTTTTTTGCAATAGCTACACAAGATGCTGAGAAAGATGAGGACTTATAACCATTTAAAAACCCGTCACTGCTTGCTAATATAAAGTTAGATTTAGACTCTGAAAAACTAGTTTCTGTATTAATAATTTCTTTCTTTTCGAGTGCTGCTTCTTCAACTTCTTTTAAATATTCAATTTTTTCATTATTCTCTATATGATCATCATCATATAAGTTTAGATCATTAATTTTTGTTGCTAACAAATCTTTATCTGGCAAAGAATTAAATTCATCCTCTGGTGTAATTTTTGTTGTTTCAATACATCTCTCTATTAAGGTTTTAATATTATCTTCATGAAGATTAGATGATGTAATACCAGATTTCTTTTTACCAATATAGGTTTCTAAACCAACCCCTAAACTATCTGATCTGTCGGACTCATCTAGTTTTCTATTTCTAAAATTAACTGTTTCAGAAATTGAATGCCCTACCACTGCGGTCGCATCTGTTGCACCTAATTTTTTAGCTAAATCTATGCAAAAAGATGCTGTTTTTTTTAAATAATCTTGATCTTTAACCATATGATTTATAATTGGGTTCCGCCTACGGTCATTTTATCAATCAAAATTGATGGCTGGGCTACCCCAACTGGCACACCCTGTCCTGCTTTTCCACAAGTTCCAATGCCAGGATCAAGCATCATATTATTTCCAACTAACGAAACTTCCTTTAAAATTGATGGACCATCACCTATTAATGTTGCCCCTTTGATTGGAGCACCTATTTTGCCATTTATGATTTCATAAGCTTCTGTACAATTAAATACGAATTTTCCAGAAGTAATATCTACCTGACCTCCCCCAAAACTAACTGCAAATATGCCTTTATCAACTGACTTAATCATCTCTTCTTGAGAATATTTTCCATTTAACATCATTGTATTTCTCATTCTAGGAAGAACTACATGTTTGTAACTTTCTCTTCTGCCGCTTCCTGTAGATCTAGTATTCATCAATCTTGCATTCAAACGATCTTGCATAAAGTTTTTTAATATACCATTTTCAATTAGGACGGTTTTTTCTGTGGGTGTTCCCTCATCATCAATTGTTAAACTCCCTCGTCTATTATGCAAAGTTCCATCATCAACAATCGTAACTCCTTCACTTGCAACTCTCTGACCCATTAAACTATGAAAGGCAGATGTTTTTTTTCTATTAAAATCTCCTTCTAAACCATGTCCTATGGCTTCATGAATAAGTATTGCTGGCCATCCTGGTCCTAAAACCACTTTCATTTCTCCTGCAGGAGCAGGTTTACTTTCTAAGTTTACTGAGGCAATTCTAAATGCCTCATCACATACTTTTTTCCAATTATCTTCTTTAAGATATTCATCGTAAGACTGTCTGCCGCCAATACCATAAACTCCGGTTTCCTTTTTGCCATTTTTTTCAAGCATCACCGAAACATTAAAGCGAATTAATGGTCTAACATCTGTTAACACTTCACCGCCTGATCTAATTATTTCTATAGACTTATGTTCTCCAGAAAAACTTGCAGTTACCTGTTGAACGATACCACTTTTTGCTCTCGTATAATTATTAACTTCTCTTAAGAGTTCTAATTTTGATTGAAGTGATTTTTCTTCTATGGGGTTAATATCTTTATAAAATTTTTCATTTGTCTTGGGTATCTCATGATTATAAATACCTTTTTTTGATTTCAAAGTTGAACTTAAATTGTCAGCTGATTGTTTTAATGAATTTTTTGAAATTTCATTTGAATGAGAGTATGCAACAACCTCACCTGTAACGGCTCTTAAGCCATAACCTAAATCAGAGCTATAAATAGAGCTTTTAATTTTATCATCATCCAACACAATAGATTCACTCTTTGAATTTTCTAAGTAAAGCTCACCATCATCACAGTTATTTAGTGTTTCAGAAATAATTTTTTCCGCATCATTTCTTGATAAGTCTGTTTTGTTAAAAAAATCAGTCATATGAATTAAATAGTAGTTATAATTATTTTTTCAATTGGTGTATTTCGCACATATACAAAGTAGTTAATTCTGGGTAATTTTACAAATTAATAAATAAAGGATTAAAAAATGAAAAAATTTGATGAATTAATGAAGGTTTCCAATGAAATAACAAATATCTCTGTAGACGAAGCTAAAGAGAAATTAAATGATCCAAATGTTCAATTTATAGATGTCAGAGATAAAAGTAGTTTTTGCACAGAAACGATAGGTAATGCAATTAATTTAGAAAGAGGTTTGCTGGAATTTTATTTAGCAGACGGCAGTCCTTTAGAAAATGAAATGTTTAAAAATAATCCAGATAAAGAATATGTTGTATTTTGTGGACTTGGCGGTCAAAGTACTCTTGCAACAAAAACAATGAAGTATATGGGAATAAAAAACGTAAAAAATATGACTGGTGGAATGACTGCCTGGAAAGAGAAAAAATAAACTGTGAAGGTCTATTTTAATAATTCATGTAATATTTGTCGAGCAGAAATAAATTTATATAAAAAGCAAAATATTGAAGACATAGAGTGGGTTGATATTACAGGTAATAAGACTGCTGAAATAGAAACTCAAAAAGATGATAAATCTCTTTTGCGTAGACTGCATATTAAAGATGGAGAAAAATTAATTAGTGGCGCAGAAGCTTTTTTATTAGTTTGGAAAAAAATTCCTAAATATAAATTTCTCTACAATTTTTTTAAAACTCCAATAATTTTTAGTTTGTTTTCATTTTTTTATGAAATTGCTGCTTTTTTTTTATATCATAAAAATAAGAAACAGCTTTCAAAATAAGTTTTTTACTATTGAGTAATGATATTTATTAATTTATGTTTTCTGTATGAGAATCTTTAGGTTTTTAATTGTATTTTTTTTAATCCACAGTTTTTTTTTACCAGCTCAATCATCTCAAGAAAAAGCTCTTGATGAGTTATTTAATCAATTAAAAAACGTCAATAATTTTAAAACAGCAAAACTATTAGAAAAAAAAATATGGTCCATCTGGAATAAGCACCCTAATGATGTTAAATTAACTGAAAAGTTGGAATTTGGAACAGAACTTATGGATTATGGAAGCTATGATTATGCTCTAAAAGTTTTTGATAATATCCTTAACACTGATCCTGGATGGTCCGAGGCTTGGAATAAAAGAGCAACATTATTTTTCTTACTAAATCGTCATGCTGAATCTCTAAGTGATATTGAGAGAGTTTTAGATATTGAATCTAGACACTTTGGAGCATTATCTGGACAAGCAAGAATTTTTATAAAACTTCAAGAATATGAAAAAGCTATTTTAAGTTTAAAAAAGGCTCTAGTATTTTATCCTTCATTTAAAAGTGGTGGGCTGATACCAGAAATCAAAAGACTAATTAAAGAAGATAGCATTTAATTTAATCTTTTTTGGCTCTTTTTCTTGAAATTAATTGAGTTAATGAGTCTACCATTAGATCAGAAGCTTTGAATATTTCATTTGTTTTAAACTCATAAGAAGAGTTTTTTTCTGGATTTGCTTTATCTTCAATAACTATTCCTTCGTCTGGTGAATTATTTTTTATATAAATCAAAAGTAACCATTCTTCATCTGCTGTTTCGTCCCACTTAATAAAAATTTCCCCAGTTTCAAACCTTCGGTCAATACATCTAAAAATAGACATATGTCTTGTCACATGTCGTTTATTAAGTTGAAAAACTAAACTACTAGCACTTCTATAAAAACTTTCTAATGAAAGTTCAATTTTCTCTCTTGCAGCTATATATTCTTTTTCTTTCCGCAATAAAGTTTCTCTATCTTCATCACCTACTATTTTAACTCCTAGAGCTTCCACTCTTTCTCTTATTTTTTGATCTCTTATGATTCTATATTTATCTTTTAATTTTTCTATTCTCTGCTGGAGTCCAGCATAATCTTCTCTTTTTTCTTTTAGAGAAATTTTTTCTAAGTTTTCAATCTCCTTGACCTCTCTTATCCTGAATTTTTCTATTTGTTTTTCTAATTGCAATTGTCTTAAAAATTGCTTTTGTCTTTCAGCTTGTTCAATTCTAAGTAAAGCTTGTTCTTTGCGTAAGAATAATTTTATATCTTTTGCTCTTTCTTTTTCTAATTTAAACTCTTCTTTTAAAGCTTTTTCTTTGAGCTTAGTTTGTAGCTCCACTTCTTGTATATTCATCTTCTGTGTTAATATTCTTTCTTTTTCTCTTTTATCAATCTCATCTAACTTTATTTTTCTTTTGTCCTCTGCTTTCAATATCTTGTATTCCAATATCATATTTGCAATGCTATCAAAAAATACTTGAAAATATTTTTCTAGGTTAAAATCGATTTTAAAATTAAAATTTGGTTTTAATAAATGCTGAAGTTCAATTATTCTTGATATTGGACTTGCTCTTTTTTTAATTATTTTTTTTGTATTCGTATTTTTTTTGATCTGCTTTTTTGGAGCTGATTTTTTTTTAACCTGCTTTTTTGGAGCTGATTTTTTTTTAACCTGCTTTTTTGGAGCTGATTTTTTTTTAACCTGCTTTTTTGGAGCTGATTTTTTTTTAACCTGCTTTTTTGAAGCTGGTTTTTTTTTAACCTGCTTTTTTGGAGCTGGTTTTTTTTTAACCTGCTTTTTTGGAGCTGATTTTTTTTTTGTGGTTTTTTTTTTTATTTTTTTCATACTTAAAGAGCATATGATTTATCAATTTATTATTGATAAATATAGTCTCTTGTAGTCGGTGTAGATGTATAATTCTTTGTTAATTGGAACTGATACACAACTTGGTCGCCCCATTTAAAAGCAACTTCACACCCAGCTAGGTAGAATTCCCACATTCTAAAAAATCTTTCATCAAACATTTTGATAATTTTTTCTTTGTTTTTTATGCAGTTTTCTTTCCAATGTCTTAATGTATGTGAATAATGAAGCTTGAGCACCTCAATATCAGATACTATTAACCCTGCTTTTTCTATTGGTGTAGTTACCTCACTCAAACTAGGTGTATATCCACCTGGAAAAATATATTTAGTTACCCATGGATGTGGGTCTCTTGGTGGATTAACTGAGCCTATGGTATGTATTAAAGAAATACCATCATCATTTAGTAATTTATTAATTGTTTTAAAAAACTTCTTATAAAATTTTCTACCTACGTGCTCAAACATTCCAATACTTACAATTCTATCAAATTTTTCATTTAATTCTCGATAATCTATAAGCTTAAATGTGACCTGATTTTCCATGTTAAGTTCATTGACTGTCTTCACACAATAATCAAATTGTCTTTTTGATAAGGTTATTCCTATTACTTCACAATTTTTACTTTTTGCAATCTCGATAGCCAATGATCCCCATCCACATCCAATATCAAGAACTTTCTGATCTGGCTTTATATTTAGTTTTTTTATTATATGCTTTATCTTATTATTTTGAGCAGTTTCTAAAGTATCATTTTCATTTTTAAAGTATCCACATGAGTATTGTCTTTTGGGATCTAAAAATAAATCATATAATTCATCTGAAAGGTCATAATGATGAGCAACATTCATTTTAGATTTTTTAATAAAGTTAAAATTTGTCAAATATCTATATGAACCACTCAGTTTATTTATTAATCTACTAAAAAAATTTAATTCTTTTCTTCCAATATTCATAAGCGCAAGATCTAAAAAGTCTGTAAGAGTGCCATTCTCAATTAAAATATCTCCATTAGAATATGCTTCTCCAAAGTATAAATCAGGGCGAAATAGTAATTTGTAGTGAAGTTTTCTATTTAAAATCCTAATTGTAATAGGTTTTTTTTTTTCTGGCAAACCTATGATGTGTTTTCTTGAATCTGCATCAACCAATATAAATCCATCTTTTTTAAATAGTTTATTTAAAAATCTTGCAAGTTGCATTTAAGCTGCCTTTAAAGATCCTAACTTAAAATTAAGTTTATTAAGATCTTCTATCAATTGTTGTTTATCTTTTTTACTTAAGAGACTAACTGGTGGTAAAACATTTTTATAAATTTCATTTTCATCAGACATAAATGAATGCAGTCCTGATATTAAATTAAATTTTTCAAAGGTATTTCTAACCTTACATAGTATTTCATTTGTAGTTTGTTGTTTTTTTTCAATAAAGTCATCATAAACTTTTCTTGATAAGCCACCTGTAACGTTGCATGTTGCCGTTATGATGCCGTCACAACCCAACTCCAGACCTTTTAATAGTTTTGATTCAGACCCCGGCAATACAGAAAAATTTTCTATTTTTAATTTTTCATATAGATTGTACGAACTATCTTTAATACCCACAATTTGTTTGGGAAACTTTTTTACAAGTTCAACAACACATTCAAGGCTAAATTTATAACCGCATAACTTTTCAAAGTTATATAAAATAATTTTACTACTAGGTACTGCATGGACTACTCTTGAATAAAATTCGATTACTTCTTTATCTCCATATTTATAGTACGCAGGAGGCATTATCAAAAAATCATTAAAATTTAAAGATATAGCTACCTTCATTAAGTTAATAGTTTCATTCAATGAATTAAGCCCTGTTCCTATTAAACATTTATCCTTATGATGGCTTAAAGATAGTTTATTTAATAAACTAATTTTTTCACTTACTGGGATCAATTGAGCTTGTCCTGTGCTACCAAAAATTGCTACTCCATGACAGCCTTGATCTATTATCTTTTCTGCATGGCCAATAGTTTTTTCAATATTTAGGCTTAAGTCATTGTTAAATAATGACATTGATGCCGCATAAATGCCTTTAATTTTGCTCATGTTTAAAACTTATATAAAATTAAAATTTAGTAAAGATGATAAAATAAAAAATGAAAATTTTAGCTGTACAAAACAGAATGGGGATTGGTGATATGGTAATTTTTTTACCATTTATAGAGGCTATTTCAAAAAAATTTAACCTACCAGTTAGTATTCTTGTGAAAGAAAATTCAAAAGCAACACAGTTTCTAAAAGATAATGTAGCTATAGATAAGATAATTATTTTAGAACGAGATAATAAAGATAAAAATGGGCATCATGATGGAATTGTTGGAACGTATAATTTATCAAAAGATCTAAAAAAGTATGATTTTGATAAAATTTTTATTTTTAATTCATCTCTTAGGTTTAACTTAATTGCTAGATTTGCCGGTATCAGAGATATTTATCAATACCCTTTATTTCAAAAAAAAAATCAACATATAATTAATACTGCTAAAAAATTTATAAAAAAAGAACTAGAGTTAGAAGTTGAAAGTGACCCTAAGATTTTCATAAACGATCAATTAATTAAAGATGCCAAATCAAGATATAAAATAGATAATAAAGAAATAAATGTCTTATTAGGAATTGGTGGCTCAGGACCAACCAAAAGAGTACCTGCTAAAATTTTTATTGAATTTATGGATTTGGCTACTCAGAAATATAAATGTAGATTTTTTTTAGCAACAGGAAAAAATACTGAAGAACAAAAAATTTTATATGAGATTCTTAATTCCAGCTATAAGGATAAATGTTTTGCATTAGATAATTTGCAAATAAATGAGATATTACCCATAATAAAAAATTGTAATATTGCAATTTGTAACGATTCTAGTTTTAGTCATCTCTCTTCTGGATTGGGTGTTAAGACAATTGTTTTAATATCAGATACGCCACTACTATATGGAAATTATAGCCCTAGAATGTATCCAATTATTCCGGATGGAAAAGATTTTGTAACACATGATACTCATGGAAAAGACAAAATTAATCCAAATAAAATTTTTAAACAATTAAATAATATTTTAGACTAGGAAATATTATTTAGAATAACGTCTTTAGCTTCATTTACGATTGTGGACAATCTTCCAGTTTCTGGAGAAATATCAGGGTGGATTTTTTTTTGAATATTAACATGTGCTTTGCTAACTTCTTCTATTGTTATTTTTTTATTTATATCAAGGTTTAGAATTTTGTAGGCCTCCTCTAAGGATAAGGTTGATGAGTTTTTTATGTTCTGATTATGATTAAATGAAAACCTTCCAGATCTTCTTAATGTTTGAATAACTCTAAATAATCCAATCAACTGAAAAATGGAAAAACCTTTTAATTTAACTATAGCTAGACTTAATAGAGTTAATGGTAAACTCAGTAGAAACTTTCCCCCAAAAGCTAATAGAATAGCAAGGCCTAATAATCCAAAAAAAAATATTTTTCTTATATTTTTTGATATTTTTTTTGAAGATATATCTACTACTAATCTTAATAAGCAATAAATAATTCCAAAAATAATTAGTGTATAAATGATTATATTCATATATTTGTTTTCTACCTATGAAAATACCACAACTTATAAAAAAATCAGAAATAAAAACATGTCATAACTCTAGCTGGGAAGATAATTATAGCTGGATACATCAAGATGATATATTGGAAGTTTTAAAAGATAGTAAAAAATTAAATCCTGAAGTTAGAAAATACTTAGAGGAAGAAAATTCCTATACAGATTTTCACTTATCAGATACTAAAAATATTCAAAAAAAGCTATTTAATGAGATTAAAGGGAGAATAAAACTAGATGACGAATCTCTACCTTTCAAAGATTTTGATTATGAATATTGGACAAAGACAACTGCTAAAGGGAATTACTCTATTAAATTAAGAAAAAAAATTGGAACTAATAATATTGAAGAAATCTGGAATGGTGACAAAGAAAAAGAAAAACTCAATGTTGAGTATTTTGGTGTTGGTGACTTAGAGGTTAGTTTCAATGATAAATATTTGGGATATTCTTTAGATACCAAAGGCTCTGAATACTACACAATATATATTAGAAATATTGATACAAAAAAATTAGTTACTGAAAAAATTGAAGAAACATCAGGAAGTATAACTTTTAGTTTAGATGATAAGTATATTTTTTACTCAAAATTAGATGAAAATCACAGACCAAGAAAAATTTATAGACATAAATTGGGAACAAGTACTAAAGAGGATAAATTAATTTTTGAAGAAAAAAGTAAAGCATTCACAGTTGGAATTGGTTTAAGTTCAGATGATAAATATTTTTTCATTAACACTTCTGATCATAATACCTCCGAACAATATTATTTTAGTGTTACTGAAAAAGAACCAAAACCTAAATTAATAAAAAAAAGAAAAAAAGGAATTCTTTATTCTGTTAATTCTTGGGATGGAAAATTTTATAACCACACAAACAAAGATGCTGAAGATTTTAAAATAGATATAACTGATAATTTAGAAAAACCAGACTGGAAAACCTTTATAGCAGCGAAAGAAGAAGTTTTAATCGGTGGTCTAACATTTTTAAAAAATTGGATTATAAGATCGGAAACTTCAGATGCTTTAGATAAGTTATTTGTAAAGAATATAACAACTGAAAAAGAAGAAGAGTTAATTTTTTCAGATGAAGCCGTATACGTTCCTGGTGCTTCTTTGTTGCAAAGAGATAAAAATACAGATGAAATATATTTAAGCTATTCGTCACCAAAAACGCAATCCAGAGTTTATTCATACAACCTTAATTCAAAAGAAAAGAAATTAGTTAAAGAACAGGAAATTCCTTCAGGTCATAAACCTGATGACTATATTGTTGAAAGAGTTGATTGTAAGTCACATGATGGGAGATTAGTACCTCTTACAATCACAAGACATAAAAATACCAGATTGGATGGAACTGCTCATTTATTGCTCTATGGTTATGGTTCATACGGTAGCTCAATGAGTCCTGGTTTTTCCACTACAAGATTAAGTTTAATAAATAGAGATATTATCTGGGTGACAGCACATATTAGAGGTGGAATGGAAAGAGGAATGAAATGGTGGAAAGAAGGAAAGCTACTCAATAAAAAAAATACATTTGAAGATTACATTGCTTCTGCAAAATATTTAATTGAAAATAAATATACCTCAAAAAATAAAATAATAGGAATGGGTGGTTCTGCTGGTGGTCTTCTTATGGGAGCGGCTGTTAATCAGGCACCGGAGTTATTTTTAGGAATAATAATGGCCGTACCCTTTGTAGACTCTTTAACAACTAATTTAGATCATTCCCTACCTTTAACGGTCGGTGAGTTTGATGAATTTGGAAATGCAAAAGATAAAAAAGATCACTTTGATTATATTTTCTCTTATGCTCCCTATAATAATATAAAAAAAATGGATTACCCACATATGCTCATTACAACAAGCTTAAGTGATAATAGAGTATTATTTGATGAACCTGTAAAATTTACTGCCAAACTTAGAGAGTATAAAACTGACAATAATATATTACTTTTAAAGACTGAAATGAATGCAGGTCATGGTGGAAAATCTGGAAGAGATGGGGCTATAGAAGAAATAGCTCTAGACTATGCTTTTGCATTAAAGATTTCTAAAAAAATTTAATCGATATTAAAAACAACCGTTTGATACAAAGCCAATTACGACAGAGTTTGAATCTATTTCAAACCTTCTCTCACAAGGAATTCCATATTTTTTTGTATTATAAATAAATTGTAGATTTCCTTTTTCATTTTTAAAATCCTCATCAGGTTTACCTAAATTCATTTGTAAATTACTTGAAGTTTTTCCAATATATTGGCTTAAGTTTGCATTTTCTTTTTCAACAATTGAGTCCGTTTTTTGCTTAATTGTTTGGCATCCAAAAATGAAGGCTGAAAAAAATGAAATAATAAAAATTGCTTTTAATTTTTTCATAATTGAACCCTAACATTCAAAATGTAGCTTAAATATAAACTTATAAGTTGAATTATGTTGATAAGCTTACCTTTTTAAGAGTATTTGACTCAATAATCTAATATTGATCAATTTCAATCTTAGGAGGATCAATGTTAGAAAACTATTTTAACTACAAACAACATAAGACAAGTTTTAAAACAGAAGTAATAGCTGGCGTAACAACATTTTTAACAATGGCCTACATTATGTTTTTAAATCCATTTATATTATCAGGCGAATTTGCTGGACCAGAAAAGGGTTTCTTTGATTTTGGAGCAGTATTCACAGCAACAATCGTTGCAACTGCACTTGCTTGCTTCATAATGGCATTTTATGGAAAAACATGGCCTATAGGCTTAGCACCAGGCATGGGTATCAATGCTTTTGTTGCATTTGGAGTTGTTGGTGGAATGGGCTACACACCACAAGCAGCACTTGGTGCGGTATTGGTTGCTGGTATTTTATTCTTAATTATTTCATTAACACCAATCAGAGCATGGTTAATTAACTCCATTCCAAAAAGTTTAAAACTTGGAATAGGAGCCGGTATTGGATTATTTTTAGCAATTATTGGTTTAGAAATTATGGGTGTTGTTGCCGCACATCCAGTAACTCTTGTCACAATAGGAGATATGAAAAATCCTTTAATTTTACTCGCCTGTTTAGCTTTTGTTTCAATGATAGTTATGGAAAAGCTTAATATTAAAGGAAATATTATTATTGGAATTATTTTTTTTAGTATCGTTGCTTGGACAACAGGACTTGCAAAATTTAATGGCATAGTTGGAAGTATTCCTCCGATGACTTACCTATTTGATTTTGATCTTACAGCTGCATTGACCGCTGGAATGTCTACAGTAATATTTACATT
>Ga0308004_10000785_pt1 | contig 14390 bp, 17 predicted proteins | sample Neamet38_FD_203156 | JGI IMG/M metagenome (GOLD analysis project Ga0308004, IMG submission 203156) | Marine microbial communities from water near the shore, Antarctic Ocean - #38 | ecosystem: Environmental > Aquatic > Marine > Unclassified | place: Southern Ocean | collected 2014-06-06 | reverse complement strand
TGTCTTGTAAATTATGAGCAAGGTTCATCACTCCTCTTTGACTAAACATTACATTGTAATTTATTTCTTGAGATAAACCTTCCCATAGTTTTAATGCATGATCGTAAAGGCCAGCACTTGCATCCCACAAATAGTTTGATCTTATAATCGTAGTATTTCTTCCAGTGTTACCACCACCAATCCAACCTTTCTCAACAACAGCAATATTTTTCATATTATGTTTTTTTGCTAGATAATATGCTGTTGCAAGACCATGACCACCACCACCAATTATTACTGTATCATACTCTTTTTTGGGTGTAGGATCTCTCCAAGCTCTCTGCCAATTTTCATGGTAAGAAAAAGAATTTTTAATAAGAGAGAATATTGAGTATTTATTAGTCATAATTGTCTATTAAACTATTTAGATTATTAATGTTTTCATGTAAAACAAATTCTTTAATTTAATAAAATGCAAGAAAATCTTAAATCATTTTTTGTCAAATTAGCAGCAATATCTGTAGCTGTGATAATTATTATTAACTTAATCTTTAATATTTTATTAGGTGAAAGACTTGAGAAAATAGATAAAATTATGTCTGTTAGTGATAGTAGTAGTAGAAAAGAAATTAAAAAAAAGTTTAGATCAGAATTGAATAAAGGATTAAAAAAAGAGTATATATTTTCAGAAGAAGATAGAATTTTAATCTACAAGATTTACAAAAAAATCAAAGACGAATTTTCTGAATTAGAAGCCAGTAACAAATAGTTTGTGACTAAAAAAAAAATTGAATTAATAGTAATATCTACTCTAATAATTTACTCATTTTATTGTTCGATAACAATTGGCCCCACTTATGATGAATTTGCTCACTATAAAAATGGAGAAAATCTTTTTAATTATTTATTTTCATTTGGAAGGCGAGAGTATGTAGATCCAATTTACTTTTATCATTTTGGGTTATATGATTTCTTAGGGACTTTTTTTTCAAAAAATTTTACATCTAATTATATAGTAGAATCTCACCATATTTTAAATCTAATATTTTCAACATTTTCAATTATTGGAATATATCAAGTTGCAAAAAAATTATTTAATAAAAAAATCGCAAAGATTGCTTTCTTAATAAGTTTTGTTAATCCAATTATTTTTGGTCATTTTTCAATAAACCCAAAAGATGCAATTATTGCTTTTAGTTACATATGGATTTTATATTTAGCAATAAAGTATGTAGAAAAACAAGAGAGTTTTGATGACAGAATTAACTATTTAATTTATTTAACTCTACTAATTTCCTTAGGTTTAAGTATTAGACTTACTTTTGTATTTATTTTATTTCCAATATTTATTGTTTTGTTGTGTGAAATAATTTTTTTAAAAAAAAAAATTACTTTTTCTTTCATAAAATTTTTTTTTGATTTATTTATAATTATTATATTTTCTTTTGTTATAACAATTTTTTTCTGGCCAGATGCTCATCCAGATTTATTTAGACTTCCATTTGAATTAATTAATAAATATTTTGTTTCATTTTTTAGTTCTAATTTTGGCCTTCCTTATGGTTTAATCAATGGTGAATTCTATTTAACACAAAATACACCCAAAAATTATATTTTTATATTTTTACTATATAAAATGCCAATATATATAATTCTTTCATTATTTTTATTACCTTTTTTTATCTTAAACAAAAAATTTTTAAATAAAGAATTTTCTTCCCACAAAAATCTTATTTATGTATTTATACAGATATTTTTTCCAATTTCTTTAATTGTAATTTCAGGCACATCGTTAAATGATGGTTTAAGATACATCTTATATATAATTCCCTTTATATGTTTAGCTTCATCTATTTCAATTTTTTATGTTTTTAATTCAAAATATTTTTTTTATAAATTTTTAAGGTTTATATTCATTTTATTATTTGCATATAATTTTGTTATATTTATTCAATTAACTCCTTATCAATATACCTTTATCAATTCTTTAAATGGTAAGTTCTCCAACAACCTTAATAAATTTGAAAATGATTATTGGGGTGCAAGTATTAAAGAATTATTGGTTAGAGCTAATGATAAAAATATTTTTGACAAAAAAAAATATTATAAAATTGCTACATGTGGACTACATAGTAGCATTGTTAAATTTTATTTAAACAAGGATTTCGACATTGAGTATAACTTTGTAAATACTGATGAAGAATATGACTATATTTTTTTTATAAATCGAACTTATGCACCAGCGAATGATTTACTATACAATAATTTAGAGACTTGTTTTAATAAATTTCATAATAATATCATTGTCAGTGTTGCTAGAAACGGTTTGCCAATAGCATTTGTTTCAAATTAAAATATTTTTATTTACAATTTTGAGCATAAAATACTAGTTTTTATTACTCTATAAATATATTTAACTTTTATTTCTAATTTATGTTTCTTCATATATAAGATATTTTTAAAAAATGTTTTAGGAAGAGTGGGTGAGAGGCTGAAACCAGTCGTTTGCTAAATGACCGTGCGGGGAAACTTGTACCGAGGGTTCGAATCCCTCCTCTTCCGCCATTAAAATAGAGGATGATTTTTAAAGAAGTCTTTCATTTTAATAGGCTTTTTTTCTAATAAATATCGATATACATTATAATTTTCCATAACACGCTGTACATAATTTCTTGTTTCCTTAAATTTTATTAATTCAACCCAATCTACAAAATCAACCTGATTTTTTTGTGGATTTTTATTAATTTTTTTCCAATATTTAACTCTTTTTGGACCAGCGTTGTAGGCTGCAGTAGCAAATGGATAGGCACCATCATATTGCAATATTAACCCAGCTATATAATGTGATCCTAAGTTAATGTTGTACTCTGGGTCAGATGTGAGCCTTGATTTTGAATAAGGAAGTTTTGCTTGTTTAGAAACAAGTTTTGCAGTGTATGGCATTAATTGCATTAAACCTTGTGCACCAGCATGACTGTTAGCCGTCATATCAAATTCACTTTCTTGTCTAATTAATGAAAGTATAAAAGCTGTCTCAGGTATTTTACGACCATTAACATAATTTGGTGTACTTATTATTGGGTAGTTAAAATTGTTGTGAAATCTTTTTTCATATGAGGCTAATTTTGAAATTTGTATTGCAAAATCATATCTTGATATTTTTGTAGCAAGTTCAGCAGCTAAAATTTCACTTCCATTTTCAACATCATCGTTAGCAATATGTTTTAAAATACTTTTTGTATATTTGTCTTTATTTAGTTCATCCAAAAGATAAATAATTTTAACTAAATCTTTTTTATAAAAATCTTTTCTATAATCATTAGTAATTTTTTGTTGCTCTTGAAGTTCAAATCTTTCATTAGGTTTAATTTTTAAATGAGCTAATTGACCATAATAGGTTGTTAAATATTTTGTTGCCTCTTCATACCATTGTTGAGATAGTTTTTTATCACCAATTTTTTCGTAAGATTTTCCAAGCCAGTAAGCTCCTCTAGATAAACTTATAGGGTACCCAACATTTTGATAAAAATTATTAAAATGATCTATTGCTAAAATTGGGTCATTTAGAAAGCTTAATGCAATCCAACCACTCATCCATTCGGCTTCAGCAAATTCTGGGCTTTTATCAAGTGAGTGCTTACTTGCAACTTTGTATGCCATTTCATACTTTTTCTTATAAATAAGAGCTCTTGCGATAATAGCTCTTTCAGTCCACCACTTATCAGGTCTGACTAAATAATCTTTATTACCTTTCAACTTACGGATTATTTCTAAAGAATCGTCAACTCTTCCTCTTTTTCTTCTCCATTTAAGACGATCATATTTTAATCCTGCATCATTCTTAAGCCTTGATGGGACATCTCTAATTGCTTTATCAACACCATAAGATTTGCTCATTAGTATTTGTCTTGCATTATAAAGTAATTCATAATCTTTTGGCAAATACCTTAACATTCTCTTTAAGTCCCAGTATTTATTCTCCCAAGCCAAATGATCTGCTCTTTTTATATAATCTTCAGCATTTAAATATTTTTTAAATTTTTTCCTAAAAAATTTCATATTTGATCTGCTCAGATCAGCTTTAATCCATCCATCTTTAATTAATGAAATACCCTTTCCAATATCACCATTCTTAATATAGCTTTCTCCTAAAATTAATTTACCAAAACCACTTAAAGGCTCATTAGGACCAAACCAATTAATAATTTTTTTTGGAGAAATTCTATCTGTAGATAACTTGTGCTCAGCTAGATATCTAATTCTATTAATTCTAGGATAGTTCTCATTGTTTTTAATAAAGGTTAAATAGTCATAGAAATTTGCTTGATTACCTGTTGTTAGTAAGTGTCTCCACTGAATAAAATTATAAATAGATTTATCTTTAGCTTTTTTGGATAAGGATAATGCCTCTGTCCATCGACGTTTTTCTATTGCTTTAATAGACTGTTTAGCAATATTTAAATCTTTTATGCTATAAAATTTTGATTTTGTTATTTTTATAGATGATTTTTTTATTTTTAAAGGTTTGTTTTTTGGTATTATAGAATTAAATTCTTTTTTTTTTTTTTTACTTATCTTAGTGATTATTGGTTTAGTTTTTTTTGAAAATTCATTTTTTTCAACATTTTTTAAGGGCTTCGGCTCAGGTTTTGTAATTTCATTAGATAATTTTAATTTTTCTAATTTTTTGATAGGTTTTGATTTAGGTCTTAAAATGCCTTGATCTAACTTACTTTGTTTTGTTATTTTATCTAAAATAGGTTTTTTTAGTGGAATTATTGATAGTTCAATGGCATTAGAATTATCCATTAATATCAATGTCAGCAAAAATAATTTTATATAAAAGGATATATTTCTAAGCATAAATTTATTAAATGAATCAACAAACTATGTTATAAGTATTTATGTTCAAAGGATCAAATGTTGCTTTAATAACACCTTTTAAAAATGATAAACTTGATGTAGAGGCTTATATTAAGCTCATTCATTTCCAAATCAACAATGGATCCAATGGGCTAGTTCCTGCTGGAACAACTGGTGAATCACCCACATTAAGTCATGACGAACATCAAAAAGTTATTGAATTATGCATTAAGGAAAGTAATGGTAAAAATATAGTAATAGCTGGCACTGGCTCAAATTCTACAAAGGAAGCCATTTCTTTGACTACCCATGCAGAGAAGGTAGGAGCCAATGCGGCTCTAGTAGTTACCCCTTATTACAATAAACCTACTCAAGAAGGATTATACCAACACTACAAAGCAATTAATGACAAATGTGGAATTCCTATATTAATTTATAATATTCCAGGCAGATCTGTAATTGATATGACAGTTGATACAATGGCAAGACTTTTTGAATTGAAAAATATAGTAGGCATTAAAGATGCAACAGGAGATCTTGATAGAGTTAGCCAACAAAAAAATAAAATGGGAAATGAATTTATCCAACTTACAGGAAATGATGATAATGCTTTAGAATTTAATAAAAGAGGTGGAGTAGGGGCTATTAGTGTAACAGCTAATATAGCTCCAAAACTTTGTTCAGATTTTCAAAAAGCTTCAACATCACCATCTGGTAAAGATAAAGACGAAGCAATTAGATTAGATACCATTCTGCAATCTGTACACAGCTCCATGTTTATTGAAAGTAATCCTAGTCCTGTTAAATACGCAGCAAAACTTTTAGGTTTGTGTGAAGACGATGTTAGATTGCCCCTTGTTAAAGTTACAGAGCCCACAAAGGAAGTTATCAGAAAAGCTTTGGTCTCAGCAAATTTACTTTAATGACTAAAAAAACCAATCCTGGTTTAAAAATAATTTGCCTAAATAGAAAAGCGAGTTTTAACTATTTTTTTGAAGACTTAATAGAGGCGGGTATTGTTCTTAAGGGTTCTGAAATAAAGTCAATTAGAGAGGGTAAGGTTAATATTGCAGATTCATATGCTGTAGAAAAAGAGGGCGAAATAGTTTTGGTTAACTCTCATATCGCAGCTTTTAAACAGGCCAGTTACTCAAATCACAATCCAATGGATGAAAGAAAGCTTCTATTAAACAGAAAAGAAATTAACAAATTAATAGGGAAAATGCAAAGAGATGGTTTAACACTTGTTCCAACAAAAATGTATTTTAAAAAAGGTAAGGCTAAAATAGAAATAGCAGTAGCCAAAGGAAAAAAACAGTTTGATAAAAGAGCCACTAAAAAAAATAGAGATTGGAATCGTGAAAAAGCAAGACATATTAGAAAATCAAGTTAGGCATGCATATTTGGCTATAGGGTCAAATTTAGGAAATAAAATTAATAATATTGAAGTAACTAAATTTGAATTAGAAAAATATAAAATAAAAATTTTAAAATCTTCATCTAATTATGTATCAGAGTCCTGGCCAGATAATTTAATGCCAAACTATATAAATGTTATTATAAAAATAAAGACAAGTTTAATGTCCTTAGAATTATTAGAGGCTTGCAACTCAATAGAATTAAAGCTTGGTAGGATTAGAACACAGAAAAATTCACCAAGAACATGTGATATAGATATTATTGATTATAATAATGAAGTTTTAGGTGAACTAAATAGTAAACTGATTTTACCCCACCCCAGAATGAACAAAAGAAATTTTGTGTTGTTACCCTTGCTTGAAGTTGATAAATCGTGGATACATCCAAAATCTAAGATTAATATAGTAAAGTTAATCAATTCCCTACCAATTAAAGACTTAAGATCTATTAAACGAATATGAATTAATGTTATAATTGTTAATGCTTAATTCAGAACAATTAATAGACAAAGTAAGGGTCTATAATAAATTCTTAGATCCTGATAAATTGAATAAAGCATATGCATTTGCTGTAAAAGCACACAAAAATCAAAAAAGAGATTCTGGTGACCCTTATTCAAACCATCCAATAGCAGTAGCTAGTATTTTAACTGAACTTAAATTAGATAGTGCAACTATTACTACTGGTTTATTGCATGATACAATCGAAGATACTTTTGCTACATATGAAACTATTCAAAAAGAATTTGGTAAAGAAGTTGCAGATTTAGTAGATGGCGTTACAAAAATTTCAGTTTTAGAAAATAAAGCAACAACAAATTCAAAAGCAGAAAATTTTCGAAAATTAATTTTAGCAACTTCAAAAGATATAAGAGTTTTATTAGTAAAACTTGCTGATCGTCTTCATAATATGAGAACAATAGATGCTATCGAAAAAATTGAAAAAAAAGAACGTATAGCAAAAGAAACTATGGAAATTTATGCACCTTTAGCCGATAGAATGGGAATGCACCGCATCAGAGATGAATTAGAAGATTTATCTTTTAAGGTATTAAACAATAAGGCTAGAGAATTAATTAAAGCAAGATTAGATAAAGTTAAGTATGACAAAGTTAACAATTTTAACTCAATTTCTCTTCAATTAAGTGAGTTATTAAATGAACATAAAATAAATGCTTCAATAGTAGGTAGGGAAAAAACACCTTTTTCAATCTGGAGAAAAGTTCAAAAAAAAAGAATTTCTCTAGAACAAATTTCAGACATTGTTGGTTTCAGAATAATTCTTGATAACATTCAGGATTGCTATAAAACCCTTGGAATATTTCATAACAAATGGAATTGTATTCCAGGAAAATTTAAAGATTACATTTCATCACCTAAAATTAATGATTATCAATCATTGCATACGGCCGTAATTGGTCCAAACAAAAGACCCATTGAAATTCAAATTAGAACTATGCAAATGCATGAATTTGCTGAAAGAGGTATAGCATCCCATTGGAAATATAAATCTTCTGAAAAATTTAACTCCCTGACTTGGAGAGAGTATGATTGGCTTGCTGACCTTGTTGAGATTATTGAAAAAAATGAAAACCCCGAACACTTTTTTGAATATACAAAATTACAAATGTTCCAAGAAAATGTTTTTTGTTTTACTCCAAAAGGCTCTGTAATTAAACTTCCAAAGGATGCCACACCGATTGATTTTGCCTATGCTGTGCATACAAAAATTGGTAATCACACTATAGCATGCAAAATTAATGGTAATGATAGTGAGTTGCAAAGCTTACTTCACAATGGAGACGTAGTAGATATTATTACTTCTAAAAATAATTCACCATCTTTACACTGGATCCCTGTTACAAAAACTGGGAAAGCAAGATCTGCAATTAGAAAATATTGGTATAAAAAAAGAGAGGAAAAAGCTAAAAAAATTAAGAAATATAATACCACATTGTGGATGTCTCTACCTGATAAACCTGGAAAACTAGGTGAGATTACAACTTTACTTGGATATCACACTCTAAACATATCCAGTGTGGAAATGAAGGAAAAATCTAAAGAATATATTAACTTTAAATTTAATTTAATCATACGTGACTTGAAGAACTTTACAAATTTCATTAGTGAGTTAAAACAGAAAGATATTAAATTTAAAATCATTAGACATGAAGATAACTGGTTAAAAGAACGTAATGCTTTCACACAAAAGATCTTTAAATATTTTAAAAAAAACTAAAGCATTACTAGAGGGACATTTTGTTCTTTCATCTGGTTTGCATTCACCAAAATATATACAGTGTGCCAAACTTTTAAGCTACCCTTTTATAGCAGATAAGATTTGTAATTCACTTGCAAAGAAAATTAAAAATAAGTTTAAATCCATAGATTTAATTTTAGCACCTGCAATGGGTGGTGTGATTATTGGTTATGAAATTGGAAGAATTTTAAAAAAAGAAACTATTTTTTGTGAAAGAGTTAATGGGAAGTTTACGTTAAGAAGAGGTTTTCATATTAAAAAAAATGTGAAAGTTTTGATTATAGAAGATGTTATTACAACAGGTAAATCAAGTTTAGAATGTTCAAAGTTAATAACAAAGTCTAAAGCTAAACTTATTGGTTTTGCGTCAATTATTGATAGATCAACTCCAAAAAGTCTTAAAATAAAAAAAAATATTATTTCTCATATGAAAATTGAAGTCCCAACTTATAAAAAAAATCAATTACCAGATTCTCTTAAAAGTATACCCATCAGTATTCCTGGTAGTAGGTTTGATAAATGAAAAAAAGACTCGGGGTTAATATAGACCATGTTGCAACTGTAAGAAATGCAAGAGGTTCTTTGCATCCAGACCCATTGACAATTTCTAAACATGTTATCAATTGCAAAGCAGACTCTATCACTATTCACTTAAGAGAAGATAGACGCCATATAAAAGATTTTGATGTAATTAAAATTTGTAAAGAAAAGAATATTACAACAAATTTAGAAATTTCACTAAATAGCAAAGTTGTAAAAATTGCCCTTAAAAATAAACCAGATTTTATTTGTATAGTTCCAGAAAAAAGAAAAGAAATAACTACAGAAGGAGGCCTGAATCTTGCAAAGTATAAAAGTAAAATTACAAATATTATTTTAGAATTTAAAAAAAAAAACATACGAACTAGTCTTTTTATAGACCCAAATTTAAAAGATGTTAAAATAGCGAAAATGCTAAATGTAGATTGTATTGAACTACATACAGGAAAAATTTCTAATTTAGTTAAAAGTAAAAAAAACTTTCAAAACGAATTAAAAAAAATTAAGAATTGCTGTTTATTAGCTAAGAAAATTGGGATCGAAGTGCATGCAGGACATGGACTTGATTATAAAACTACTGATATATTAAGTAAAATTTCAGAAATTATTGAATTTAATGTTGGTCATTTTATTATAGGAGAAGCCATTACTCATGGCTTAAGTAAAACTATTAAAAAATTTAGAAAAATATTAAATAAATAACTATGCAAATTTTAGGTACTGGTGTTGATATTGTTGAAAACATAAGAATTAAAAATTCTTTGAAAAATAAAAGTTTTATTAATAGAATATTCACTACTAGTGAAATTTTATATTCTAAAAAAATTAGGGATAAACCTGCTTATTATGCAAAACGATTTGCTGCTAAAGAAGCTTTTGTTAAAGCTGTAGGTACTGGCTTTAGAAACGATCTAAATTTTAAAGATATATCAATTATAAATAATAAATTAGGCAAACCATCATTTGTTATTAATGAAAAAATCAAAAAAATTATTAAAGAACAGTTTAAAATATCTTCCTTTAATTTTCTCCTATCAATCTCTGATGAAAAAAAATATTCTATAGCTTTTGTAATTTTACAAAAAAAATAATGATAAATAAAAAATTTATAATTGAAAATATTAAAACAATTTTTTATGCACTAGTTATAGCCATAATAATTCGTTCACTTTTTATTCAACCTTTTTACATTCCATCATCTTCGATGGAGCCAAATTTATTAATTGGGGATAGACTATTTGTTACAAAATTCTCTTATGGATATAGCAAACACTCTTTCCCATTCAGTCCACCAATTTTTAAAGGAAGATTATTTGCTAACACACCCAGGACCGGAGATGTTGTTGTCTTTAAAACACCAGCAGATAATAGAACTGATTATATTAAAAGATTAGTTGGTTTGCCGGGTGACAAAGTACAATTTATTGATGGAGACTTATTTTTAAATAACAATCAAGTACTCAAATCATTAGTATCTAAAACTGACATTATTTATTGTGGTAAAACCGTTGGTGTTAACACTTTTGAAGAAATACTTCCCAATGGTAAAGTCCATAAAACAGTTTATTTAAAGAATTATAGTTTTCAAAATTCAGATATTTTTACCATACCCATGGAACATTATTTTTTTTTAGGTGATAATAGAGATTGTTCTAAAGATAGCCGTTACTTAACGAGTGTAGGATATGTTCATCAAGACAATCTTGTCGGCAAAGCACAGTTTATTTTTTTTTCATCTGATTTTAGAATTGGAAGTATCTTTGCATTTTGGAAATGGCATAAAATTATAAGATTCAATAGATTTTTCAAAAAAATTATTTAATGAAAACTAATTTTTTAAATTTAGAGAAAAAACTGAAGCTTAAATTTCATGATCAAAAAATTTTTATAAAAAGCCTAACTCATAAAAGTTATGATTCAATTAATAATAACGAAAAAATAGAATTTTTAGGAGACCGTGTTCTAGGTCTCGTTATTGCCAAAAAATTATTAGAAATTTATCCAGAAGAAAAAGAAGGAATTCTTGATAAAAAATTTGCTTCACTTGTTAACAAAAAAAAATGTTTAGAAATTGCAAAAAAAATTGAGTTAGAAAAATATATTTTGATATTTAACCCTAAAAATAAGAAAATAATAATAGAAGACAAAGTTATTTCTGACTGTTTAGAGGCTTTAATAGGTGCTATTTATTTAGACAAAGGTTTGAATTTTACAGAAAAATTTATTTTAAATTTATGGAGTGATCATATAACGGCTAGTGTTGTTACTCAAATAGATGCTAAAACAAAACTACAAGAATATTCTCTAAAAGTTTTTAAAGCACTTCCTGTCTACAAGTTGATTTCAAATACTGGGCCAAGACATAAACCATTATTTAAGATTGCTGTTAAACTTAAAAATACTAAATTTTTCAGCGCACAAGGTGGATCTAAAAAAGATGCAGAACAAAATGCAGCTCAATTATGTATAGAAAGTAATTTAAAAAAATGAATTGGGATGACTCTGGTTTTTTAATTTCAAAAAATCGCTATAGTGAAAACTCTATCATTGCAGAAGTTTTTACAGAAAATCATGGAAAAACGTCAGGTATTATTTTTGGTGGTACATCCAAAAAAATAAAAAATTATTTACAAATTGGTAATAAAATTTATGTTAATTACAATACGAAGAGCCCAACAAGAATTGGGTATTTTAAAGTTGAAATTTTAAAAGCTTTAACACCCTTGTATTTTGACAGTAGTCAAAAGTTATCATGTATAACATCTGCGATGAACTTAATTAAGTTATTAACTGCTGAAGCTCAATGCAATAAAGAAATTTTTGTTTTAATTGATAATTTTTTTAATATTCTTAATTTAGATAACTGGATAAAAGAATATATTTTTTGGGAATTAGAATTACTTAAACTACTTGGTTATGATCTTGAATTAAAAAAAATGGCTGAAAAAGAAGTTGTCAGTGATCAAATTAACTATTTTGTTAAAACATCTACCGAAAAAAAAATTATACCCAACTTCTTAATTGATCGAAATAACAGCGATACTGATTTAAAAAGCTTACTTAAAGGTTTTAAGTTAGTCAGTGACTACCTTGAAAAAAGTATTTTAAAACCTAACAATATTAATTTACCTACTAGTAGATTAGATTTTATTAATTTATTAAAATAACTATTTAATTAAACTCTCAACTCGATCTGCATAGTAGCTCACTATTGCAGTTGCTCCAGCTCTTTTAAATGAAATTAAACTTTCTAATATTGAATTTTTATGAATTAATCCTTTTTTAATACTATTGCTTAATAGACTATATTCTCCTGAAACCTGATAAGCCAATACAGGAATCTTAAAATTATCTTTTACAATTCGGATTATATCTAAATAGGGCATGCCAGGTTTAACCATTACCATATCTGCACCCTCTTTAATATCGAGAGCAACCTCTCTCAAAGCTTCATTGCTATTTCTAAAGTCCATTTGATATTTTTTCTTATCACCCCTTAGTAAACCTTTAGAACCTACGGCATCCCTAAATGGTCCATAGAAACTTGAGGCATATTTAACAGCGTAAGAAAGTATTTGAACCATTTCGTGACCCTCTTTATCTAGTGCTTTTCTAATTTTTCCAATTCTACCATCCATCATGTCAGATGGAGCTAGCACATCACAACCTATTTCAGCTTGTAGTATTGATTGATTAATTAAAACTTCTATTGTCTCATCATTTAAAACATAACCTGATTTTAATAATCCATCATGTCCATGTGAAGTGTAGGGGTCTAAAGCTACATCACACATAATACCTATTTCATTTTTGTATCTTTTTTTAATATATTTAATGGCCTTACATACAAGATTGTCTTCATTTAAAGCTTCAGTACCAATTTCATTTTTTTTTTTTTTTTGGGTATAAGGAAATAATGCAACCATAGGTATCTTATTTTTGATTGCTTTATCAACAATAACTCCAAGTTTGTCTATTGTGTATCTGTAGACACCTGGCATTGTTTTAATTGTTTGTTTTATATTTTTGCCATCTATTAAAAATATAGGTAATATAAAATCGCTTGTTGAAAGGCTATTTTCTTGAATTAACCTTCTAGACCAATCATTTTTTCTGCTTCTTCTTAACCTTAGATGGGGATAATTACCTGTAATCATGTTTTTAATCTATTTTTAAAATGCGACAAATGTATTATACAAATATATATTAAATTTGGTAAAAAACAATCTGCATGACTATAGATAATAAAAATATTGTAAACTTGGATATAAAAAAAGAAGAAAAAATTTTAGATTTTAGTGATTTTCAAAAGCAAAATATTAAATTTGATATTGATAAATTACAAGAATCGTACAATCAGATTGTTCAAACTAAAAAATTCGAAGATGGTGGGGGTATAGCTCACTTTGGAGCCATTTCTCTAACACAAATTCCTGGTGATCCAGATTCTGTAAAAGGAAGTAAGGCTAGAGGTGTTTATTGGACTAAACCAGACAAGTCAGGCAAAGAAGTTTCAAGAGATGTCAGAGTTGATGAATCTACTTACTCTGAGTTTATAAAAGATTATGAAAATACTTATTTTAAAGAAGTCTTTGATGTTCTTTCTTTAAAATTTAAATTAGGTAGAGTTAGAATTTTGCTGAAAGAGCCAAGATCTACATTGAGTTGGCATAGAGATCCAGAGCCAAGATTACACATACCAATAATCACTAACCCTGGTGCTATCATGGTAGTAGATCATGTAGCAAAACATTTGCCAGCAGATGGATCTGTTTGGATTACTAATAATACAAAATACCATAATGCTTTTAATGGTGGTGAAGAAAATAGAATTCACTTGGTTGCTTGTGTTTTAGATTATAAGTTTAACTAGTTTGAAAAAAATATTTTTATCATCTGATCATGCAGGTTTTAAATTGAAAGAAAATATTAAACTTCACCTAGATAAAAAGAAAATTAAATATACAGACTTAGGTCCTTTCAATAATGATAAAGTTGATTACCCTGATTATGCTCACAAAGTAGCTAAAAAAGTTAAAACTAATAATAATTATGCTGGTATACTAATTTGTGGATCTGGTATGGGCATGAATATTGTGGCGAATAGACATAAAAACATTCGTGCTGCACAATGTTTTAATTTAAAATCTACAAAATTATCAAGATTGCATAATGATGCAAACATCATTACATTAGGTTCAAGACTGCTTACAGAAAAAAATGCTTTAAATTGTGTCAGTGTTTTTTTGAATACAAAATTTGAAGGTGGAAGACACTTAAAAAGAATTAAAAAGATTTAATTATGTCTAGTGAGAAAAATTATTTAAACG
>Ga0308004_10000774_pt1 | contig 14482 bp, 10 predicted proteins | sample Neamet38_FD_203156 | JGI IMG/M metagenome (GOLD analysis project Ga0308004, IMG submission 203156) | Marine microbial communities from water near the shore, Antarctic Ocean - #38 | ecosystem: Environmental > Aquatic > Marine > Unclassified | place: Southern Ocean | collected 2014-06-06 | reverse complement strand
AGATAGAATTGCTCTTTTTCCATCACCTAGACACCTGATTAGAGGTTTGGTAGGGTTATGAATTATGGATTGGTTAGCTGTAGCAGGTTTTATAGGTTTGATATTTGGTGCAAATCTAGTTTGCTATATTATAGGTGGCTTCATACCAGGGTTAAAAAATAGCTCTAATAGAATAATAGTACCTTTCTTCATTATAGCATTTTGTTTTTACGTCTATATGAATGGAGGCTTGTCGTGGAATTAACATTTAAATTAAAAATGAAAAAGATTTTAGGGATCGTGGTTCTGGGTTATAGGATTTATTTTCCAACTCTTACTTTAAACATTAATTCTTTTACTTTTGTACCATTTTTATTCCCAACAATCCTAACCTCAGAACCACTGCTTGGAACAAAAAGTAAAAAAGTGAAACTATTATCACTATTAATAATTTCTTCTTCTTCATTTATAATGATTTGATCTATTTTACCGTCTTTTATTGCTCCTGTAATAGAAACAGTTCCTTCTGCATCTATAAGAATTAATTTGTCTTCTTTTGCCCATTTAGGATCGTTAATTTCAATTAATTTATCAACTTTCACAATTACATCATCTTCAAATTTCTTAATTACAAATTTTTGCATTATATAACCATCAGCACATCCATTATCTTTTTTAACTTTTACGTAATACCAGCCCTTATCTTTTTGAGAGGGAGATATAAATAATAATTCCTGTCCTTTTTTAATCTCAACTATAACTTTAGATTTACTACTAGGTTTTTGATGTACTTTGGCGTTAGTAGATGCCTTGTGTTTAAAAGGTATATCTCCACAATCAGCCAAACCTCCTATTTCAGTTTCTAGAGCTTGAATTTCGTTATCTTTGTCACCAAGAAGTTTTTTCTTTTCTTCAATTTCTAAAATTGCACAGTCTTGTTGAAGTTTACTTAATCTATGTTGAAAATTCCAAAATTTATCTTTGTTAAGCTGACTTTTTGTTCTTTCTTCATCAGGTATACAAATTATAGGTTTATGATTTTTTGCTTTATGAGCAGAAGCTTTATCTACATTAAAAATAAAAGTTACAGTAATTACTACTGTTAAAAATAAAATTGAATTAATTAATTTTTTCATTTTAGTTACTATATAACAAATCTTTAATATGATCAGCTGAAACTGCAATATTTTCTGCTGCTGTATCAGAAATTAATGTATTCAGGCCAATAATATTTCCATCATCATCAAATAAAGGTCCACCAGAACTTCCTGAATGAATTTTTGCACCGTGAACAATAAACTTTGTGTCTTTGTCGAAGCCTTCCAGTATATCTGGAAAGTTACGTGACATTGCCTCAGCAGTTCCAAGCCATTGAATATCTCCTGTAGAGGTGTGCCCAATTAATCCACCTGGAGAACCCATAGCTCTAACAAAATTTCCTTTTTTTAATGAGTCAAAAGAAGAGAATTCTTTTATTGGTTTCATCGCTACTTTAAATAATTCTTTTGGATTATGTTTTATTATACAAATATCTTTCTTTTCATTTTTTTTGATCAGTTTTGCTTCTGCCCAATCTTTACCATTGAGTAATTGTATCCAAAGAAGTTCTTCAATCTTATCATTTTTTAGGTTCCATTTTAAATCCTTTTTTGCAAAATCTAAAACTTTTGAGTCTGGCTCAGCCATTGCTACATGGCAGTTTGTTGCAATTTCTTTATTACTAATTATGACACCTGAGCCACTACCAAAAGGTAACTCTTGTTTTTTTGTATAATTGGTTAAAACCATTTCAATATAAACTACTGATTGTTCCAGCTTTTCAATATTATTTTTAGGTTTTTTAGCTATTTGCTCATCAAATAAAGTTCCACCCTCTGCTTTATTAATAAATTTTTCTAAACACTCGTTATAAGCTACGAGACCATATTTTCGTGATCTGTTACAATTCCATTTAACAGAGTCGATTTGATCTTTAGTTAGATCACCAAAATCTGCATAATCATTTCCATCGTTTATAAAGTTTGCTCTAACCTCTGAATTGCAAGCCTCTTTATTTGATGAGTCTTCGCATTGAATTTTTATAGAGTCTCTATGGCCTTTGGTTAACTTATTAGCTCCACCACCATCATTATCCCCACAAGATATCAAAAATAAGGGAATTAATAATAAAAATTTATTAAATTTATAAAAGTTGTTCATTATCAATATATTCTAACCTTAACTTTAGCATTAATTTATAGACTCTTGGAAGCTTTATTAATTAAATAGCCTTTTAAAAAATACTAATGAATTCTAATATTTTCAAATATTTTGTATTAATTTCTTTTTTAGCCATCTCTTTAGTGGAAGCGAAGGATGAATGTACTCCTGAATTTGAAATAACTAAATCTAACTCAATAGCTCAATCAACAAATACTGATGATATTGAAAAGTCAGTGTTTATTTATTTTGATCAGAGTTTGAGCATGCAAGGTTACACAAAGAATCAGCCTGGACAGAATAATTTATATGTAAATGTAATAGATGATTTACAGCAAATAGCAGAAAATGTTGGTTCTAAAACTTATTATCATAGTTTTGGTAAATCAATCGTTCCTATTAAGGAAAATAAAATTTCGCAAGTAATAAAGCCATCATTTTATGAATGTACTAGTTCAGCATCAGACTGTAATAATCAAGAATCAAAAATTCATTTACCTTTTAAGATGGCAAAAGCTAATCCGGATGGCACTTACATTATTGTAACTGATTTATTTCTATCAAGTAAACAATTGGTTGGTGGAACACTAAGTCAATTAACCAAACCTTTAAAATCGATACTAAAGAAAGGTAAATCAGTTGGAATTATAGGAGTTATGAGCTCATTTAATGGTACCATTTATGATATTCCTACTATGGAAGGGGGCACCGTCTCATACACAGAGGCACAAAAAAGACCTTTTTATATAATTGTCATTGGTGATCAAAAAGAAATTAATCAAGTTAAGAAAAATTTAGAAGAGCAGCATTTTACTGATGCAGAAGATAGTTATAAATATACATTAATCACTAGTACGCCCATATTACAGAATCTTAACGAAAAAAAATTAATTAGTGAAGATAATATAAGTTCTAAAGTTCTTAAAGCAGAAAACTTTAAGTTTGATTATATTAAAGAAACATTACCAGTTTATAAATTTGATATTAGAAATAAAAGCAAAAGTATTAAATTCTCAATTAATAAAGACAATATAATTGTTAAAGGCTCTAATGGAGTTTCAAAATTTAGAATAGAAAACACTTTATGGTCTAGTAAAGAAAATAGATGTAGTAAAATTAATGAAGATGATTGGAAAAAAGACAGAAGAATAGAAATTAGTAAAACAAGTGGTGGTCTTACAGATTCTAATGAAAAAAAATTAGATATCTCTATGTTTAGCACACTTCCATTAGAAAAAATGTTTTGGGGAAGAAAGTATTTTTACCTAATAGATATTTATGCTGAAAAACCTGGTAACGCATCAGAAGAAACATTTAAAGAGTGGTCAGTTAGAGACTCAGATGCTGAAGAATTTAAAGATGGAAACCCACTAGAATTTAAAACATTGAATTTAACAAAAATTATGAAAATTTTAAATTCTGTTGCAAATGATGAATTTCAACCAACGCTAATAGCAAGCTTAGCTTTAAACTTTAATTTATTGAAATAATTATGATAAATATTTTAAGATCTCTATTCCTTTCGTTAATAGGCTTGGGACCTTTTGCGGCGATTAGCATATTCTTTATAGTTAGTATGATAGTTGGGATTGGTCCTGAGTCAGCTCTTGCAACTTACTTTGGTGATTACATCATAAACTCTGAAAGTCTTGCAGATGCTGGTGATTCATTTGAAGATGTATCTAGTTATTTATTTAGATTTTTTTATGAGCTCAATATAGCACTTCTTTCTTTAACTATAATGGCAGCTTTAAGTTGGAGCGCTTCATCTCATTATCTTAATATTGATGCTCCTGGAAAAGCAAAAATCTACTTTATTCATTGGGCAATATTTTCAGCTATATTTGTAGGTTTATTGGTTGCTATAATTTTATATTTTACTCAATCTACTGCATATTTGGCTCAACAATTTTTAAGTGGTAGTGGCAAAACTCAAATAATACTAATCAGCTTAGTATTATATATTATTATGTATTACGCTGGAGTTCTTTTAGGCACAGCAAGATTTGCTAGATCTTCAGTTTTATTAGCAAATAAACTACCAGGAGGCTTTTGAAAAATTTTATAATAGGAATTGGAGGAACTGGAGCTAAATGCTTAGAACATTTATTGCATTGTTGTTCTGCTGGTCTTGGTCCTAAAAATTTATGGGCTGGAATGGTTGATCAGGATGAAGCCAATGGAAATGTTAGTAGAACTAAAATTCTATTAAGTAAATATATGAATTTAAGAAGTAGCCTAAGAAATGAGTCTAAGCATGATTTAGCTAAAGACAGCAATTTATTTAAAACTAACGTTACTGCTAATAATGATTCTGTATGGCTACCTTTAAAGGGAGCAGACCCAACACTAGAGGAAGTCATAAACTACAACATGCTGAAACCTGAAGTTAAAGGTTTAATTAATTGTTTATATGATCCTGAAGAAAGAATGCAAAATTTATCAGAAGGATTTAGAGCAAGACCTAATATTGGTGCGGCTGCAATGCTTGCAACAACAGCTAATGAGGATGATCCTTTTTGGTCTCAAATTTACAAAGCAATTGATGCTGCAAGAGGTGGTGAACAGGTTAAAGTATTTATCATAAGCTCTATCTTTGGTGGCACTGGTGCATCTGGATTTCCAAACATTGCAAGAAGAATAAAACAAATTCAAAAAGAAAAGAATGTAACATCTAATTTTCATTTAGGTGGTGCGTTAATGCTTCCTTATTTTAATTATGAAGTTCCTGAGGAAAATATGGAAGGTGAGTTATTTGGAAAACCAGAAGAATTTTTAGATCAAACTAAAGGAGCTCTAGAGTATTATGCAAAATTATTTGAGCATAATAAAATTTTTGATCAAGTATATGTTTCAGGTTGGGATCCACTTTCAAAATTAGCAAATTTTAAAATGGGTGGAAATTTACAAAATAATCCTCCATTATTTCCAGAATTATATGCTGCACTAGGAGCTTTGAGGTTCTTTAGTGAAGATAACTCAATTAGTGAAAATCAAGAAATATTTCATATAGGTAAAAATGAAAGTAATGATATTTTATGGAGTGATATTCCAAATGTATCAAATAATTTAAATTCAAAAGATTATTTAAGTAAATTAATACGATTTAGCTTTTCTTATAACTGGATGTATGGACCAGCATTAACTGGAAGTTGGAGTAAGATTAAAAAATATCAAAATGAAAATTGGTTTAAAAGACTAATTTATAAAAATACATACAATTATGAAACAAAATCATGTGAAGTTGGCCATGAGCAAAACCAAGAAATTATTATATCTATGCAAGAATATTGCCAAGATGTTTTAACCTGGATTACAGATATGCAATATTCAACTGTTGCTAATACTGATCAAAAAATGGATTTGATTGTTTCAGATTTCTTTTCAGAGTTTAAAGCAAAAAACACTTCTAAGAGAGTAGATATTAAAGAAAAACTAAATGCTACTGAGAAGAATCAATTCAATACATTAATCAATGACAGTAAAAATTTAAAACTTTTAAATGTCATGAGCAATATTAGTTACAAAAAAACTTATAAGGATCAAAAAGGTCTAGGTGTGTTTATTGACATTCTTTTTAGATCGTGTGAGCAATAATTATGGTTAAAAAAGTACTACCACCGTTAAATGAACAAAACCAAGTACCAAACATTGCTGGATCTGGTGAGTGGAAGGCTGAAGATGCTACATTTTTAGAGAAATTGGCTAAAGGTTTGAAAATGAGTGGTGAAGATGTGGTTTCTGCTGCTGATATCAATTCGGTCCCTGATGTTTGGGCTAGAGTTTTAATTGTTAGAAATGGATTAGTTGATAATAATAAATCGATTGTTGATGAATGGAGAGGTACTCTAGCACTTCTTGCATTAGCACCTTATTACAAGCATATTTATGATTTAAACTCCAGTATAGTTAATATTCAAGACATTAAGAATAATCCTTTTACCAATGCAGGTTCCACAGATACAAAATATTCGCATATTGGAAAAATATTATTTGATGTAAAGCCACAAGATACAATGGCACAAGGTCAGGACTGGAATGCAATTGCTGTTTTAAATTTTAAAAGTGATCAAGCTATAGCAATAATAAATCCATATACAATGGTTGCTGCTGCTAGGGATTATACATCGATTGAAAATATTCAAAAACTTCCTTGGTATGAGGATGGTTTTTTAAAAGATCCATGTAACGCTAGAGATATGAGAAACGAACAATATGCAGTCTTATCTCATTACCTTAATAATTTAATTACTGGTATTCAAGGGTTAAGTCCTTCAAACATGGAAGTTTTTAACGCGGTAATGGGTAGACTTCAGGAATTTAAAATTGCATGTAATGCAAAGGCAGGGTCTGCTGAATTTTCAGGATGGACACAAACTAGGGTAAATTTAAATTTACCTGCACAACCCGTTTATGACAAGCTGGCCCAAATATTTATAGGTGCTACAGATCAAAATGCCAAATTTGATTGTGGTTTAGCGGTTAGGCCTGAATTTGAAGGACAAATCAAAGGAGCTATATTTGCAGACTTCAGAGTTGCACAGTCAACAGGTAGAACACTATCTGATATTAGAGTATGGAATAACTATTCTCTAAACTCATTAAGACAAGATGAAAACCTCTCAAAAAATTTAAAGTTAGAGTGTGAAAAAGAAGGTTACTTGTATTTAACACCAGAAACAATTTTCACAGAAAAATTAGTTGTATTTGCTGGAGATAATAGAAAACTCAAAGAACATTCAGGTGATGGTAATCAATATGCATATCCGGTCAACAGTTCATTATTAATGTTTATGGATCCAAAAGCTTTATCAACTAACTGTGTTGTTTCACCTGATGGAGATAATTATAAAGCTGTAATTTATTTAGAGTTAGTAACTGAGAAAGGTAACTCTATGAGCTATACCCTAGAGAAAATTTTTAAAGCTAAAGATGTTGTTAAGAATAGAGGTGTGCCACTTGGATTTAGTGTCTGGCCAGATATTAAAATTGATAACTGGGATCAGTATTTCTTTTTCTATGATGGAAATGCACAGGTAAATATTTTACCTAAAAATATTTTTGCAGTTAAAGATATTCGAAATAAATTAGAAAATTTAGATGGTAGTGATAAAATTAAATTTATCGATAACATGGCAAATTCTCATCAGGTTATTGGTGAGGAGATACCAATACAGCAAACAACAGCTGTAACAGAGTTAAGAACATTAAAATCATCACCAGAGGCGATACTGTGTAATGTAGCTACTCAATCTAGTGGTAAAGCTTATACAGAGCATAGTAAAAGAGTTGATGTAGGGTTAATCTTATTTCCTGATGCCCAAGAAATACAAGAAAATAGCAATCAATGGTCTGTTGGAATTGACTTTGGAACCACTAACTCCTGTGTGTACTTTAAGGAAAATAAAGAGAACCCTAAAGAGTTAATTTTTAGAAATAGAATTAATACTCCTTATGAGCCAGGTACCGAAGAAGAAGAAATTGAAGAGGTAATGCAAGCACACAAGGAATTTGTTCCAAGTAGAGAAGTTACAGTTCCATTCATGACTATTTTAAGAGAGAGAGCTTATAAGGAAACTTCGGTTGATAATTTACCCTTCAGAAGTAATTTTATTTATTATGTAGATCAAGTTTTATATGCAATTCAGGATCTTCCTGATGACAAGAGACCGTTAAAATTTAATTTAAAATGGGATGAAGCTGAACAAAGTAGAACCAAAGTTCAATATTTTGTGGCTCAGGCTGTATTGCAAGCTGCAGTAGAGGCTGCTGCAAATGGAGTTAAAAGAGAAAACTTAACTTTTAATTTCTCTTATCCAGAAGCGTATAATGCAGATCATTTAAGATCATTTAAAAGAATAACAAGAAGAGCCGTTAATGTAGGACTTGGTGATGAAAAGTATAATTCACAAGAAAAAACAGGGTTTGAGACGGAAAGTATTTCTAGTGCACTGTATTTTGCAAAAGGACAAGAAATACCATTTACAGAAAATGTTGTAACTATTGATATTGGTGGTGGAACTTCTGACTTATCTATTTGGCAAGATACTAAATTACTTTGGAGAAACTCATTTAGATTAGCTGGTAAGGATGTGCTGATTAATCATTTAAGCAACAATTTAACATTGATTAAAGAAATTAGTGGTAACGATGATTTATTATTGGAAAGTTATCAAACGCTTCAAAGTATTAAAAATAATAAAACTAAACTTGCTAACGGTATTGAGTTATTAGTTAATAGCCCCCAATTTGGTGAGGCGTTTAAAAATAGATTTGATATAATTAGCGGTAAGGAAAAAGGAAAAGAACTCAAAGATTTAACTGAATTAGCATTATCAGGAATACTTTATTATGTTTCACAAGTATTAAATCATTTAACAGAAAATGATGAATTCAAAACAGGTTCTGGTAAATCAAAATCACTAAGAATATGTTTAGGTGGTAAAGCTAGCACACTTTATAAAATTGTTTTTGAAGATAGTGACGATCAAGAAGGCTTATCTAAAATGATTGAAAAAGTTACTGATGGGATATTTACATCAATTGGTATTGTTTTTACTGACACACCAAAACACGAAGTTTCATATGGTTTGTTGGTTGATAAAGAGGGTGCTACTGATCTTGATTTAACTGATAGATCTCATGAAACAGTTTTAGGTGAGGATGTGTTGGTGGGTAAAACTAATATTGGTATTCTTTCTGGATTAGATGCTGATAAAAAATGGAGAGTTAAAGATATTTCACAACTAAAAACTTTTTTAAAATATTTGCAAGCGTATTCAAAAATTCCAGTCAAATTGACTAAAAAATTTGAAGGAGACCTTGAGGGAAAAATTAATGCTGAATTAAAAAATGGACAATCTAGAGCCCAAGATTTAAAGAAAAATATGCAATCTGTTGAAGGTGACGATAGTCTTGCTGAAATTCAGAAAACATCATCAATTATTGAGCCAGTATTTATTCAAGGTTTGAAGTTAGTAATTAATGAAATTACTAGTGGTAAATTAAAACTCAAATAAAAATGTCAAAAATATCTGTTAAATTCTTTATAACAATATTGTTATCCTTAATATTGGCAAACTCACATTCAATCGCATTTCACAAAGAAAACCAGTTACAAACGAGTAAAAAAACTGAGTGGGATGGAAGTAAAGATACTAAAAAAGATTTTCAGAATAAAGCTAATCAAGAGTTTTGCTCATTAAGTGCAAAAGGAACTCCTAGTATTGAAAAAGGTGCTGGAGAACCAGTAATAGATCAAACAACTGGCGAGCAGACAATAAACGAAGATACAGGGGAACCATTATTTGAAGATAAAAAAGTCTTCAAAATAAAACTTTCAGGTTACCATTCTTCAAAATCAAGAAAAACTGGAAAAGTATTAATACCATCACCAGCTAAGGGACTAAATTTTAATATAAATGCTGACTGGACTGATATTAAACTTATTTCTGTTTTAAAAATGTATTGTTTACAAGATAGTCAGAAGGACAGGCCTGTTAAATTTAAGGATTCATATTTAGAAGACTTTTATAAAAAGGTAGCTGCTGATAATGGATATTTCAAATCTGATGGCGTTACAGGTGATTACACTAAAAAACTAATGGAAGGTCCTGAAGATAGAGGACCATTAGAGGGAAGAGATATTTTGAAAGATGGAATAATAATAAGCAACTCAAATGCTGTTTGGTACTTACCAGATTTTTTAATGATTAAAGAAGCTAAAATTGTAGCTGAACTTAAAAAAAATAGAAATGAAGAAAAAAAAAGAAAGAAAAAACAAGCAAAAAATGATGCAATTAAAAAAGGTAAAGCAAAATGGATTTCAGAAAATAAACAATATTACATAGATCAATTTATTATTAAAAATGATGAATATCAAAAAATAATACAAACTCTTGAAGATAATAGAAAACGATTAAATGAGAGAGTTAAGAGTTACGAGGAATTAACAAAAGAATCAATGGAAGAAATTGAAATTGCATTTGATGATTTGGCAAATATAGATCAAGAAATTAAAGATAAAAAAAGAGAAATAAGAAAAAATAAAAAAGAGTACTTATCCAAAGTTATTCTTGAAAGTTTTGAAGATAGGTTAAAAAAAATAAATTCAATTAATTTTAAAAAATACGATAATCATTTAAGATTAAAAAAAATAATAAAAAAAGCAAAGAAATCAAATTCACCTTTAGACTTTTTGGGCAATGAAGGATTCCGAATTCCGTTACCAAAATTTGCTGGAGGAGGTAGTTATGAAATTACGTCTGATAAACTTGGGTTTATTGATGAATTTGAAAATTTAAAGAAGAAATCAATTGGCTCTGGTTCAAGAACACATTCATCAAATATGATAGAATTAGATGAAGAAATAGCAAAAAATAAAGATGATATTAATTACTTTATTATAAAACTGGTTAAAGAATTAGTGGTGCATGACAATGCACTTGAAGAACAAAAAACAAAAATCCCATGGAGAACATATTTACTAATATTTTTAATCATAATTACCTCTATTATTGCTTTGATTTTTTATCTAAAAAAAACAAAAAAAGATTTAAAAGAAGAAGCAGAACAAAAAGTTGGCACATTAAAAAATGAGCTAGAAAATAAATTGAGAAATACTTCTGATCAAATTAAATCAGCCAGTAAAGATACAATAAGATCACAACAATCTTCAATTGAGCCTAAACAAACACAAATTTCTGAGGTAATACCAAAAACACCCGAACAGATTATAAAAGAAAAATATGATGAATTGGTTTCTGACTATAGTGATGCTTTAGAAGATTTTTCAAAAGTTGCAGAATTTAAACAAAAATGGCAAGGGTTAGCTCTTACAAGAAAAGAAAGACAAGATGGAACCAAGACTATATTGATAAATTCACCAAGGGCTTTTGAAAAAGCAGAAATCTGGTGTGTAACATTTGATGAAAAATATTTTGCTTTTCCAGGCTCATCTGTAAAATTTAATATGGCAACTTATATGAATTTAGACTTTGAAAAAGCAGAAAGAGACTTTAAAGGTGTTTTTTTGGTATCGTCAGGTTCAAATTATTCAACCGAACCCACAGTGTTGAGACGAGGTGGTGCTGGATTTGTAGTTGAAAGGACTGGAAAAATTATTTTCCCAAATTAATATGATTTATAAGTTTATAGATAATAATGGATCTGAAATCATTGTAAATTCATTATCAAGCTTACAAGCTTTAGTAGATAGCGAAACTGTAAAAGAAGAAACCAAAGTTAAAGCTGGTTTAAGAGGAAAATGGACAATAGCTTCTAAAATTGAAGAATTGTCATTTGCTCAAGAGACCGAAAAGGAAACGCCAGAAACTACAGCTCCAGAAGTAGATATAAAGTCTTTTACAACATCGGAAAATAACATTGATGATGATGGTGTTGTTGAAGAAAAAACTGAGGAGGTAACGATACAACCATGGCAAACTAAAAAAAAAGATATTCAAGCTGAAAATGTAGAAAAAATATCAGATACAGTTCCTGAAAAAGTAGAAGTAACAAAACAAGAAGCACCTTCGGAAGAAGCGGAAATAGAAGATACTAGAGATACAGAAACTGAAGACGAAGAAAAATCTCAATATGAATTAGATGCTGAAAAAGAAGAAGAGAAAAGAGATAAAAAATATGATGATGAGAATGTTATTGGTTTAAGCTTTTCTGAATCAATAAGCACTTGTCTAAAAAAATATTTTAACTTTAAAGACAGAGGAAGTAGGTCTGAATACTGGTTTTTTCAGTTAATTGTTATACCTGTTTATATATGGTCACAATTTCCATCAAATGATACTCAAATTTTAGTTATTCAAATGGTTCTTACTTTTGGTTTATTAATTCCGGGTATATCAGCTGGTGTGAGAAGACTGCATGATCGAGATAAAAGTGGTTGGTTTATTTTGATTAGCTTTATACCAATTGTTGGCACAATATTTCTATTAGTAATGTTAGCTGAAAAAGGGACAGAAGGTAAAAATAGATTTGGTAAATATCCACTAAAGTTAAAAAAATAAATTTAATAAAAGAGAAGATTAGAAAATATAGTCTAAGTTGTCGTACAGAGACTTTATCTAAAGTTGAAACTTGCTATATTATGGAACTTATAAAGCCTTAGAGTTTCAACCACACTTCCAACATATTTATATAGTTTTATAGATTTAAATATTAACAAAATTAAGACTAACAAATAAGATTGAAAAAAAACTTTAATATGATCGAAACATTAATAATAGCTGAGATATTAGGTATAATCTTTTATCTTTCAACACAGTAAGGAAGTCTCTTATAATGAAAAAACTTTTAGGGATCGTGGTTCTGGGTTATAGGATTTTATAGGATGACTTGAAGCAGACTTGAAGACAGACCTCTAAAGTACTACTAAATCCAACTTTTGCTTACCTAATCTCTCGTTACCATTCTCGGTTACAAGATAGGTCTCACCCAAATTCATGGCTAATTCATTGTCTGAATCCATCAATACCATGTGCATAAAGAAGACATTACCAGGTTGGATGATGTACGGATTATCCTTGTATAGCATTGGCCAGTCCATCCTCTTCAGTACCATTTTTTAAATCCCATCAAGACTCACCGTGTCTCTAGAATTGTTGCAAGAGTAGTAATTTTAGATTTTGAAATTAATTTTGTCTAAAAATAAAGCCCCATATAACTAGTAAGACCTTGAGCAAACACACAGCAAACACACAGATAGAATTGCTCTTTTTCCATCACCTAGACACACGATTAGAGGTTTGGTAGGGTTGGATATGGCAATGTCTAAATGTAGAGAATGTGGTAAAGCAGTTTCAACACTTGCTAAAACTTGCCCAAGTTGTGGGGTGCCAAAACCAGCAAAGGTTTTAAAGAAAAAAACTTCTACTAAAAAAATCACAACCAAAATTAAGAAAGATAAAACTTATGTTTGGGCTCATTGCAAAAGTAATAGTTGTAAAGGTTTTGATCGGATGCTTAAAATACCAAGTTCAGCTCTGGGGAAACGCTTTTGTTCTACTTGTGGACGTTATTTAAGAGAAGCAAAAGATACCGAAACAAGAGCTGCTAACCCTAGAATAAAAATTAAAAAGCCAGCTGTCGAAAATTTAGTAATAACAGATACTACATCAGGGGAAGTAAATGTTTTTGATAAATTTAATAATAGCACTCTAGATTTGGCAACTGCTTTTTGGGGGTTTGGTGTTTTTGGTTCAATTATAGTTGGTGTAGTTTGTGGTGTGCTTACAGAAATGGTAGGTTGGTTCTTTAACATACCTTATGTTATACTGACATTTCTTATTATTATTGGTGTGTGGGAATGTGCAGAAAATTATAAAAAAGAAATGAATAAAAAAAGTGAATCAGTTGTTTGGGGAGTTTTAACTCAAGTATTCTGTGTGTTTAGTGGAATAGGTTTAGCAGGTTTTGTATTTGAGCTTTTTTAACTTTATAAAGGATTTCTGGTAATATGAAAAAACTTTTAGGGATCGTGGTTCTGGGTTTATTGTTAAGTGGGAATGCTTATGCAGGTGTTAATGAACCTGGAGTAACATCTATTGCAGGGTGTGATAAAGCGCTTAAATTTCAACACAAAAAACTTATAAAAAAACATTTAAAAGAATTAATAAAAAAAAATCAAACCGGCGTTCTCTATGCTAGTTGTAATTATGACCTATATTCCTGGGCAGCCAATAAAGGTAAGGATTTAGAAAAACTTCATAAGAAAACATATAAACAATGTATGAAATCTGCCATGAAATATACAGGCAAAGAATGTTATTTGTATGCAGTTAATGAAGAAATTGTTTGGAAATACGACAAGGCTAAAGCATCAATCTTAGCAAAAACTAAAATAGCAGAAGCAAAAGCGCTAGAAGAAAAGAATGTAAAAATGGATACAAAACCAGGAAGATTTTTTGAGGATCAACCTGATGTAAGTGATGATTATCAAATTCATTTTATCTATTTAGTAACATTAGATGGTAAAGATACAGAATTAGATATTAGTGGCTGGATTGAAAAAAGGATAAAAACTGTAAATAAAAAATTTTTAAAAATGTCTGCAAAAAATAAAAAATCAAATGGTATAGGACAGCAGTTTAAATTAGATATGACTAAAGAAGGTAAGCTGGATGTAACCTTTGTGAGAATCAATGTTTTAAAAAAACAATTAGATATACCTGATTACCCGAGCAAAATGATTTATCACTATCTTAGAAAAAAAGGGTTTGATAATCCTAAAAAAGTTTATGCAACATTTACAGGCTTTAAAAGTAAAGATGGAAATAGTGATGGTGGT
>Ga0308004_10000773_pt1 | contig 14490 bp, 17 predicted proteins | sample Neamet38_FD_203156 | JGI IMG/M metagenome (GOLD analysis project Ga0308004, IMG submission 203156) | Marine microbial communities from water near the shore, Antarctic Ocean - #38 | ecosystem: Environmental > Aquatic > Marine > Unclassified | place: Southern Ocean | collected 2014-06-06 | reverse complement strand
TTGTTTTAAATACCCCGGCTGTGCCGTCTAAGTTTGGACCAAACAGGGATTTTAACAGTGTGCTCTGCGCACTGTCGTTTGAGGCTAAGGCTTGGTCAATCCCTTGGACACTCTCATCTAAAAAAGTTATTGCCCCGGTTGTTTGATCTACTACCATTAGTTTTTTAGTTCCTGGATTTGCCGCATTTAAATATAAGTTTTCTTTATTATTAAGAATTTGAATAAGAACAAAACTGACAATTACAGATAAAACAGTTAATTTCAAGAATAATGATATTTCCATTGTTACTTATTACCATATATTTTTAATTTAATTTTTATTTAGTTAATAGTCTGGTTCAATCAGTGGTGGCGGGCGGATCAGTGGTGGCGGGCGGATCAGTGGTGGCGGGCGGATCAGTGGTGGCGGGCGGATCAGTGGTGGCGTCAGGATCTATGGTAGAATTAACGAGGTCGTCGGGGTCGTCGATGTAATCCTCGTCATCCTCATCCTCGTCGGGGTCGGGCTCAACACCTACAAGTCTAAATTTTCCTGAATCATCTTTTTTCTCTCTTAATTTATAATGAGGGGCGTCGTCGTCACCTGCCGCCCCTGTTGCCACGAAAAGTGTATCGTCATCTGCTGTTGTGGCTGCCACAATTCCTCCCGGGAATCTTTTATGTAATACGTAAATTAAGCCAATAACCGCTACAAGAATTGGTAATACTAATAGTATTATTACTACTGCGCTCATGTTGATATTATAGTCTGTATATATTATAATTTTGCAAAAAAATAATCATATTAACAATATATCCTACAAAATACTATATTTAATATGGCTACATTAATTACAGGGAGGGGAGTTGTGAGGGTTCTAAAAGACGATACTAAATTCGAAGATAAAATTGAAGATAAAATTGAAGATAAAATTGAAGATAAAATTGAAGATAAAATTGAAGATGAAAATGTTTTAATTTCTATAGAAGAATATAGAAAAATGAAATTCACAGACGAACAGGAATGGAATAATAGTTATAATCCTAAGAGATCATCAATAGAAGCCCTGAATTACATAGAAATTAAAAAACGGGGGGACGGAGCAATCAAAAACATTTATAAATCATTTAATGATACTGAATATGGTCCTTATTACGACCCAATTGGTGTTCACTTGTGTGTATGGAAAAATAATAAATTGATTAAAAATTTCAAATGTGGACAAGACCCTTCATATAAAAATATTCAATCATCCTCTTTTAAACCTGGACTTTACTGCGCGATCTGTCATAAACGAAAAGAATCTACTGAATTTGATTGGAGTAATTCTTTTAAAGTTCCCAAGGAGGCTCGATTCGCGGTTCCTTACGAAAACATAATTCCCGTCGGTAAGTGTACTCCATGTGCACCTCTGAAAAGGAAACTATCTAATTCTGTATCAAATTGGAATAGATTAATGATTAAATGTATTCACGCACTGTACAATGACATGGTTGTATATAATATATCTAAATATGAATCTAAACTATTATGGCCGTGGCAGATGACCTATTATCAAAAATTTAAACATTCTAATCCAAATTACAAAGATTCTGTTGTATTCCTTGCAAGCGATATGGAGAACTTCAGGGACAATTATGGTGTCATTGAGTAAATTTATTCTAGTTAATACCCTTGGGAGACAAAACATATAGATAAAACCATGCTATCGCTATCGCTAAAGGTATGATAATAAAAATAAATCCATATTTACTTAAAAACGATTTTTCTTTTTTTTCAGCCATTATTATAATGTTAACATTTTTTTCTTAGGAAAATTTAAAAGTGGGTAATAATATAATGACAACGAATGAGGACTCTTTTATCAATCAAGTTACCGGGGAAGTAGACTGGGATTCTATTATAACTATGGCTCGTGGAGAAAAAGAAACTCAATATGTATATTCAGATACTGATAAGAAACTCGAGTGTAAAAAGTGTGGAATAGAATTTTTTAACAAAAAATACTATGGCAACTTTCCATTGTGCGATAAACACAGAAATAACACGTTTAAAAAATGATAATACAATGTAAATATAAAGTATATTAGATGACCGACAGTGATGCGAGAATCAAAGCTTTAGAAAAGGAGGTTGCGGAATTAAAAACATCTATTTCATCATTTGGTAATACAAAAAATCGAAAAAGTAAAAGAGCCGATGGTCCTAAGAAACCGTCCGATTATAATTTATTTCTTAAGAAGTTTATGATAGATGAGAAGACTAAACTTGGTGACAAATACGATCATAAAGTAGCATTTGGTTCTGCGGCTAAAGCGTGGTCTGCTCAGAAGAAAATTAATTGATATTAATTATACTGTTAAGAGATAAACATTCTTCGCATATATAACAGTTAAGTAATTTACTATTAAAAAGTTTATCGCAATTACATACCTTATAAATATTACTTTTATTTATATAAGATATGTAATACTTGTTGCTAATTTCAATGTCTTTTATCACCAAAGACATGTCTAATGTTTCATTGTATATTAGAGTTAATATTTCATTTAAATTAGTTATCTTTCTAAAGAAACTACAATTGTAGTTAAAAACATGTTTCAATAATTTAGTATTAACTTTAATACTAAAGTCTTTTACATACATTCTTTCTATAATTAATTCATGTTTTAACCCCTTACAAAATACATAACAAGCATTGGTAAATCTAGAAAATTTATATTCTACCTTTTGAAATATTTCAAGTAGCAACTCAATAAACTGTATATCTGGATATGTATATATATCTTTAATTTCTATTAAAAATTTCCGATCGGCGTTTGAGTTTATGGTTTTTAGAGCATCTGAGAAATATATGTAATCTCTTATAATAATGTAATCCTTAAACGAATGAGAACATTCCGTCAGGCTATGTTTTTTACATGTTTCATATGGGTCTATTTTTATTTTTTTAAACTCGTTATAGAGAATTGGGTCCACCAAACTTTTAGATGGCCTAGAAAGACTATTTGAATATATAATATTAGGGAACATCCTATATAATCTTTTATAATGAGTTATTATTTTATATTTGTTTAAGATACCTTAAAATAAGTTTATTATACTTGTAAAATAAATTAGAATGATTATCATCTTTCCAACTTACGTGGTTCAATGCCGTATGCGTCAATTCGTGGGCAACTAGTGGTATAACCGTGTTTAATGTTTTAATTTTACCATTTTTATATTTGAGTGTTAAAAATATTATCCTGTATTTCGCGCGATATTTCTTATCTTTCCCTATATTAACGTTTCCAGTTTCGCGAACAATTTTGGGTTTATTCAATCCATCAAAAATAACGGTTCCCTGATCTTTAGGAAGTTGAATTTCCTGAACTTTATGTGGGGTTTCTGCCAGTAATTTAAGATAAATGTCGTTTCGGGCCTCTTCTGATAATAATAATCTAAATTGCAATTTCTTAATTAAAATGTCTATTAGTTCTAATAATTTAGAACTTTGTTTAGATTCTCTAGAATTAATAACTTTGTAACCATTAATGTTTATATAATTTTTTCTTTCGTCAAAATCCCAAATAGAATTCATGAATTGCTATATATTAAGTAACACATTTATTAATTTAATACAATATCTACTCCCCCGTCTGGGGTTTTTCTTATAATAGGAACCCCTTTTATCGGTTTTATCGGTTTTATCTGTTTTATCGGTTTTACTGTTCGTCTTTCATTGGGATAATTTATGTTCTTTCGGCGATTTAATCTGTTATATGATAATTCCCTGTTTGGTACATTTTCAATATAAGCTCGTTTAGGTCTTTTAATTTTCTTAGGGACAGTTGTTTCACCTGTTAAGTCTATAAATAGTTCAAGGGGTAAGACTTGAGCTATCTTAGGTATTAGGCCGGTATTCGTAGGAGCTGTGTTTATTATAAACGGAAATTTTGTTACTCTATCATCCATCTTTAAAACCTTATAATAGAACGAGTCAACTATTATTATATTGTTAGATATATCAGGATTTTGATATAATAACATTAATGCCCTATAAGATTTTAAACAATTCTTAAGAATGTACAATGTTTGCATCTATATACTATAATATTATATACATTATTATTTAAATATATTACGTAAATAATTATATATGTCATATATTAATAGATCGTTATGGAATACCAGGACGACGTAGATGAATTATCTGAAGCCGAATCATCAGAATCGTCGGACTCGGATTCGTCGGACTCGGAATCGTCGGACTCATCCAGGGAAGACAACTATAAAGACGAAGAGGAGAATACATATGATATATTCGATGAACTGGCAAATCTAGAATCTATGCAGGAAAATCTATCAATTTCCTTTGCCGAAAATAGCATGACCCACGAGGAATATAACAATGAGATGCTAAGAATTAATTATTATATAGATATTAGAAGAAAAACATACATATTAACAGAAGAAAATCAGAAGTTTATTAATGAATTAAGAAGTACAAAAGAAAAGCTAGTGAATTCATATAAGGAGGACTATATTAATGAAACTCAATTCTATATAAAATACAATGACTTATTAAGGACCGAGTATACTATATTAAAAATGTCAGAATCTGATGATAAATCCGGTAAAAAACAATATCAAGATTTAAATCTAGACATAACAGAAAAATTAGAAAGGCTACATCAGGAAGAAATTAAACAAATGAGAGTAAAAGGTTCAAAATTAAAGGTGTATCCGCCTAAAATTCCAGCGTCTTACACAGACGATGATATAGAATTGTATTATAAAAATAAACAAAATGGTATCTCACAGGAATTCGATAAAGATATACATGATTACATCCAGGAATATACATCATATAAGCAGGTTATAGATTATAATTCTTCGTCATTTGAAATAACAACAAGGATTTGGAATAACGAAGGTGGGTTAAGCGAATATAATTATGGGTTTAAGACTTTAAAGCCTTTAAGTAGTAAGATATCTAATATAAAGAGTATTGAAAATAGATCAACATTGTTAATGCCGGACGAACAGAGATATTCAGATCGGGTAGGAACACTTGCGTCCAAAATGCGGGAAATGAGTAGGGAAACTTTATTAAGTTGTATACCATCTAGGACTTTTAAATATATGTCATTTATTGAGAAATTAAGAGAAAATAAGCAAAACATGTTTAAATTTAAAGAACACCCTGAGAATTATCAGGCTCTAAAAAGTATATTGGGAGAGGAAATTTCTAAGTATTATAAAATTGAATCTGATAAGATATTCAAGGATTATATATACTCTAGACCCGATTGGTTATTTGATTCATTGCCAGGTGATAATATTTCTTCCTATAGAGAGTCTGGATCAGCCGGATATTTAGCATTTCGCGAAGGGGTAGATAGAAATAATTTAGGAGATGATCTATCTGGATTTATAACCGTAAAACCTATGGATGACGAACTTTTTATGGAAATACAGGATAAAACCGGGGATAAAACATCAATAGTAGAAGTATGGGAACTGAGAGTTTCACTCGCTCAACTCGTAGGAGATTATCAAAATAAAAAGGATTTAGTTAAAAGATATATATCATTTGAAGATTACCTAAGCGATCTAAAAGAAATTCTTATTAAAAATACTAAGAAATTACCAAGGGGTAAAACATTAGACGTCCTACTGGAAAGAATAAGAAAAATAAGTTATTATTTAAATTATGGTGAAGACCCAGATTTATATATACAAAACGGACACACTAGTATTTCTGAGTTATTTAAAAACAGGGCCGAAGTTTACGCCACTAGAAAAAATGGAGTTTTTTTATTGTCATCTCTTATTTCTAAGTATTTTGAAAATAGTACAGACATTGTAAACAAATTAGAAGAGACTGCATTTAACTTTTCAAGTTCTAACTATGATTATAATATATCAAAAATATTGTTCATACTAAATAATTATCAGGATAAGTTAAAAGATGTTATAACCGGTCAAGTAAGTGGTCTAGATCTTTTGACGTTTGAAACCCCTAAGGTATTACCAGAAAACGACCTAGACGGTATAACAAATATTGAAGACAAAATATCATATCTTCTAGAATGGAAACCATCTACTTCACAATATGATTATTATAAAACAGGATTAGAAAGTATAAACCATGATATACTTGAATTTAAAAAAAATAACACGGATTTAAATACGTTGCAAATAAATGAAATATTAGAACAATATTCCGAGAGTATACAGTGGGAAAATACCCTAAAGAGTTACTCAATTCTAAAGGTTCCTTCTGGTTATATTGAAAATAATTATCGTCTTCGTTATTTACTCAGACAAAGAAATAAGTTTCCTTCCAGGAGAATATATAGACTGGCTACTATCTCAGAACGGATAGAAACACAGAAAGAATTAGTGTGGGTATTCAACATATGCAAAGTAAGTTCCCCGCTTGAATATGCAAGAATAACAGAAATAATTATATATAAACATTCTAAAAGCCCAGAAGAATATATATCAAATAAGGAACTGATTAAGCGCGAATATTCTAAGCTGTGTAAATATTTTACTAAATTTAATGTTTCAACCGCAAGACCCAATCCTCATCTCAGTCTCTCCGGTCTTCGCAGGACTACCCAAGAAACTGTTGACGGATGGAATGCGGATGATGCTAACGTAATCACTCCTATTATATCAGAATTTATAATAACTCAAGGAGATTTTTCAATGGTAGACGATGTTAGACTTTCTATTTTCATTAAAAATGTAGATTCGGAAAGTCTGATAAAGTATATTAAACAAATGAGAGGGACCGATATTGAAATATATGATAATATTATATTGGACGAAATTAATAACAGGGGACTTTATAGGTCTTGGAGTAACTACCTGAAGGTTATTAGACAGGCTCGTAGTGATAAAAAATTAAAAGAATTGAAAGAACATCAGATATTAATAAATAATACATATATACCACCCGTAGTGAGTCTGCAAAAACCAGATGATGTCACCCTTGGAAAAAAATTACCGGGTAGGGAAAACACGGTGACTCCTGAATTTATAAAAATAGGGTCATACTATATATCAGAAGGGGTTTACCCCAATTTTAAAAGATATTACTCAGGTTCCAGGGAACCCACTGATAATTATACGCGCAAGGACTTGGAAGATCTAGCGGGTTATTTTAATGTACCTATAGTCGGTGACTTATATGAATTATATTCAGATATAATTAAAACAAAAAATGAATACATTAGGAAAAAAACCGTAAGTTTTTATAGAAAATTCGACCCAATTGAATACAATACATATTACGAATATTTAAAACTTCCGGCTAAGAATGTTACTTATACCACGCGCCCTAGGATTGGTGTGCCAGAGCCTGGTGAAGTATACAGCGTGGTCAAAGATCTGCAAAAACGTTACGGAGTCCCAGTTAAATATAGTGAATATAACATCCCAATTTATAGCATAGAATTGAAGCGATTGGTAGACGATTCTTTTATAATTATAGAAGGTCCATGTATTTTTACAGAGGATTTTGGAGCCGGAGATCTCATGACATCTGATAGTTACATATTAGTGGAATATATAGATTCTAGAGGAAAAGCTAAAATGTTTAGGGAAGGAGTCTCTCAGAAAAGAATAATTACAAAAATGATAGACGAATTAGACACATGTTCTAGATTCGCTAATAAGAGCTCATGTGATAATGAAAATTCTTATTCTCTAGAGGTAAAGGGTTTAAAACTCAAATGTAAATGGCTTGATATGAAATGTGGAGCGGTATTACCAGCTGATGACACCATTAAAAATTTTAATATAGCAGATGTTTACTTCGATACAGAAAGTTTAGCCTCATTGTGGAAAGATGCACTTGAAAGTTCTATAAATTACATAGAAAATCTTGTAAAAAAGGACGGATTAACTCAGCCTGAGATAAAATTATTAACAATTGAACAAAAACATAGGCTTTATAATTATTACATATCTATTTCACAACCAGGACCCGAAGAAGCCGATAAACCACTAATATCCTTTAATAGTGTACCCGTGAAATCATACACAATGTTAGATATTATAGGAAGACCTGATAACCCACCAGAAAATAAAATAACAACGGATAAATTTCTAGATTCTAATTACACTTCTATAACTATATACAAAACAAAGGAGACACAGATGAAATATCCATTACCTAATATTAAGATAGGAACAGAATATAATATAGACGGCAACTTAGTTATACCAGAAGAATATATTCTAGATACAGATTCGTTTATATGTTATAAAAAGAGCACAGAAGACAAGGTTGTATATAGTAGAGAAGAATTTAGATCAAAAACAAACAGACTTGTCCTTACTCGAGACATTACATTTTGCTATATATCTAATGCAGATCATAAATTATTAAAAGATGTTCCAGGCTACTATTGGAACATAGAGGTTGAAAAATATGACGAACCAGTGAAAGATAAACAAATATTTAAAGACATAATTACCGAAATTAAAACATTCGTCCCAACTTCGTTTATAAATCCTAGCGGAATGTTAAATGGTAAGCCATTGATACAGAAAGAAGATATATTTGACGCAATTGGAAGAACGGGGTTTAGAACTCTAACAACTTCTGACGACTATATATATCAGATAAAACACGCTATACCTGCAAGACTTACTGCTATAAAATTTGCGATAGAGAGAAAAATAGACATAAACGAAATGCTAAAACGCATAATTTATGTCGAGTTGTCGGATGTAATAGAAGAATATGAAAATATGAACCCAAAGCCAACCATAACAAAAGAGAAACTCACTGAAATAATGGAAAAAGCGATTTACGAAAACGATTTCGATTTGATAGCGAAAAACTATGTTAGATCTGTAAGAGCTAAAATACCCCAAGAACTTTTAAAATCGGCGAAGAGAATAATAGACGAGAGGCCAAAGCCCCCCGATACTAAAAAAATAGACGATTCTCGATTACCAACTCCGTCTGTTGTTAAGGTTAATAAAAATAATTATGTTTATTCAGGGAGGAGATAAATTAAACTAAACTACGTTTACAATTTAAATAAAAATGTATATATAAGTTGTAAATGAGTGTCTCCAATGTAACCGTTGTTTATCACCCAAAGTGCCCCGCCTCTATAAATTTTTTAATTAAAACAAAAGAATTATCCTCTTTAAATGTAAATTATATTAATTTTCAAGAAGACACTTTCGAAAGTGATATAGTTATAGATAAAGTACCTTTAATTATTATAGATAATGATCCAAATAAAATTTTTAAGGGAAAAGATGCATTCGATAAGATAGATCAAATTAAGAACTCTATAGCTCCTCCTAAGAAAATTAAAAGTAATCTTAGTTATGGAAACAAAAGTGTTACATTTATGCCAGAAGATTCTTCTGAAAAAAAGAAAAAAATTGATCTAGACGCAAAGTTTTAATTTTGTGCGGTATAAACTAGTCTTTAAAATATTTATAATATATAAAATGGACCAGGTGCCCGATTTCGCGCAGATAATGAAGCTCGCTCAGCAAGTTGCGAGTCAAATTGAACCCCCGGCCGGGTTGACGGCAGGTGGGGCTATGAACCCGGAGGAAATGAGCAACGTTTTGGGACAAATAACAAAAACTGTTGGACAAATTGTAACACCCGAGATGCTGGCATCTCAGTTTGGAGGTCAGGCGGTTATTAAACCTAATGAAAAGAAAAAGAAAAAGGCAATTTCTTCTAAAATCAGCTTCGATTCTACAGGTCTTGAAGATATAACCGAAGTTGACGATAAGACTAAGGTAAAACCCGAGAAAGAAGTTATTTCAGACAAAAAAAAGTCTGAGAAGAAGAAGAGATATGTAGAAATAGTATCCACGGACGAGGATACGGACGAAGACCCATCTGTTCCTAGAACAAAGGATATGTCATTTACGTTGTCTGTAACTCTAGATGAATTATTTACTGGCACAAAGAAAAAGTTGGCTCTTCGTCGCCAAAAGTTAGAATCCGATGGGTCATTTGAAGAAGAAAAGAAAAAACTTTCAATTAAAATTGAACCGGGTATGATAGAAGAGCAGGTTATAAGGTTTAATCATATGGCAGATGAAAAACAGGGGTATGAGACTGGTGACGTAGTTGTGAGTTTAGATGTGGAAGATCATCCCGAATTTATCCGGCACGGAAATGACTTAATCCTTGAAAGAGAGATATCGTTTGCAGAGGCTTATTCTCCTGTTGTCTATATTAAGCATCTAAGTGGTAAAAACTATAAGATTTCTGGGCCACCTATTGACATTTTTAATAACTTAGATGACGACCTGTTGAAAAAGATCCCAGGATTGGGTATGCCAGTGTCTGGAGAACCTGGAGAATTTGGAGATTTATTTATTAAGTTTATTTGCGTAAATAAGACTAAAATAACAAAAGAAATCATAGAAACTCTTAAGGATATATTCCCTCCTTTAGTTAAGCCGTTTGTTGTAGATGAAACAGAGACTATAATCGAGACAGAGTTTGAAATGGTCACGGAATCTGACCTAGAATATTTAGAGTCGGATTCAGACTCCGACTCCGACGATTCAGAAGATTACGACTCCGATGATTCAGAGTCGGATTCGGACGAACAGTGCAGTGAAAAAATAGAGTGCGTTGACGCCGATGAGGAACCGCGTAGTGTAGTTGAGAAAAAAGAGATAAAGGATTTAGATTAAAAGCCTATAAACGTTAAGTAATATAAAAAGATACCGTATGCATTTAATATAAATGATTCACGATGGTTGGGAATTTTTTATAATGAATCCATTCTCGGAGACAATTTATCAATCAACACAAGATTTATATCTTGAAAATTATAATAAATGTTATTCCATTTTTATTAATTCACTAACGATACCGGATCCTGAAGACCTTTTCACGGAGGATAATCCTAATTCTTTTATGTATTTTATTGACTGCGGAGAAAATGGTTCCGAAACGGATATACTCAATAAAGATTCAGATTATGGATTTAAATTTCTACGGAGTAAATTTTTCGAAAAGAAATCTATTAAGATCAAAAGAGACTTAGGGAACTATTATGCTCAATGGAATATTAAGATAAACTTGATATATAAAGACTCAACAAAATATTATATAGAAATAATTAAATTATAAACACTCGTCTAGGCCTTAAATATACAATACAATACAATAGATTACAATTTTATACACTATTTAAAAATTTAATCTATTATAATATAAACTTAATATGTCTTACAGGAGAGAGACTTTTATCAATAAGTCTTCTAACTTACTTAGTGTTAAAAATACAGATATATTGATTATAAATTTAGAAAAGGGGGTTTTTAATACAACTATAAAAGATTGTAAACAAAATTCTCATACATTAAGTTGGTCGTCTAAGTATTTTCAAAAAAAATACTCTACAATTGCACGCCGCATATTAGCCAATATGAGTTATACTACAAATGCGGAACAATTTAAAAATAGACTACTTTCAGGAGATATTAAGCCACATGAGGCGGCAGAATACACTAGAGAAGAATTAAATCCAGATGTATGGGGTCGTTTAAAAGCAGAATCCCTGGCGAAACTTATTGTGAAAAAAGAAGTTGCGGAGGATGGGATGTTTAAATGTAACCGGTGTAAATCTATGAAAACCGTATATTACCAGATGCAGACTAGAAGCGCAGATGAACCTATGACTACCTATGTAACGTGTACTAATTGCGAAGCCAGATGGAAATGCTAACAAATTTTTTCAAATTTACACCTTTTAACAAGTGGGCAGCAAGGGACGTCATCGGACGACAATAGAGTATGTTGACGAGTCATTACCAGAGGGGTGAGGATATCTTTATTAATCAATAGATCGGTTGACTTAATATTAACAACTCCTTCGGGGGTATATTCAGTACATTCTCTTTGACTTGATATAGTACTAGATGCAGTTCTCATAGCCTGTAGTAGATCCCCCTTGCAATCAATAGACTGTCCTGCGTGAAGAGCAATTGGATTTCCATATAGACAATTTTCATCTGCTCCAATAAAAACCATTTTTAGGTTATAATCAGTGTCGATATCCTTTTTCATTTTATCGAGAATTTCAATGGTATAATCCTTGCTAGAATTTTCCATTCCATCTGTTATAATTGTAAGTGTTACATCCTTGATTTTATTTTGTTTAAGAATTAGATTATATGCCATACCTACCGAATCCAATAGAGCAGTCATTCCTTTAACCTTAATAATTTCCCCCGATACGTCCGGCACCTCTGGAAAATTAGCGTCAGACAAAATCTTTACCGATGTATTAAATCCCATAACGGTAAATCTATTTTCAGATTTTTGACTAACCTGTTCTTTTACTAGTTCGTTAAAACCCTTTTTAATATTGTCGATGTTATCAATCATAGATGCTGACCTATCAATTACTAGAATGTCCCACATAATGTACTGTACTGTAATGTATTATATATCATTCTTTTAAGTTTATTATTTACTTTATAAAATACTCGTAGTACTGTATAGTAATATGACAATATTTAGAAAAATGTCAAACGGAAAATTTAGATACACTGGGGCCAATTCTAAAGACATAGAGCGTATAAAAAAATTAAGAATCCCCCCAATGTGGACGGATGTTAAAATAGATTCATCGGATAAGAGTAAAATACAGGCAACTGGTTATGATTCTAAAAAACGAAAACAATATATATACAATCCTACATTTATAGAACAATCTAAGATAAAAAAATTCAAAAAAATGAACTCATTCGACTACACATTGTATAGCAAAGTGATAAAAAAAAACATGTCAAAGAATGATTTATCAAAGGACTGTGTGATAGCAAATGTTATTAAATTAATGGAAGATTTAAATATCCGCGTAGGTAATGAATCGTATAAAAAAGAAAATGGATCATATGGTATAACAACACTATTAAAAAAACACCTAAATGGAAACACTCTTTCTTTCGTAGGTAAAAAGGGTGTATTTCACGTAAAGCATATAACGGACCATAGGAGCATTACATTCATTAAAAGAGTAAAAACTATTAGAGGTCCGGATTTATTCTATTATTCTCCTCGCGAATGTATTTCTTCATCCGATTTGAATACATTTCTTAGAAAATATGTAAGTAAAGACGTAACATGTAAAGACATAAGAACTTATTCCGCTAATAAAATATTTACCTCTTTTATGAAAAAACTCCCCCGGGCGAAAAGTGAAAAAGAAAAAAAGGCTAATCTAATAAAAGGACTGGATTACACGGCTGAAAAACTTGGAAATACCCGCAAAATATGCAAGGATTCGTATATATCTCCAAGGAATATTAATAAATTTAGTTAAAATACATTCTCTTCAGAACTTGTTCGGAGTTGCCATATATGGATGAGGACTCTAACCGATTTAAAGTTTTAAAACATATAAAATTATAAATATAATGTTAGCTCTTTTGGTTTTCGGAACGGGCGCGTTTATGTCATCGGCTAAATTTAAATACAGTCGGCCCGGACAGCCACGTGATAAAAATCACAGTTCTTTTGTTAATACACCACCAAACGTTAATAAGAAATACATTAGGCAAATTAATCCGAACGAATATGGCAATCTAGTCGCATACTCCCCACCTGTTAACCATCGGGTAAAACCTAATGTTAAGAGAAATAGATCCCCGAATATGGTAATTGATGAAGGTATCAGCCCTTTTAGAAACACATTTGATTATGTAGTATGGGCATGTATTGTTATCACTCTTTTTATTAGGCCTCCTCCACCTCCTTCTCCCCCAATGACTCCTATTCTGGTGGAAGAGCCTATACGCGCGGGCACCTTCGCAACAGTATGCGCGTGCTTTGCTCTTCTTTTGGTCTAATTATTATTTAAAGTTATAAAATATAAATATAATATAATTGTATAAAGTAGTTCTATGCTAAGAAAAATTAAATCATGTCCCGCAAATATATGTAATATGGCACACCGAAAAAAACCCAAAAAGTCCGAAAATAAACAGGAGAATGTATTCATTATTCCATATAAAACTGCTAAAATAATAAAAAAGGGAGACGCAGTAGATGAAATAGTTACCAGTTCTCTATTAGATGTAAATATACAAGACCCAACCGAGCAGTTATTTTTTCTAATGATACTAAAAAAAGTTTTATCTAAAACAAAAATAGATTTAAGTACTACATTCTACGAAATATGTATACGGGCGGCCATATCATGCTTAACACACAAAATTATGAGTTTTGCAATATTAAATGTACATTCTCATATAAATTTAATACATTAATACATTAATACATTAATACATTAATACATCAAATTAATTTAAAAAAATGTAATATAATAAATTATAACAGATGAGTATTATATCTTCTATAATTTATTCATACATGAATTTGGTTCCCTATTGGAACAATAAAAATATACACAACCTAGGAAACACTGGGGCACTAGGAAATCTTCATGCGATGACGGCGCCATTGATGACTAGATTTATAGACAGGACTGTATATGGTGGTA
>Ga0308004_10000771_pt1 | contig 14491 bp, 13 predicted proteins | sample Neamet38_FD_203156 | JGI IMG/M metagenome (GOLD analysis project Ga0308004, IMG submission 203156) | Marine microbial communities from water near the shore, Antarctic Ocean - #38 | ecosystem: Environmental > Aquatic > Marine > Unclassified | place: Southern Ocean | collected 2014-06-06 | reverse complement strand
TTTTGAAATTCCATTTTCAAGCCATTTTACATGAAGTTTAGAGTACTTACCACAGAAGAATTAGCCCCTTTAAAAGAGGATTTTATTAAATTCCTTTCTGCCAATACCATAACAGGTGAAGACTGGGGTTCAATAAAAAAAGACAAACCCGAAGAAGCAGACACCATCCTTGAGATGTTTTGCGATATTGTATGGGAGAAATCTTTGGAGAAGATCAGTTTTCTAGAACATAGAGATGAGAAGTACTTAAAAGTATTCCGCTGTGGAAAAGAGAAAATTGAAATGGTAGGATTTTCTGTAAAAGCCGAAAATGCACCTTCTTTACTGGAGGAATCCACTTTTGAAAAGTTGGGTTCCGGTGCTTTAAAATTCTCCGACTTACAAGCTGAATTTTATACCTCCGAAAAAGAACCCCAAGATCTTATTATGGAGAAGTTTAAAATGATGGAAGAAGGATGTACTCCTTGTGAAGAGGCTTATTTCTACGGAATTAAATCGTTGGTTAAGTAAGAATAGTGAAAATGGTCTCGGAGTCAAAAAGTTGAGGAATGACTATTTTGCAAATAGTGATGAGTTTTGAATAGCAATTTCCACCTGTTTTCTGACTCCTGAATTCTAACTCCTTCTATTTAACTTCTTTTTCTAAAAGCACTAATTTAAAGCCAACACCTCTTATATTTTCAATTTGTATAGTTGGATCCTCGCTAAGGTATTTTCTTAAACGCGAGATAAAAACATCTAAACTACGTCCTAAGAAATAATCATTTTTACCCCAAAGGTTTACGAGTATATTCTCTCTTTTTGTAATGGTATTTGCCTTTTGTACGAGTAGTGATAAAAGCTTTGTTTCTTTAAGTGTAAGCTTTCTTTCGTCAGCTCCATTTTTTAGTTTTTGTTCTTTTACATCCAACAGGTAAAGACCAATTTGGTAGAATTCTTCAATGGGTTTGTTAACCAGCTTACGTTTTAAAAAGACTTCTATTTTAAGGCAGAGCTCTTCAATATTAAATGGCTTGGTTATATAATCGTCGCCACCTATGGTTAGGCCTTCTAGCTTGTCTTCTTGCATAGACCTAGCGGTTAAAAATAGAATCGGAATATGCTTATTTGTCTCTCTTATTTTTTTGGCAAGTTCAAAGCCATCCATTTTAGGGAGCATTACATCAAAAATACAAAGGTCGAAAATCTCTTTCTTAAAAAGTGCTAAGGCATCGAGACCATCTACGGATGAAAAAACTTCGTAGCCACGTTTTTCTAACTGATCGCGTGTTACAAAGCTTAAACTCAAATCGTCTTCAACATATAAAATCTTCGCCATTTTATCTTTTAATTCTAAAGAGTACGCTAGTACCTTTGTTTGATTCACTTTCAATATCCCATTGCCAGTTGTGTGCTTTACAGATCTGATCTACGTAATACAAGCCTAAGCCAAATCCTTTTACGTTGTGAACTTTTCCAGTAGGAACTCTAAAGAATTTGTTTTTTACATTACTTAATTCTTCCTGGGGGATACCAATTCCATTGTCGGAAATCTTTAAACACAAAAACCTTTCCATTTCTGTAGTCTCTATAGAAATACATGGTTTTTGATGATTGTACTTTATGGCATTGTCTATTATGTTGTATAAGATGTTTGTTAAGTGCAATTTGTCGCAGTGTACTAAATCGTTTTTTGCAAGTAGGCTTGTATTTATAGACCCGCCTCTTTTTTGAAGACTCAATTCCACGCTTTTCACAATTGAGTTTATAGATTTATGAAGCGCTATTTCTTCAAAGTTTAGGTCTATTTCTCTACGCTCGAGTGCAGCAATCTGTAGAATTTTTTCAACCTGTCTATTTAATCGTTCGTTCTGCTCCTTTATAATCTGAGTGTAATTACTAAGGTTTTTTTCCGATGAGATAGCTTTGTCATTTAGTAAAGCTTCCGATGCAATATGTATAGTAGAGATTGGGGTTTTAAACTCATGCGTCATATTGTTTATGAAGTCCTTTTGGAGTTCAAATAAGCGTTTCTGACGTAGGATAATACTCAAAGCATACACAAAGAACAGTACGGTAAGAAGAAGTATGAAAGAGAAGAAAATCCATAATTTGTTTCCCGCGAGTAGGTAGGAGGTTTTCTTGGGGAAGTTGATTCCAAAATAATAAATAAACTCATCGTATTTTGGAAGCTCGCCTATATTGGTTTCGTTTTTTTTGTCTTCGAATGAGACGTATTCCCCGTACACCATTTTTTCGCTAGAGCAATCGTAAATAGCGTATTCGTAATCGGTTTGAATATTCCGTTTTGTAAATTCATTACGAAGGTATAATTCTAAAATATTGGCATCTATTGCCTCTCGTATATTTACGATATAGTAATCAGACGAAATTTGTTTCACAGGATTTTCTACTGGGAAATCCATCTGATTGTATTCTGAAATATCCTCTGCAACCTTCTTTAAAGAAATAAATACATCTTCTTGAAATTTATCTTGCTGTAAATTTAAAGCCTGACTAATCCAATAAATCTGAACACTTATAATTCCAGCAATGGCTACCGATCCTAAAACGGCTATATTACGTATGGCTCTATTTTTCATTGTATAGATTCAAAGTTGAAAAGGTTAATTTAGGGTAAAAATAGTGAGTGGTGAAATCCAGTTACTATTTAGAGTATAAAAAAAGACCCTCTCGAAAATCGAGAAGGCCTTTGTTTTATTTTAGAACCCGAAGGTTAAAGAACGAATTTTCTTATTGAGCTAGCTCTACAGAATCGATCACTAAAGTATCAATTACAGCTTCGGTAGCTACAGCTTCGATTATAATCTCTACTGGAGTAACTTCTTCAATATGTGTAATTGCTGTATGACCTTCCCCTAAGATTGGAGCGAGTACTAAACCAATTAAACAAGTTAATTTGATTAAGATATTCATAGAAGGACCTGAAGTATCTTTAAATGGATCACCAACAGTATCACCAGTAATTGCAGCTTCGTGAGCAGCAGAACCTTTGTGAGTCATTTCTCCATTAATCATAACACCTGCTTCGAAAGATTTCTTAGCATTGTCCCATGCACCACCAGCATTGTTTTGGAAAATAGCCCAAAGTACACCAGAAACAGTAACACCAGCCATATAACCACCTAACATCTCAGCGATCATAAGGTTGTCCATTCCAAATAACATTGGAAGGAAAGTAATAACTAAAGGAAAACCGATTGTTAAAACTCCAGGAAGCATCATTTCTCTTAAAGAAGCGTTGGTAGAAATCTCAACACATTTATCGTATTCTGGTTTCCCAGTACCTTCCATAATTCCAGGAATCTCTTTAAACTGACGTCTTACTTCGTACACCATTTCCATGGCAGCTTTACCAACAGCATTCATTGCTAATGCAGAGAATACAACCGGTACCATAGCACCAATAAATAACATAGCTAATACTGGAGCTTTAAAGATGTTAATTCCATCAATTCCAGTGAAAGTAACAAAAGCAGCAAATAAAGCTAAAGAAGTTAAGGCTGCAGAAGCAATGGCAAAACCTTTACCTGTTGCAGCAGTAGTGTTCCCAACAGCATCTAAAATATCTGTTCTTTCTCTTACGATATCATCTTGATTACTCATTTCTGCAATACCACCTGCATTATCTGCAATAGGTCCAAAAGCATCAATTGCTAACTGCATTGCAGTAGTAGCCATCATTGCTGAAGCAGCCATAGCTACACCATAAAAACCAGCAAAAGCATAAGAAGACCAAATAGCAGCTGCAAATAAAATTACAGTAGGGAAAGTAGAAATCATTCCAGTAGCAAGTCCTGCAATAATGTTTGTTCCTGCACCAGTAGCAGATTTTTCAACAATATTTAAAATTGGTTTTTTACCTAAACCAGTATAGTATTCGGTAACAGAAGAAATTACAGCTCCAACAATTAAACCTACAATAGTTGCATAGAATACACGCATTGCAGTAATGTCTTTCAATACATTTCCTCCAGTTTCGAAGAAGTTCATTTTCATAGTTTCAGGCAACATCCAAGTTACTAAACCATAACAAGAAACAGCAACTAAAGCAATAGAGAACCAGTTCCCTTTGTTTAACGCTCCCATTACTTCTGATTCCTTAGCTGTATTGTCTTTAATACTCACGAATAAAGTTCCGATTAAAGAAATCACAATCCCAACACCTGCAATAGACATTGGCAATAAGATAGGTCCGATAGAACCAAAACCAGTAAATATGTTAATGTCGTTTACTTCAATAATATAGTTACCTAATACCATTGCAGCTAATACTGTTGCAACATACGAACCGAATAAATCAGCACCCATACCAGCAACATCACCTACGTTATCACCTACATTATCTGCAATAGTTGCAGGGTTTCTAGGGTCATCTTCAGGAATTCCAGCTTCTACTTTACCAACTAAATCTGCACCAACATCGGCAGCTTTGGTATAAATACCACCACCAACACGAGCAAATAAAGCAATAGATTCAGCACCTAAAGAAAAACCTGCAAGCGTTTCTAAAACCATAGTCATGTCTTGGGTATTAGTCCAAACACCACCCATAAAGATGTTATAGAAAACAATAAAGAATACGGTTAAACCTAAAACAGCTAAACCAGCAACTCCTAAGCCCATTACTGTACCACCACCAAAAGAAACTTTTAATGCTTGTGGTAAACTAGTTTTTGCAGCTTGCGTTGTTCTAACATTTGTTTTAGTAGCTATTTTCATTCCCATGTTTCCAGCTAAAGCCGAGAAAAATGCACCTACTATAAAAGCAATTACAATTAACCAGTGTGTAGAAGGAACTACGATTGATACAATAAATAGTAAAACACTTACACCAATAACAAAAAATGTTAAAAGTCTGTATTCAGCTTTCAAGAATGCTAATGCACCTTCGTAGATATGGTCAGAAATTTCTTTCATTTTCCCATCTCCAGCATCTTGTTTCATTACCCAAGATTTTTTGGCTACCATATAAAGTAAGCCTATAAGCGCCATTACAATTGGCATATAAATAATCAATGATTCCATAGTCCTTTGAGGATTTTAGTTTACAAGGGTGCAAATATAAGAAATTAGCTTATATATAGTAGGCTCTTGTTAGTATTTGATAAATACGTGTTTTTTTTGTCGGTAATTAAATGATGAAATTTCAAAAAATCACCTCAATTGAATACTTTAGGAGTACTTAAATCTTGGTGACTTACGCCAAGTTAAGTAGATTTAAATTTCAACACTCAATATCTTATATTCTAGTTTCAATCCTTATCTTTGCTGCAAAGCGCTCGCAAGGGCATTAAAAACAAGTATATGACACTTTTATCGATCTTTTTCGGATTTATGGGGGGCTACGAATGGGTTTTAATCCTTTTAGCTGTCCTTTTATTGTTTGGTGGTAAAAAAATACCAGAGCTTATGCGTGGTTTAGGAAGCGGAATTAAAGAATTTAAAGACGCTGCCAAAGAAGAAAAAGACAAGTTAGATAGTACAGAAGAGTAATCCTTAATTACAAGCCTTGAAGAATTTTTCCTCTCTAAGCGAAATCAAAGAATCCTTAGCTAAGGGTTCGGTGAGCTGCAAATCCTTGGTAGAATACTACCTCGACCGTATTACAAAACACCAAGATTTAAATATTTTTTTAGAAGTATTTTCTGAAACTGCCCTCGCGCAAGCCCAAAAAGTAGATCAAAAACTACAAGAAGGTACTGCAGGTAGATTGGCAGGGATGGTGATTTCTATAAAAGACAATATTTGCTTTAAAGGGCACAAAGTTTCGGCATCGTCTAAAATTTTAGAAGGTTTTGAGTCGCTTTATAGTGCTACTGTAGTAGAGCGTTTATTAGAAGAAGATGCCATTATTATAGGGCGTTTAAATTGTGATGAATTTGCGATGGGTTCTTCAAACGAAAACTCTGCCTATGGTCCGGTAAAAAATCCTGTGAACCCAAAAATGGTTCCTGGAGGTTCTTCTGGAGGTTCTGCTGCCGCTGTAGCTGCCGACTTATGTCAGTTAGCTTTGGGTAGCGATACTGGAGGTTCTATCCGCCAACCAGCTGCTTTTTGTGGGGTGGTTGGAATGAAACCTACCTACGCACGTATTTCAAGATTTGGACTAATTGCTTACGCTTCTTCATTCGACCAAATAGGTCCTTTAGCTAAATCTGTAGAAGATGCTGCTTTGGTTACCGAAATAATGGCGGGTAAAGACGAAAATGACTCTACCAGTTCTTCAGTTCCTGTAAGTTCTTACAGTAATTTAGATGCTCCTGTAGAAAAGAGAAAAATAGCTTACTTAAAAGAATACATTGAAAGTCCAGGTTTAAACCCGGAGATAAAAGCCAATTTCTTACAATTAATTACCGATTTAAGAGCTGAAGGTCATACCGTAGAGGAACAAGCATTTTCTTATTTAGATGCAATGGTACCTGCGTATTATGTACTAACTACAGCAGAAGCTTCGTCTAATTTGGCACGTTTCGACGGAGTTCACTTTGGGTATAGAAGTCCAAATGCACACGATTTAGAAAGTACTTACAAGATGTCGAGAACCGAAGGTTTTGGCGAGGAAGTAAAAAGAAGAATTATGCTTGGTACTTTTGTACTAAGTTCTGGTTATTACGATGCTTATTATACTAAAGCACAAAGTGTACGTAGACTAATTCAAGATCGAACAAAGGCAATTTTTGAAGACTTCGATTTTGTACTAATGCCTACCACACCGAGTACTGCTTTCGAGATTGGTAGAAAAAACGAAGACCCTACCGTAGTTTATTTAGAAGATATATATACAGTACATGCTAATTTAGCTGGTGTACCTGCTATTTCTTTACCGCTATGGAATTCTTCGGAGAATATGCCAATTGGAGTTCAACTAATGGCGGCAGAATTTAACGAGTCTGCATTGTTTTCTTTTTCAGAAAAATTAATGAAGCATAAAAACTAGATGAACAATTTAAGCAAGTTTCTGTTTTTTACTTTTTTAAGTCTTTGCTTTTTTGCTTCGGCTCATAACGAAGAGGTTAAAAACAAAGACAGCTTAAAAGTTGTTTTTTTAGACGATCCTGTAGTAGCCAATTTCGACAGTATATTATTGGCAAACTATGCGAATACAGAACACTTATTTGGTGCAGAGTTAAATCCAAATGCTGTAATACCTGTTTTTTCTGATAGTATTTATGAGCTTCGAATTAAGGAGCTGAACACTAAAACTCCGATTAATTTAGTGTTTAACCCTTATGTAAAAACCTACATAAACGTATATACCAAGCAAAGAAGAACCCAAATGTCTCGTATGATGGGTTTGGCAGAATATTATTTCCCCATGTTTGAGGAAGTCCTCGACCAGTTTAATTTACCCTTAGAATTAAAGTATTTAGCCATAGTTGAATCTGCTTTAAATCCGCGAGCAAAATCATGGGCTGGTGCAACTGGGCTGTGGCAGTTTATGTACAATACAGGTAAGGAGTACGATTTAAAAGTAAGCTCTTATGTAGATGAGCGAATGGATCCTTACAGAGCTACTGTGGCTGCTTGTAAGTATTTTCAGAGCTCCTATAAAGTTTACGGCGATTGGTCTTTGGTTTTGGCTTCTTACAATTCGGGTAGAGGTAATGTAAATAAGGCTATTCGTCGTTCTGGGGGACATAAAAACTATTGGAAAATAAGAAGATTCTTACCTAAAGAAACGCGCAGTTATGTGCCTGCTTTTATTGCTGTTTGTTATGCGATGAACTATGCACAAGAACACGGTATTAGTTTAGAACAGCCCAAAGTGTTGCATTACGAAATAGACACTATTGAGGTTAAGTACCAAATAGATTTTGAGTATTTATCTTCCTCATTAGACATCTCTATGTCTGAGTTGGAATTTTTAAATCCTGCTTATAAAATAAATGTAATTCCAAATCTAAGTGGTCGTAAATACTACCTTACTTTACCCATAGAAAAGATGGGTGTTTTTGTAGAGAACGAAAAAGAAATCTATGCTCATTTTGTAGCTCTAGATGCTCAAAGGCAAAAAGCTTATCCAAAGTATTCTGAAGAAGATGAACGGGTAGTTCACCGAGTAAAAAACGGAGAATATTTAGGGAAAATAGCCAATCGTTATGGTTGTTCTGTTTCTAAAATTAGAAAGTGGAATAATTTGAAGAACGATAACATTAGAGTAGGTCAGCGCTTAATATTATATGTACGACCTGATCATGTTTAGCGTTCTTTAAGTAGAATTTTATTTTTTACTTCTCTTAACATCACTTTATGAAAGCACCTTTTTTATACCTTTTTGTGGCGCTAAGTATTTGCTTCTCTGCTTGTAAACAAAACACAGAAGCCGGACTTAAACCAGCTACTTCTCGCTCCGTACTCCCTCCTAATACAGGTAATATTTCGGAATTGGTTATTGTAATACCAGATGCCTTATGGAATGGCGTTGCCGGAACGGAATTGAAAAATATTTTTCAAACGAATGTATTAGGTATCCCACAACAAGAAGCACTATTTGATGTGTTTGCTATAAATCCATCTCAGTTTTCCAGTATTTTCCAAACTCATAAAAATATACTTTGGTTGTCTATAGACACAACAGCCTCGGTAAGTAGAACAGAAGAAAAGTGGGCTAAAAATCAATTATTTGTTTCTGTAAAAGCAAATTCAGAAACGGAGCTTAGTGCTTTACTTGTCGCTCAAGGCGAAAAAATTAGTGATTGGTTTTTACGTAAAGATCTTGCTCGAAGAGTTTTGAAACTTAAAAAAACATCGGAAAAAGAAGTTCAAAAAGAACTGCTAGATGCTTACAATTTTCAGATGCTTATTCCAAACGGTTATAAGGTAGCGCTAGCCGAGGAAGATTTTGTTTGGCTTAGAAGAGATAAGCCAAAAGTAAATGTGATCTCTAATTTATGGGTACTTACAATCCCTTATACAAATCCGACTCAGCTAAGTAAAGAACACCTCATTCAGTTGAGAGATTCTTTGGGTAGAACGCATGTTGAAGGTTCAAGACCGCAGTCTTATATGACTACCGAAATGCTTTACGAACCGGACTTTACGCTCTTATCTCAAAATCCTTATACGGTAGAAATGCGCGGTTTATGGACTATGGTAAACGACTTTTTAGGAGGTTCGTTTATTTCTTATACCAGACTCGATAATGCGAATCAGAGAATAATTTATACTGAAGGATTTTTATACTGCCCCAAAGAAAGAAAACGCTTTCATATGCAGGAGTTAGAAGCCGTAATGTCTAGTTTTAAAATGAAATAGATTTAATTCTGAATATTTCATCTCACCAATAAATCTAAAATGGACAGTCATAAATCCAAACTTAAAGAACACTACGGTTTTATTTTTGAAGATACTTTACTCGAAGAAATTTACAGAGTAGCAAGGTTTAAAAAAGCGACTTTAGATGAGGCTGTAATTAATGCAGGTGATACGATACAGTATATGCCTTTGTTGTTAAATGGTGCTATAAAGGTAAGTAGAGTAGATGCAAAAGGAAATGAGGTTTTCTTGTATCATTTAGAAATAGGAGATACTTGTGCTATGTCTTTAACCTGTTGTTTGGGAAATAAAAAAAGCTCTATTATAGCCCTGGCAGAAGAGGAAACCGAACTGCTGTTAATTCCGGTAAATTACCTAAACGAGTGGCTGTGTAAATACAGTACTTGGAAAAGTTTTATTTTCGATTCGTATAATGTTCGCCTGAACGAGATGTTAGAAGTAATAGACAGTTTAGCATTTATGAATATGGACGAACGCTTGCTGAAATTTTTAAAAGATAAAAGTATGGTTTTAGGTTCAACAGATTTAGAAATTACACATCAGCAAATAGCGCATGAACTTAACTCTTCTCGTGAGGTGATTTCAAGGTTATTGAAAAAAATGGAACAAAAAAATCTGATACTACTTGCCAGAAATAAAGTGAGTCTATTGAATTTGTGATTCACATCACATAGAAATAATTAATTGAGTTTATTTTTGCCTTAAACAAAAACGTATGTACGAGCTGTTAGGATATTTTAGTGCAATTCTTATAGGTGTTACCCTTGGTTTAATTGGTGGTGGAGGCTCTATCCTTACCGTTCCGGTATTGGTATATGTTATGGGATTAAACCCCGTTTTGGCTACAGCTTATTCCTTATTTATTGTTGGGATTGCGGCCTTAGTAGGTGCATTTAAAAATAGTAAACTTGGAAATATAGATTATAAAACAGGTTTCGTTTTTGCCTTGCCTTCTTTTATTGCAGTTTACTATACCCGTAGAATATTGGTGCCAGCCATCCCTCAAGAAATTTTTAGTCTTAATGGATTTGTCCTCACTAAAGACATGGGAGTCATGTTGTTTTTCGCTTTTGTAATGTTGTTAGCTGCAATCTCTATGATAAAGGGAAGGACTACATCTACTGGAGTTAAAAACAAACAGTTTAATTACCCCATTATAATTATAGAAGGTTTATTTGTTGGTGTTGTAACTGGTTTGGTTGGCGCTGGTGGTGGCTTTTTAATTATCCCAGCTTTGGTTTTATTGGCGGGTTTGCCTATGAAAAAAGCAGTGGGTACTTCTCTAATGATAATTGCCATAAAGTCGTTAATTGGTTTTACTGGCGATTTGGCAAATGAGCTTGTTATAGATTGGGAATTCTTATTCTCTTTTAGTGCTTTAGCTGTAGTAGGAATTATTTTGGGTACCTATTTGAGTAAGTCTATACAAGGAGATAAATTAAAAAAAGGATTTGGGTATTTCGTGTTAATAATGGCGTTTACCGTAATTATAAAAGAGCTCGTTTTATGAAATTTATTGGCAAAGGATCTAAAGCCTTTAGTATTTTAAACAATAAGTGTCCGCGTTGTAGTATGGGTGATTTTTTCTTTTCACATCCGTATCACTTTAAATATTTTGGGAAAAAACACCATAATTGCAGTCACTGTGATTTGAAGTTTGAACGAGAACCAGGATTCTTTTTTGGTTCTATGTTCGTTTCCTATGCTATAAGTGTTGCTCTATTTGTTGCTTGGTGGATTACTAAATCTATTCTTTTCCCTCAGATGCTTCCGGGTGAAATGGTCTTCATTATGATGGTTATACAATTCGGATTTGCTCCGATTAACTTATACGCTTCAAAATTAATTTGGCTCAACTTGTTTGTGAAATTTGACAAAGAATATTCTTAAAAAGTGATAATTGTCACTAGGTAACCTAATTTACAGTAGTAAATTAGCAAAAAATTAAACGATGATAGTAGAACAAATATATACGAAGTGTTTGGCCGAAGCGGCTTATTATATAGAGTCTAATGGCGAGGCAATAATTATTGACCCTCTTAGAGAGATTGCCCCATATTTAGAACGTGCAGCTCTTGGAAAGGCGAAAATTAAATATATTTTAGAAACTCATTTTCATGCCGATTTTGTGTCTGGACATGTTGATTTGGCAAATAGAACGGGTGCTACTATTGTTTTTGGACCAACAGCAACAGCAGACTTTGATATGAAATCTGCTACAGATGGAGAAATCCTTACTGTAGGGAATGCTACGATAAAAGTAATTCACACTCCTGGACATACAATGGAGTCTACTTGCTATTTATTGATCGACGAAACAGGAAAAGAAACGGCACTATTTACTGGAGACACCCTTTTTATTGGCGATGTTGGTAGACCAGATTTAGCTGTAAAAACCATTCTTACTAGAGAAGATTTAGCCGGATATTTATTTGATTCTTTACGCACTAAAGTAATGCCGTTAAATGATGCCATTACTATTTATCCTGCTCATGGTGCTGGCTCTGCTTGTGGTAAAAATATGAGTAAGGAGACCTTCGATACTTTGGGAAACCAGAAAGCAACTAATTATGCTTTGAGAGCAGACATGACCAAGGAGGAGTTTGTTACAGAATTACTCACGGGTATATTACCTGCTCCACAGTATTTCCCAAAAAATGCACTAATGAATAAGTCGGCAACTAATAAAAGCTTCGATGCTATTATTGCAAAGGGTACGCAAGCTTTAAGCTTAGAAGCTTTTAATAAAGAGGTAGCGAATGGGGCTTTATTACTAGATGTGCGACATCAAAAAGACTTTATTAAGGGTTATATTCCTGGCGCTTGGTTTATTGGTGTAGATGGAGGTTTTGCTCCCTGGGTTGGTAATTTAATAAGCAACATTAATCAGAAAATTGTGTTGGTTTGTCCAGAAGGAAGAGCTGAAGAAGTTATTACACGTATGGCTCGTGTTGGTTACGACAATGCAATAGGTTATTTAGAAGGTGGATTTGAAACTTGGAAAGAAGCGGGTAATAAAATTGAAACCATTGCTCAGGAATCTGCCGATGATTTTGCCCTGGCTTACACAGCTGGAATTGATGTTTTAGATGTGCGTAAACCAGGAGAATATACTGCAGAACACGTTGAGGATGTAGCGCATTTACCTTTAGATTATATATTTAATCACTTAGATGAAATTGATGCAACTAAAACCTATCACGTACATTGTGCTGGAGGTTACCGTTCGGTTATATTTATTTCGATACTTAAAGCAAAAGGTTTTACTAAGCTCATTGATGTTGCTGGTGGATATGGCGCTCTTAGATTGACTGATGTACCTAAAACTGATTTTGTTTGCCCTACTATGATTAAGGAAAGTTAATAGTAATTCGACATACAAAAAGCGCCTCCATTCGATAGAATGGAGGCGCTTTTGTTTCAATCAGTTCTAAAATAGAATTTTAACGGATCGCTATATTTTACTGTTTGGCTTACTAGACAAATGTAGTCTGAAAACTTTGGTATCGCTTGTAATGATTCCCTTTAAAGCAAATGAAATGTTATAAGTAATTGCATACATTCATAAATATACGACTAACTTTCTTGTTCAAAAATAACATTTCTTTCGGTGTCTTTCTTGTACATAGTCTTAGGAACAACTACTCTGTTGGCATTAGAACGATACTTTTTATTATTTGGGTTTTGAATAGATTCGAGTTGATACTCAATCATTTTTTCAAAAGGACTAAGGAAATCCTTTGTCTCGCAGTGTTCTAAATCACCTTCCTTAAGTAAATTTAAGACAGTATAGACAGATTCAATAGTGCTAAGACAAAGTGATTCTGGCTGCTGCTTGATTATAAATTTGGATTTGATTTTATTATCAAAACTCACTCTTTTTAGTTCTTGTAAGTTCTTACTAAGTTTAAGCATTTTTCGGGCACAGGGCCATGTTCCATCGAGAAGGAAGATGTGTGGATTATTGCCCATAAATGAATTAATTTCAGAGCCTTTTCGTATCGATAAGTTGAAATTCTCTTTTCCCGGATAAAGTAAAAACGATGAACTTGTTTCTTTAGCTAGTATTTCATTTACACGCTTATTATTGGTAAAATCTACACCAACTATAATTTCAGAATTTTCTAGTTGTAGCTGAGTCATGTGTCCCGTTCCGTTTTTTTCTTTTTTGTACTCCTTCGGGTGCATAAGAATTATAAAACGAGTTTTAGTATGGAAAGGACTAAGGTGTTTACAAATACATGTGCTCGATGGCCTTCTGCATTCGTAACATTTGTTTCTTGGATTTTGTATTTCTACTCGCAAAGTTAAGATCTCTTTATATTTCTAATTGCTACAAAACGAAGGTAATTTCACAATTTGAAATTACCTTCGTTTGTTCATCAATTTACTCAATGTTTTGAATCTACATCACGTAAAGTATTTTAAATATGAGGCATCTACTTCACTACTTCAAGTCTTTTGGTAAGCTGTTGATTGTCTGATTGCAATCTGTAGAAATATGCTCCAGCAGCCAATTGTTCCACATTTATTTTAATAGAATGGTAACCAGCAGTTTTCACACCTTCTTCGATAGTTAAAACTTCTTTACCTAGTAAGTTGAACAAGCGTAAGCTTAGTTGCTGAGATTGTGGAACGAAATACCTAATCTCTGTTTCTTGACTCGATGGGTTTGGTATAGAATTGTAAAGCGCTAAGCCTGTTACTTTTTCGCTTATATTCAAATTGTTTGCTATTACCACAGCATCTTGTTCAAATGTAGGTTCTGCTTCATTAAGCTCACAGGAAACTTTAATTCTTTTATTTGTAGTAGCAGAATAAAGCTCCAAAGACCATTCTTCGGCATCGTATAAACCATCTTTTACCGTATTGGTTACATCGTTACCCCAAATAGTAATTAAGGTGTTAGGAAGCGTGATTTTTGCCGCACCCACCATCTCTCCTTGAGCATCGTATACATAAACTTCATCTCCACTAAGCACCTCCATTGTAAAGGCTTTTACAGGAATTAATAAATGCATATTTTTTCCTGTATTCAAGCTGAATTCTACTTCATCTGGTTTATTGTCTATAACAATAGAACTCGCTGTTCTGTATTCTGTATCGTTTGCATTGTAGAGTAGCTCTCTTTCAGAATTCATTTTTATTTGGTACGCTTGCCCAGCTGTCATATCGCCGATACCGTTGTAATCCCAAGAAGGTAAATAGGCAA
>Ga0308004_10000768_pt1 | contig 14537 bp, 14 predicted proteins | sample Neamet38_FD_203156 | JGI IMG/M metagenome (GOLD analysis project Ga0308004, IMG submission 203156) | Marine microbial communities from water near the shore, Antarctic Ocean - #38 | ecosystem: Environmental > Aquatic > Marine > Unclassified | place: Southern Ocean | collected 2014-06-06 | reverse complement strand
TTACTCCATAACTAGTTGCTCCACCTGAATTTAAAGCACCACCATATTTTGAAAATGCCATACCAGCTATATCTAAGTGGGCCCAAGGTGTTTTATTTAAAATAAATCTTTGTAAAAATTGTGCTGCTGTTGTAGATCCTGCACCACCTACATAATTAATATTTTGCATATCTGCATTTTTTGAATCTATAAGTTTGTCAAAGTTTTTATGCAAAGGCATTCTCCATAATTTTTCTTCTACTTTGTCACCTGCTTCTAATAATTGTTTTGACAATTTATCATCATTTGAAAATAGGCCAGCGTATTCAGAGCCTAATGAAACTATAATAGCACCAGTTAAAGTTGCTAAATCAACCATAAATTTAGGTTTAAATTTTTTTTCAGTAAAGGTTAAAGCATCAGCCAAAACTAATCTACCTTCAGCATCTGTATTTAATATTTCTATTGTTTTTCCGCTGTAAGATTTTACTATGTCACCAGGTCTTTGAGCATTTCCACTCACCATATTCTCAACAAGTCCCACAACACCAACAGCATTTATTTTTGCTTTTCTTAATGCTAAATTTTTCATTAAACCTACTACTGTAGCAGAACCAGCCATATCATAAGTCATATCCTCCATAAACTTTGCTGGTTTTAACGAGTAACCACCAGTGTCAAAACAAACTCCTTTTCCAACAAAAGCTAACGGATTAGAATTGTTTTTTGCTCCATTCCATTCCATTGTTACAAGGTATGATCCTCGAATACTTCCTTGTCCTACGCCAAGCAAAGCGTTCATTCCAAGTTTTTTTAATTTTTTTTCATCATATATATTTATTTTTAATCCAAATTTTTTGAGTTTATTTATTCTTCTTGCATATTCATCTGGGTGTAAGATATTTCCTGGTTCTGACACAAGGTCTCTTGCAAAAAAACTTCCTTCCTCTAGGGCTTTAAATCTTAAATGATCTTGAGTAGATATTTTATTCTTATTTCCTATAACATTTATAGAGATATTCCTTTTTTTTTTATTTGATTTGTAAATATTAAATTCATATGATTTTAATTTCAATCCATGTAGAAAATAACCTACAAAATTTTTTATTTTATTATTAACTGTATCTGAATTTATAAAGTATTCTTTTTTCTTATCATAATTAATATAACTATGAAATTTAGCTCCCAAATTTTCTATTTCTGATATTTTTATATCTTTCTTAATAGACACTAAAAATATTTTTTTTTGTGAATTAATTTCAAAAAAAAGTATGTCTTTTTTTAAATCGTTAGTCTTTAATAATTCATTTATGTAAGAAAATTCTGCACTAGATATATATTTTTTTACACTACTAATATTGAAATTTTCCTCAACAAACAAAACAAGATTAGCTGAAGGGTTTTTCAAGCTACTATTTTTATAATTAATTTGAACAGTCATAATTTTTAATACACTCCATACGTGTTCGATGTTATATAGTTATTAAATTATTACATTTCAATGAAAAAATTATTATTTCTAAACTTTTTAAAAGATACATTAAAATTTTTTATTCTTGTCTGTTTCTCTATAGGAATTATTGTTTGGGTTATACAGGCAGTGAGTTATTTGGACTTTGTCACTGAAGATGGTCATGGATTAAGTGTTTACTTCTCCTATACTATTTTAAACTTTCCAAAAATTATTCATAGGATTTTACCTTTTGTATTTTTTATTTCTTTATTTTACCAAATCAACCAATATGAAATGAAAAATGAACTAATAATTTTTTGGACGAATGGAATAAATAAATTACAATTTATAAATGCAGTTCTTGTTTATTCATTTATTTTTTTATTGATTCAAATTATTTTGGGTGCTTACATTTCTCCATTTAGTCAGCATGAGGCTAGATCATTTATAAGAAGTTCAAATGTAGATTTTTTTCCATCATTAATCAAAGAAGGAAAGTTTATTGATGCAGTGAATAAGTTAACTATTTTTATTGATAAGAAGGATACAAATGGAAATTACCAAAATATTTTCTTAGAAGAAAATTATGATACAAGCGAGTCTTTTGATCGTAAAAAGTCTCAAAGGATATATGCAAAAAGTGGAAGCTTAATAAATACAAGCAGTGGAAAATATCTAGAACTATATAACGGAAATGTAGTCAACACAGCTAATGGAGAAATAAGTAATTTTTCTTTTGAAAAAATAAATTTTGATTTAACAAAATATGGTTCTAAATCAACTTCTTACCCAAAAATTCAAGAACTGGATATCCATTTATTAGCTCAATGTTTATATTATTATTATTTAGATAGAGCTGATGAGTTTTATGATAAAAATGAATACTTACAATGTGTGCAGAAAAATATAAAAACAGTTACACAAGAAGTTTTTAAAAGACTCTACAAGCCCATATATATCCTTTTATTAGGACTAATATCTTCTTTAGTAATCTTAAAATCTAAAGAGGATAGTGGATACAATAATTTTAAAATATTATTATTTTTAATTATGATTATTATTATTATATTGTCTGAAGTATCCCTAAGATATATTTCGTATAATCTTTCAAGTTTATATTTTTATGTTCTTTGTCCAATAATTATTTTTTTGATTGTCTATACTTACTTGATAAAAAAATTAAATACTGGGTCTAAAATATGATAAAAAGTTATGAATACTATCTATTTAAGCTATTTCTAAAAAAATTAATAAATATTTTTTTATTATTTTTATTTTTAATTGTGATCTTAAGTATATTTGAAGAAATTTCTTTTTTTAAAAATTTAGATACAAATTTTTTTTATCCTATTGTGATGGCTCTTTTAAATGCTCCTTCAACGCTTTTTCAAATATTTCCATTTATTTTTTTAATTTCTACTCAGTTTTTCTTTTTAGAGTTAATTAACAAAAATGAACTGGAGTTTTTAAAAGTAAGTGGCTTAAATAATTTAAAAATTATTAAAATATTATTTATAAGCTCATTATTAATAGGTTCAATTCTGTTAACCTTATACTATGGGTTTTCTTCTAAGTTGAAATTTTTATATCTTGATTTAAAAAATTCCTATTCAAATGATAACAAATATCTAGCTGTAGTTAAAGAGAGTGGATTATGGATTAAAGACGAAATTGATGAAAAAATTTATATTATAAATGGCAACCAGATTGAAAATAACTACTTAATTGAGGTTTCCATAAATGAGTTTGATAATAATTTTGATTTAAATCGGATAATACAAGCTAATAAAGTAGACATATCAGCTAAGGAGTGGATATTAATTGAACCATCAATTTTTCAAAATAACAAAATTATAGAATTAAAAGAAAATATGTTTTTAACCACTCATTTTGATAGAGAAAAAATAAATAGTCTATTTGAAAATTTATCTTCACTCAGTATATTTCAGTTAATAAAGCTTAAAACCGATTACAAAGCTTTAGGCTACTCTACAGATGAAGTTGAGTCTCATTTGCACAAGCTTTATTCTTTCCCTATATATTTGTCAATTATGAGTGTTTTATCTGCAATTATAATGTTAAATATTGAAAGAAATAAACCAATGGTATTTCATCTATTATTAGGAATATTTTTATCTGTATTAATTTACTACTTTTATTATCTTTTTAATGTGTTGGGAACAAATGGAAAAATTCCTTTACTAATTTCCATATATTTGCCATTTATAATGCTATCTTTCATAATATTAATAGGCTTGATTAGGATTAATGAAAAATAATTTAAGATATTACTTTTTTGCAGCATTTATTTTTTTGTTTTTTAAAAATATTGTTTTTGCTAATGAATTTACTTTTAACGTTGCTGAAATAGATGTTTTGGGAAATGGAAACATTATTAATGCTAAAGACGGTACTGCAATCACAAAAGAAGGTAATATCAAATTTGATGCCGAAAAATTTGTATATGACAAAACTTCCTCGATTCTTAATGCAACTAATGGTGTTGTTATTCTCACTGATAAAAATATAATTATTAAAGCAAATAAATTTACTTATAATAGAGATCAATACTTAATTAATGCAGTTGGTGACGTTACGGTAAAAGATTTAACAAAAGATTTTTCTATAAAATCAGAAAATATATTTTACAATGATGTTAAGCAAATCATAACATCAAATACAATCACAACAATTGAAGATAGTATTGGTAATATTATTTTATCAGATAATATAATTTATACGCTTAATGACGGTCTAGTTAAACTCAATAAAGCTAAAATTACTGGAATTGAAAAAGATATTATCCAACTTGATAAAGCTTATATAAATTTATTTTCAAAAAAATTAATTGGAAAAGATGTGTCTATTGATTTCAATCAAAAATTAGAATCTGAAAATGAACCAAGACTGAAAGGTTCTACAATTTCTCATAACTCAAAACAGTCAATTATTAAGAATGGTGTTTTTACTACTTGTAAAAAAAATGACGATTGTCCACCGTGGCAATTCTTAGCAAAAGAAATTAGACATGATAAGGTTAAAAAAACAATTAATTATAAAAATGCCTGGTTAAAGATTTATGACAAACCAGTTTTTTATTTTCCTAAATTTTTTCATCCAGATCCTACTGTTAAAAGACAGTCAGGTTTTTTAATGCCTTCGTTTCAAGATTCTAGAAGCTTAGGTGGATCATTTAATTTACCTTACTATCATGTATTGTCAGATAATAAGGATCTTACTATTAGCCCCAGATTCTACTCCAAAGAAAAAATACTAACTCAGTCTGAGTATCGTCAAAAAAATATGACTTATGAACATTTGCTTGATTTTAGTATTGTTAATGAAAAAAACCAATCTACTAAAAGTCACTTTTTTTTAAACTCAAATAAAAAATTAGATTCTTCTTACTTTGAAGAAAGCGAATTAAGTATTCAATTAGAACAAGTAACAAATGATACATACCTTAAAACATACAAACTTAAATCTCCAATAATTAAAGATTATGGCTCCTTAAAATCTTCTCTGAGATTTGACGCCTATAAAGAAGGCTTATCTCTCAATATGGATATGTCAGTTTATGAAGATCTTTCTAAAAAAAAGAATGATCGATATGAATATATTTTACCTAACTACAACTTAGTTAAAGATTATGGACAGAGTGAAAAATTGAGTGGGAATCTTTCACTAAGTTCATTGGGGTATTTAAAGAGTTATAACACCAATACATTAGAGAAAGTTATCATTAATGATTTTCTTTTTAACTCAAGTTCTTTGGTCACAAATAAGGGTTTAAAAAATAATTACAATTTATTAGTAAAAAATGTCAATACAGATGGTCAGAAATCCTCTAAATATAAAGAAGGTCTCAGTCATGAATTAGCAACAATTATAGAATATAACTCGTCATATCCTCTAAAAAAAGAAATGAATAATTATAGCAATATTTTAGAACCAATTGTTTCATTCAGGTACAGTCCAAATGACACAAAGGATATGAAAGATAACGATCGAAGAATTGATGTAAATAATATTTTTGGTATAAACAGAATCGGTGTTAACGACTCTGTTGAAGGTGGATCATCACTAACTTACGGTGTGAATTTTACAAGATCAAATATATTAAATGAAGAAATGTTAAATATAAAACTTGCGAATGTGAGTCGAAATAAAGAAGAGAAAAACTTACCCTCAAATAGCTCATTAGGTCAAAAAACATCTGATATATTTGGAAGTTTAAGCTTAAGTCCAAGTAAAATTTGGTCAATAGGTTATGAGTTTGCAGAAGATCAAAATTTATCTAAAGTAAATTACGAGTTATTAAAAGGTCAAATAAATATAAATAAATTTACAACAAAGTTTGAGTATCTCAATGAAAACAACACAACAGCAAAAGAAACTTATCTATCTAATGTAACATCTTATCAAATAGATAAATCTAATAATATAGCATTTGAAACAAGAGAAAATAAAAAAACAAAAATCACAGAATTTTATAATTTAGTTTATCAGTATAGAAATGATTGTTTGGTAGCAGCCCTAGATTATAGTAAGGAATACTATACAGATAGAGATTTAAAACCAGATGAAAACATTTTTATAAAACTAACTATAATACCATTTGGTCAAACAAGTAGTCCAAACTTAAAAAGATGATAAAAAAAAAAATTAGATTTATTTTTATTATATTATTACTAGGATTGATAAATTTTAAATCATTTTCACAAGAAAAAGTTTTTATCGTTTATAATGTTAATAATGAAATAATTACAAATATTGATGTAGAAAAAGAGTCTAGATATTTAATTGCTCTAAATGTTCAATTAAAAAATTTAAGTAAAAATAAAATTATAGAAATCTCAAAGGAATCTATATTAAGAGAAAGAATAAAAAAAATTGAACTAGTAAAATATTTTGATTTAAGTGAAAAAAACCCTGGTATTGAAAATTATATTAAGAATTTCTACTTGAAATTAAAATTAAATAATCAAACAGATTTTCAAAACTATTTAAAGAATTATGACTTAACACTTGATTATGTTGAAAAAAAGATTCAAGTTGAAATCGCTTGGAACCAATTAATCTATGAGAGCTATAAAAATCAAATTAACATTGATAAAAAAAAATTGAAAAATGAAATTAAAAAAAAAAAAAATGTTAACACTGAAAAAGTCTATCTTTTATCAGAAATAATATTTGAAAAAAATAATCAAGAAAGTATAGAAAAAAGAATTAGCAATATTAATCAAAGTATTAGGGAGATAGGCTTTGAAAATACAGCTAACATTTACAGCGTATCTGATAGTGCAAAATTTGGTGGTAGTATCGGCTGGGTTGAAGAAGATAAACTTTCGAATAAAATTTCAAAAAAAATAACAAAATTAAATATAGGTGAGCACACTCCTCCAATACAAGTTGGTAGCTCATTTTTAATTTTAAAAATAGAAGAAATAAAATATGAAAAAAAATTAATTAATAAAAAAGAAGAATTAAGTAGAAAAATTAATTCTGAAACATCTAGACAATTAGATCAATTTTCTAAAATTTATTACAATAAGATCAAAATTAATACTAATATTAATGAATTATAAGCCAATCTTAATTGTAGCTGGAGAGCCAAATAGTGTTTTTTTTGAAATCTTATTCAAAGCTTTAAAAAAAAATAATTATAAGAAACCAATAATATTAATTGCTTCAAAAAATTTACTTTTAAAACAAATGAAAAAATTAGGGTTTAAGCTGCAGATAAATTTAATTAATAAAGAGGATACTAATTACAAAAAAATTAACAATAAAAAGATTAATATAATTGATGTGAATTATAAATTCGAAAAAGCTTTTGAAAAAATTTCTAATAAATCAAACAAATATATAGCGCAATGTTTTCAAATTGCATTAAAATTACTAAAGAAAAAAATTTTTTCTGGAATGATAAATGGACCAATTTCAAAAAAAAATTTTTTAAATAATAAGTATTTAGGAGTAACTGAGTACTTGGCTAAAAAAACCAATAAGAAAAATAAAGCTGTTATGCTTATTTATAACAAAAAACTATCAGTTAGCCCAATAACTACCCATCTTCCTCTGAAAGAAGTCTATAAACATATAACGAGAGAAAAAATTATTAATCATGTTAAATCAATTGATCAATTTTATAAAAAAAACTTTCACCAAAAACCAAATATTGCTATCACAGGATTAAATCCACATTGTGAAAGCAACTACAAAACAAGCGAGGAGAGTAGAGCAATTATACCTGCAATAAAACATCTTCTAAAGAAAAAATATAATGTAAGTGGGCCATTTGCTGCTGATACTATATTTATGAAAGAACAGTCTAATAAATACAATGTTATAATCGGCATGTATCACGATCAAGTATTAACACCTATAAAAACTCTATTTGGCTTTAATGCTATAAATATTACTATAGGTTTGCCTTTTACTAGAATTTCACCTGACCACGGACCTAATGAAAAAATGATAGGTAAAAATTTATCAAACCCCAAAAGCTTAGTACAAGCTATTAATTTTTTAGATACATAGTGTTTAACAGAGCTAAAAAAAGTCTTGGTCAAAACTTCTTAATTGATCGCCATGTTCTTGAGCAAATTGTAGATACTGTTGAAATCACTGATAAAGAGATTTTGGAAATAGGCCCGGGTAGTGGAAACTTAACATCATATATTTTAAAAAAAGAACCTAAAAAAATGCATGTAATTGAAAAAGATGAAGACCTATCATTAATACTAAAAGAGAAATTTAATGATGAAATAAATATTATTAATGATGATGTTTTAAAAATTATAGAGGATAAAATTTCTAATCAAAAATTAACTGTATTTGGAAACCTTCCATATAATATATCAACAGAAATTCTTTCAAAATGGATTGTAAATTTAAAAAAAGATTTTTGGTTTGAAAGCCTTGTTTTAATGTTTCAAAAAGAAGTTGCAGATAGAATTATTGCAGAATCTGATACCTCTAAATATGGTAGACTATCGATTCTATCTAGTTGGAAATTAAATATAAAAAAGATTATCGATATAGGGCCAGAAAGTTTTTCCCCAAGACCAAAAATAGATAGCTCTTTATTGTTATTTACCCCTAAAGAAAATTATTTTGAATTGAAGGATGCTAAGAATCTTGAAATGATTACTAGAGTTTTTTTTAGCCAACGAAGAAAAATGCTAAAAAAACCTTTCAACCAAATATTTGAAAAACCAAAAGAAATTTCTGAAAAATTTAATATAGATCTAAATTTAAGACCACAAAACCTAGAACCAGAAATGTATTACAAGCTTACCAAAGAATATGAAGATCTAAGAAGTTAATATGTCAACATGTTTTCTGATATATTCTTTGTCATAGTCTTTTGAGCCATTGTTAATTTCAGCTTCAATTAAACTATTTATTTTAGCGTAACATTCTTCAAGATCATCATTTATAACTACATAATCATAATTAATCCAATGTAACACATCCCTACTAAATTCTTTCATTCTTTCTTCTATAATTAATTTATCTTTCATGTCTCGATTAGAGAGTCTTTCAAATAAAACTTCTTTACTAGGTGGTAAAATAAAAAATGTAATCAGTTTATAATTTAAGCTTTTATTTTTAATTAGGTCAGCACCCTGCCAATCAATATCAAATATTACGTTTTTACCTTTTTCTAATTTTTCAATAACAGGTGTTCTTGTTGTTCCATAAAGATGATTAAAGACCTTAGCGTACTCTAAAAATTCTTCATTTTTGATTAATCTTTCAAATTTTTCTTGATCTATAAAAAAATAATCTTGGTTAGGAACTTCGTTTGATCTTGGTTTTCTTGTGGTATGCGAAACAGATATATGAAAATTTTTATTTTTAGATAAAAGTTTTACTAATGTTGTTTTCCCCGCCCCAGATGGGGATGATAAAATCACCATTATCCCATCTTTTTCTATGGACATTCAATAATCTAATTACTTTTGCCTTCAATAAATTTAACTGCATCACCAACAGTTAAAATTTTTTCTGCTTGGCTATCTGAAATCTCAGATCCAAATTCTTCTTCAAAGGCCATTACTAATTCAACTGTATCTAAGCTATCGGCTCCTAGATCATCAATAAAGCTTGAATCATCCTGAACTTTAGCCTCATCTATACCTAAGTGATCTGCAACAATTTTTATAACTTTACTTGAAATATCGTCTGACATATTGTTCCTTTTTGTTATATTTCGTTAATAGATTAAAAAGTAGTTTTGTCAACCCAAATACATGCCTCCATTTACATGTAGGGTTTCTCCATTAATATAGTCTGACTGATCTGAACTTAAGAAAAATACTGCATTAGCTATATCTTCTGGTTTACCAAGCCTATTTGATGGGATTTTACCTATTATCACTTCTTTATGTTTTTCACTAATTTGATCTGTCATTGCTGTGCTTATGAATCCTGGTGATATGCAGTTAACATTTATACTTTTTTTCCCATATTCAATCGCAAGACTTTTTGACATTGCAATTATACCCGCTTTTGAGGCAGTGTAGTTAGCCTGCCCTGCATTACCAGTGTGTCCAACCACAGAAGTAATATTAATAATTTTACCATTTTTATTTTTAAGCATCTTTTTTATTGAAAATTTACACATTAAAAAAGTGGAGGTTAAATTAATATCTATTACACTTGTCCATTCTTCTAGGCTCATTCTGATAGTTAAATTATCTCTAGTGATACCTGCGTTGTTAACTACACAATCAAGAGAACCTCCTAATTCACTAGTAGCATTATTTATAAATTCTTCAATTTTTTCATGCTGAGAAATATCAAATTTAACTATCTTAATATTATTAAATTTTCTTTTTAACTCTTCTAACTTTTCAATTCTAGTACCCGTTGCTAAAATATTAGCACCATAATTGTAAAATTTTTCAACGATTGAATTTCCAATGCCTCCTGAGGCACCAGTAACTATAATATTTTTATTTTTTAAACTACTCATTGATATTTATTAACTTTATATCTTCTTCAGTATTTATTGCACTAACTTTAATACTCTTATCAATTCTTTTTACTAATCCAGATAAAACTTTACCAGGTCCAATTTCTATAAATTGGTTAACTCCTTTATTAATCATTAGCATAACACTTTCTCTCCAGCGAACTCTGCTTTCTATTTGCTTAATTAGCAAATCTTTTAACTCATTTGTGTTAGCTATTTCATTCCCTGTAACGTTTGAAATAAGTATATTTTTAGGTTGTTCAAAATTTAATTTTAAAATTTCTTCTTTCATTACACTTGTTGCTTTATTCATTAATTTACAATGAAAAGGAGCACTTACTGGTAATTTAATATTTCTAATATTTTTAGATTTTAAATCAATCATCATTTTTTCTAAGTCTACAATATTGCCACTTAAAACTATTTGACCTTCCGAATTATCATTTGCAACAAAGCATTCATATTTGCCTTTATTTTCCATGATAATGTTTTCTACTATTTCTATCGTAGAGCCTAAAACTGCAACCATTCCTCCAATTCCTTTAGGAACAGATTCTTGCATGGCTCTTCCTCTAATTTTTAATATTTTTAAAGTATCAGAAAAAGATAAGGAACCAGCTGAAGTAAGAGCTGTATATTCTCCTAGAGAATGGCCCGCAAAAAAACCTGCTGTATTTAGATTTATATTGAATTCTTCTTTAACAAGTTTAAAAATCGAATAACTTAATAGAAATATTGCTGGTTGAGTATTTACTGTTAAATCAAGCTCTTCTTTTGGTCCTTCAAGAATTAACTTGGATAATGATATTCCCAATGTTTCATCTGCCTCCTTAAATAAATCTTTAATTAAGCTATACTTATCATGTAAATTTTTGCCCATCCCTACTAATTGGGAGCCTTGACCTGGAAAAATAACAGAAAACATTTAAATATCTAAATTTTATTATGGTTTTAAGTGTTGTAATTATGGAATTATAATAGTATATCCTCACTTTTTATTAAAGAACAAATATGAATTTATACGAACATACAATAGTAGCTAGGCAAGATACAAGTCCTGCTCAAATTAAGCAATTAACTGATAAATACTCAAACATTGTTACAAAAAATGATGGAGAAATAGTTCAAACTGAAGAGTGGGGATTATTAAACTTAGCGTATATCATTAAAAAAAATAAAAAAGGTAGCTATATCCACTTTAAGATTAAAGGTTCTGGAAAAATTATTGAAGAACTAGAAAAAAATGAAGTTATAGATAAAAACCTTTTAAGATATATGACTGTAAAAGTAAAAAAATTTGACTTAGAAGCAAAATACTTTTTAAAAAAAGATGAATATGAAAAGAGAGACTATAAAAAAGACTATAATAGAGATTAATTATGCCGTCAAAAAAAAGAAGTGATAATAAAAAAGGTAAGCAAAGTAATTTTGCTAAATTGAGTATTTTTCAGCCGAACAAATATAAATTTAAAAAATCTTGCCCTCTATCTGTTAAGGGTGCGCCAGAGGTTGATTACAAAAATATTAGATTATTAAAAAAATACATGTCTGAGAATGGTAAAATTTTACCTTCAAGAATTACCAATGTTTCACAAAAAAAACAAAGAGAGCTCTCATTGTCAATTAAACGAGCTAGAAATCTGGCATTAATTTAAATGAAAGTTATACTTTTAGAAAACTTGAGAAGAATTGGATCTATTGGAGAGGTAATTGAGGTTAAAAGAGGATTTGCTAGAAATTTTCTAATTTCAAATAAAAAAGCTTTATATGCTTCAAAAGAGAATATTGCTGAAGTTGAAAAAATTAAAGCTCAATTAGGCAAGAAAGATGCAGAGAGAAAAAAGGATGCTCAAAAAATTTCAGAAAAAATTAATGGTAAAGAGTATGAAATCAGAAAACTAAGCACAGAAAACAAAGAACTTTATGGCTCAGTTAAGCCAACAGAGATTGCGAAATTAATACAAGACAATGATACTCTTGATATTAAGCCTTCGATGATACAACCAATAACTGAAATTAAATCAATCGGTAAATTTAAGGTTAAAATAATTTTACACTCTGAAATTGACTCTGAAATTACAATCAACGTAGTTACAGCAGATACAATTCAATAATTATACAATTTTTTCCCCAGCACATATTTGTTATTTTTTTAAATCTATTTTAAGATAATATTTATAAATGGAAAGCAATCTAAGCATTGTAAAAGATACCTTTAAAGAACTGCCTAACAATGTTGAGGCTGAACAGGCTGTAATAGGATCAATATTAGTACAAAATGAAATATTTGATGAAATAAATACTATTATTTCAAGTATTAATTTTTATGACCCCATGCATCAAAAAATTTTTTCAGCTATTGAAAGTCTTATTTATAAAGGAATGCTTGCAAATCCAATTACATTAAAAAATTATTTTGAAAATGAAAAAGATGAATTAAATGTCCCTGAATATTTAGTCAAAGTTACAAAATTTTCTACACCTCCTAGGCAGGCTATTGAATATTCAAGAATTATCTACGACATGTTTGTAAGAAGAGAATTAATTAAAATATCTGAAAATACAATCGATGCAGCAAAACTAAATGCCTTAGATGTGAATGGTCAAAATATTATTGAGAATTCTGAAAGACTTTTATTTGATTTAGCGGAAAAAGGATCTTTTAATTCATCGTTAGTTAAATTCGATGAAGCAATGAAACAAACTATTGAAATGGCTTCTGCCGCATATCGTAATGAAGAAGGAATTGTTGGTGTTCCAACAGGTTTAAGAGATTTAGATGATAGATTGGGTGGACTTCATAACTCTGATTTAATTATTATTGCTGGAAGACCTTCTATGGGTAAAACTGCTTTAGCGACAAATATAGCATTCAATGCTGCTCAAAAATTACAAGAAAAAGGAAAAAAATCTGCAGTTGCTTTTTTCTCACTCGAGATGTCTTCAGAGCAATTATCAACTAGAATTTTAGCAGAACAATCTAGAATAAAATCAAATGATATTAGAAGAGGAAGAATTTCTGATGAACAGTTTGATAAATTTATTGAAACATCAAAAAATATATCTGAACTTCCTTTATATATAGACGAAACACCCGCTATTAGTATTGCTGCTATGAGTAACAGGGCAAGACGTATTAAAAGATTATTTGGATTAGACTTAATTGTTGTAGATTACATTCAATTGATGAGAGGATCAGGAAATAATAGAGACGGTAGAGTTCAAGAAATTTCTGAAATTACTCAAGGTCTTAAAGCAATGGCAAAAGAGCTTAAACTTCCAGTGATTGCACTTTCACAATTATCAAGAGCAGTAGAGCAAAGAGATGACCACAAGCCTCAATTATCAGATCTAAGAGAATCTGGATCAATTGAACAAGATGCTGATGTTGTAATGTTTGTTTATAGAGAAGCTTATTATTTAGAGAGAAAAGAACCAAGACCTGCAACTGTAGAGCATGCTGAATGGCAAGCAAAAATGAATGAAGTTTCAAACTTAGCTGAACTTATCATTGGAAAACAAAGACATGGCCCTACTGGTAATGTTATGTTAGAGTTTGAGGCAATGTTTACTAAATTTAAAGATACTCAAATTAACTAATATCCAATATAAATAGTATTAAATGCTATCTCATTTATACCAAAATACTGTTCTAAAAAATCCTAAGTCTATTTTTGTATTACTTTTAATTACACTATTAAGTTTTGGCTATTTTTCTAAAGATTTTAGACTAGATGCTTCTTCTGATACTCTTTTAATTGAGGGAGATCCTGACCTTGAATATCTAAAAGAAATTACTGAAAGATATGGTTCAAAAGATTTCTTAATTTTAACTTACTCTCCTAATGAAGAAATGATGGCCGAGTCCTCTATTAACAACCTTTTAAGTTTAAAGTATAAGATTCAAAGTTTAGATTGGGTTCATAGTGTAATAACCTTATTAGACATTCCTTTACTTAATAACAGTAAAGCCCCTCTTCAAGAAAGATTGAAAAGTTTTAAAACTTTAAAAGATGAGGGTGTCGATACTGAAAGAGGATTTAAAGAGATATTAAATAGTCCAGTTTTTAGAAATTTTGTAATAAGTGAAGATAGTAAAACAAGTGGCATAATTGTTTA
>Ga0308004_10000764_pt1 | contig 14601 bp, 10 predicted proteins | sample Neamet38_FD_203156 | JGI IMG/M metagenome (GOLD analysis project Ga0308004, IMG submission 203156) | Marine microbial communities from water near the shore, Antarctic Ocean - #38 | ecosystem: Environmental > Aquatic > Marine > Unclassified | place: Southern Ocean | collected 2014-06-06 | reverse complement strand
ACGTAAATAAATTATAATGCATCGGAAGTCTAATGCTGTTATAACCCAATTTTGCTATCGTATCAACATCTTGTTTGGTTACAAAGTTTTTGCGCCAATTGGTATAAAATTCTGCGGTCTCATCTGCTCCAATTAAGTTTGTTAGTTTTTCGATAAACTCGTACTGTGCGTCCGCTGCTCCAGAAGAATTCATCATGTAGCCTTCTTGCAACATCCATCCACCCAAACCAACGCCTTTAAGCAACACCTCCTTTGAACTTGAGTTAATTATCTTCTTCCCTAAAGTTCTTAAACCTTGAGCATTAAGAGAAACTGCGCAACAAAACGCAACCAACATTATATATTTTTTCATAAAATTATTCAATTCTTATTTATAGATTGTCTAAACCAAATAGGGTGATTTCAGAACCTACTGTTATTTGGGTACTTCCATAGTTAGAGGTCATCTGAAATTTAAGATATCTAAAAGCATCAGAAGTATTATTTAAACTAAACTCATGCCCATCTATAGCCGCTTGAAAAGCAGTAGTTGATATATTACCTGAACCATCTCTAGGGTCACCAATATCAAATTCTCCTAATAAATTCCAAGTTTGATTATCTGTACTGGAATACAAATTAAAAGATTTTAGATTTTCTTCTTGATAGTGATACGTTACGCCACCACCATTATACCAATATGCTCTTTGCCAAACTATAAAACGTTGTATTTTTATATTTTTATTAAAGTCGATTACAATATCTAATGGAAAATTTAAACTTCCCCCATTATTATCTCTCGTAGCAATAAAATAGCTATTATCAGCATCTGTTTCAACCGTGTCAACTACATCATCCCAAAAATTGACTGTTTTTCCTTCATAAGCATTCCCATTAATTGATTGTCCACTCACTAGGGTCCATGTAGATTTGTCTATTTTTTCTTCAAATAATGGCGTATACCTGCCTTTATCTTCTAACTCTGTAATGTTACCATCAAAATCTTCTACTTTTATAGAAATAGTGACTTCTTTAGGTTCTAAACCCCTAATAAATTGAAGTTCTTGTGCATTATTTGATGATAATATTCTAATTATTTCGTTTGCCCCATCCAATATATGAACATAAACAAAAACTGTTTTTGCAGCGATATTATCCCAGGTAATTTTAACCCCACCAAGATCTGCCGTAATTTGTATACTTTCTTGCACTAAAAATATAAACGATTTTAAAGGAGTAAACTCTATCTCTACATAACTAATTCCAGATTCTGTACCTACCCAAACATTGTTGTTACTATCTTTAAACACATTGCGAGTAGCGTTATTTTCTAATCCATTACTTTTATTAAAATGAGCAATTTTCTCTCCCTTATTTGAGATAATGTAAAATCCGTTTCTTAAAGTACCTGCAATAAATTTATCTTTAGTGTATGCTTCTACATCTGTAATTATAAATTTTTCAATTTCACGGTCAACTTTCCAATCCTTTTTTATTAAAACTCCATCTTTAGAAGTCCAAAAACCTTTATTTTTTGTCACAATTAAAAGACTCTCATTTTTTTCTTCAAAAACACCAATAACCTCAATATCTACTGTTTCCGTTCCTTTAACTATTTTTTTTTCAAAATTAATTAATTCAAATAATCCAATTGAAACATCTTGCACAAAGGCTCTTTTATTTGAAAGGTAAAGACCACTAAATCCCTTAAAAGCATTTATACTAGTCAATTTTTCAGTTAACGGATTGTATATATAAATGCGCCAAAAAGATTGAAACAAAATCTTTCCATCCATCTCTATAATATTAGAAAAAGTAGGTAATAATTGTTCTGTCTTGGTTGGGTATTTGAAAAACAAACTTTTATATTCTAAAACACCTTTATTGTTTTTAGACCATAACCCAAATCCACCATGACCAGAAGTATAAATATGTTGGTCATCTATATACAAAACAGCTCTAAGATCTGTTTGTTCTTTAATGCTATAGTTTGTAAATCTAAAACCGTCAAACTCGACTAAAGAACCAGCGGTTGCAAAATATATTTCCCCATTTATATTTTGAGAAGTATCAAATATTTTTATTTTTTTTTGAGGAAAATTTTTAATAAAAGGCGTTCCTGGTAAATTAGAAAACTGACCTAAAATGCTTGTTGCAAAAGATAAAAAAAAGATAAATACTAGTTTTCTAAACATTTTATAGTGCTCTATTTTTAGTAACTATTTTTAGTAACTATTTTTATTCGCTTTAATCATCAAAGATATGAAAAGACAATTATACTTTAAAACTTAGATTCTTTTTGATTTTCTGTTTTTTCCGAGAAGCTCTTTATTAATTTAAATTGATTTCTTGCCCTGTCTAAATTATGTTCTGGATAGTTTACTTTATAATAGACATCATTATTAAAATAATTAAAAAAAAAAAACGAAGCGCCATTATAAATAGAAAAAACCATTATAGTATCTTTCTTAAGTTCATGAACCCCATTTACTAATCCCCCCTATAACAGATTCCATTCCTGCATCTAAAATAACTAATATTGGTTTTGTATTACACATTTACAATTAATTTTCATGCAACCTTTATCGCATTAAATAATAACCTTTAATTTTTTTCCAACCTTAATAAATGCGTTTACAGCTTTGTCTATATGTTCATTTGTATGCGCTGCAGATAACTGCACTCTAATTCTTGCTTTGTCTTTTGGCACAACCGGAAAGAAAAAACCAATCACATAAATGCCTTCCTCTAATAATTGATTTGCCATAACTTGAGACAGTTTAGCATCATACAACATTACTGGCACAATTGCAGCATCAGCGCCTACTAAATCAAAACCAGCTGCTTCCATTTTTGTTCTAAAAAGAGTTGTGTTTTCTTCTAACTTGTCGCGTAAAGAAGTGTCATTTTCTATCATTTCAAAAACCTTTAATGAAGCTCCAACTATCGTTGGCGCTAAAGAGTTTGAAAACAGATATGGTCTAGAGCGTTGACGTAATATTTCTATAATTTCTTTTTTACCTGTTGTAAAACCTCCCATTGCTCCACCTAAAGCTTTTCCCAATGTTCCAGTAATAATATCTACCCTACCAAGTACATTTTTCAACTCTATAGTTCCACGTCCTGTTTTACCAATAAAGCCAGAAGCATGGCATTCATCTACCATTACTAAGGCGTCATATTTATCTGCTAAATCGCATATTTTATCTAATTTGGCAACCACGCCATCCATGGAAAACACACCGTCTGTAACAATAATTTTAAAACGGGGATTCTCTTTATTAGCAGCAATTAACTGTGCTTCTAAATCTTCCATATTATTGTTCGCATATCTATATCTAGCAGCTTTGCATAAACGCACTCCGTCTATAATAGATGCATGGTTTAGTGAATCTGAAATAATAGCATCTTCCTTAGACAATAATGGTTCAAAAACACCTCCGTTGGCGTCAAAAGCCGCTGCGTATAGAATAGTATCTTCACAATGAAAGAATTCTGCGATTTTTACTTCTAAGCTTTTATGAATATCTTGCGTACCACAAATAAAACGAACAGAAGACATTCCAAAACCATGGGAATCTAATGTATCTTTTGCTGCTTGCACAACCTCTTTATTGTTAGATAAACCTAAGTAGTTATTGGAACAAAAATTAATAACTTCCTCTCCAGTAGAAACTTTAATAACCGCATCTTGTGACGATGTTATAATGCGCTCTTCTTTAAATAAACCATTGCTTTTTATACTTTGTATTTCTTGCTGTAAATGCTCTTTAATTTTTCCGTACATATATATTCTTTTAAACTATTGCTGCTTTAAATTTTTTCTTTAATTCTTTTATCATAACATGAGTCATAGATTCCAAATCAAATTTAGGTTTCCAGTTCCAATCATTTATTGCTGAACTATCGTCAATACTATTCGGCCAAGAATCTGCTATATCTTGCCTGAAATCTGGCTTATAAGCTATTTTAAAGTCTGGATACACTTGTTTTATGGCGTTATATAATTCTTCTGGGGTACAAGTAAAACCGGCTAAATTATAAGATGTTCTTATCTTTATATTTTGGGCAGGAGCATCCATTAATTCTATAGTTGCTCTTATAGCGTCATCTATAAAAATTAGGGGTAATTGCGTTGAAGCCTTTAAAAAACAACTAAATACTTCTTCTTCCCTAATTGCTTTGTGAAAAATATCTACAGCATAATCTGTTGTTCCGCCGCCTGGTAAAGATTGATAACCTACAACTCCAGGATATCTTATTGAGCGAATATCTAGACCATACTTGTTACAATAATAATTCACCCAATTCTCTCCTGAAGCTTTACTAATACCATAAACCGTTAACGGCGTTAAGTTTGGTGATTGTGGTGTATTGTCCATTTCTATATTATTACCAAACACAGCAATGGAACTTGGGTAAAATATTTTATCTATTTTACATAATCTTGAAACCTCTAATACATTAAATAAACACCCCATATTTATATCCCATGTTTGCAAGGGAGCCTCCTCTCCTTTCGCAGATAAAATTGCAACGAGATGGTATATTTGAGTAATTTCATTCTTTAATACACAGTTCTTTAGGGCGTCAAAATTTGTAACATCTAAAACTTCAAAACAGCCCTCAAAACTTGAATTTATTCTTAAATCTGACGCAATTACGTTGTCAAAACCATGTTTCTCTTGCAGTTGCTTTGTCAAAACAGTGCCCAACTGTCCACCAGCACCTGTTATTAAAATTTTATCCGTTCTCATTCTTGAATAATTTTATGAATGCTTAATTATTTTCTTTATATTTAATTCAATGCCCAGATCAATTACTTAAATACAAACTACTAAATAACAAATACTTAATTTGTTATGATATTATTTTCCACACTAAAAAATGACTACTGATTATTTAATAATAGATGTTCTAATACTATTTAATCGGTCAATCTTTAAAGCACTGCCAATATAAGAGTTATTCATTTCTAAAACCAAAATATCCTTTAAAAGGATTTAAATCCGCTTTATTTTTAAGGTTTAAATTACTATAATTTCTTTAACTCTTTTTAAAATTACAATAGCTCATAATTTTAAATAAACAGAAAGACCTTAAATATTAAGACAACAAATTCTTCTATCTTTGCAGCAATTAAATACACAAATAAATGAATATTGAAGATCTAGTTGGACAATTTCAAATACTTGGTAGCAATCAAGATGAAGCTGAAAAAACATACAAAGGAACGCTAGATTTAAATTTAGACACTAAAAATACAATTGTCGCAAAGTGGATGATAAATAAAAGTCAAGAACAATTTGGAACTGGTTTTTTTAGAGATAATATTTTAGTAATTAACTTTAATTACCAAGGCGATGAAAACACTATTTATAAAGGTGTTGCGGTCTATCGATGTATTTCTAAAGATATTTTAGACGGTTTTTGGTCTGAAAAATATGGTAACCCGCTATATTTAGGCGAAGAACGTTGTTTTAGAATAAAAGAAAATATACTTTTAGATTAAAAAAAAATTATAATTTCTTTACGTTGTCTTTTATTTTTTTTGACTTTTTAGCGTCCTTTAAAGTTTTAGATTTCTTTTTCTCCGGCATTTTTCCCTTAATTCTATCTTTTTCCAAATTAACATCAACCATAAAGTCGGAATTGAACGTATATTCTTTTGCTAATTTAATAAAGGTTAAGGCTTTTTCGTAATCCTTTAGTTGCTCATATAAATTTGCTTTCTTTAAATATAAGAGGGCTTTATCAGATCCTTTTACAGTCAATCCAAAATCAATAAACTCTTCTGCTTCTTTGTAATCTTCATTCCATAAAAGCGTGTTAATATAAGGTGTATATACCTCAAAAGCTCGAATATCTTCTGCCAAGGCTAATTTAAAGTAACCAATAGCTTCTTCATATTTATAAAGTTTTTCAGCATACATTCTACCCATTAAAGTTAAGGCCATTGTATTCTTATCATCAGCAGATAAGGCATAATTTAACGCCTCCATAACTTCTTCTAAATCGTACGGATAGTTTTCTAATGCTTTAAATATGTAGTTATTTGTTAATGTTCCCATACTGCCTTATTTTTAAGCTTTCATCTCTAATACTGCAAAAATACTTCTTCTAACGCTTTAAAATGAATATTTCTATTATTATTTCTTAATATTTAATAGAGCTTTTTCAAGATTTACTTCTGGCTAAATCTAAAGAAGCTTTGTTTGAAGAAATTACTAAAACACTTTTAACTTTTATCTTTAAATTACTAATGAAATTAAAATCTTTAGATAAGTTAATACCATTTGTAATTGTATTAACTGAAGTAAAATTACTTCTAGCCTTCCTAATAACATTAGTTCGTTACCAGTACCATATCTAGTTACTTCTATTTCAACACCATAATAATTTCTGATTACTAAAATAACTAGAAAAGCATCCTTATTAATATCAGCTATAGCAACTCCGGTTCCCCTAAATATTTGAATATAGTACTTCTGGTTAATTTTTCAGTCTATCTGATAATATTATTAAAATCAATACCTGTTTGTTCTGGTGACAATAATTCAAAACTACCAATTAAGTCTTCAGTATATAGATCTCTTTTTGAGTTTTGACAAGAAACCATCAACAAATACAACACAAATAATATTTTTAGAATAAAGAAATTTATTTTCATAATCGAAAATTATTATGGTGTTGATATAAAAATATTTTAGCTGTTTTGTATATCAAAACAAGCAAATTTAACACTGTTTTTTTTAGTTTTATATACATTTTATAAAAAAAAGTAAGTTTTCTAGAAATTAGAAAACTTACTTTATAAAATTTTAAAAAAAACTTACTAATTAAAACTTCAAGTTTTCATGTTTATCCCATAAGCCCCAATAAGCTCCCACAACTCCTTCTGATCCTACTTTCCAAGATTCATCAAAAGAAGAGAAATAAAAGAGCTCTATATTATCTTGTGCAGACCAGGCTTGCGCATTAATAAAATACTTCATAGCATTTTCTTCAGAAGAATGTGCCCCTTTTAAACTTTCTCCTTTACTTGGCCAGCCAGATTCTGTAATAATCACCTTTTTACCTTGTGCTGAATGACTCGCTTGTCTAAACATTTGCTGCATATGGTTTAAAGAATGGTCAATATTACAGCCTTCCCAGTAAGGATAGCAGTTTGCCAAAATCACATCAGAAGCTTCCACTAATTCGGGGTGACTTGAGAATTCGTAATATGCATCTACATAACCTACTTGAACGTTAGGTAATGCTTCTTTTACACGTTTAAGATACCCTAACAATTGCTCAAGTGTTAACTCTTTTCTATATAACACTTCGTTTCCTACAGCCGCAATGTCTACACAACCTTCTTTTCCTAGTTGAATTAAAGAAATAATCTCTTCTTCATTCTTTTCTAAATCGTCACTTAACCAAGCACCCACCATATTTTTCATACCGTGCTTATGCGCAATACGCGGTATGTGTTCATTACCTTCTATACAAGAAAATGAACGCACCCATTTGGCATAGGGTTTTATAATTTTAATCCTTCTTTCTACTTGTTCTTCCGTAATAACATCGCCAGGTTCCTGCCCATCTTCATACATACTAAAGCAGAGACCGTGCATACCTTTTTTTAATGTATCTCTCCAAAGCTTTATTAACTCTTTATTCGAATAATCTGTATAATCGACTCCTTCATGAGGACTAAATTCAATTCCTAATTCTGCAAAACGCTCTTGACTTTTCGAAAAATATTGCTCTTCTCTGTAAGACATTATTTATATTTTGTTTAAATGAATAAAATGTTAAAAATTAGTTTTTGTTTTCTAATTTTCTGGGATCTTTTTTTTATTGTACTAACTATATTTTGATTTCTCATTTTTATCCCAAATTCCCCATCGCGCACCAAGTTCTCCTTCTACTCTTACTTTCCATGATTCATCAAAAGAAGAGAAATGCATCATTTCAATTTCTGATGTATTTGCCCATTCTTGGGTTTGAATAAAATATTTCATGGCATTTAATTGAGAAGGGTTTGCATCACCAACGCTTTGACCCTGACTTGGCCAACCTGTCTCTGTAATAATTACTTTTTTACCATTCGCAACTTGCTTTGTAATTGCGTGCATTTGTCTTAAATCTGTTAAAGCTTCTTTGATACTAGAACCCTCCCAGAATGGGTAACAGTTTGCTAAAATCACATCTGAAATTGCCACTAAGTTCGGTCTTTGAGAAAACTCATAATACGTATCTACACAACCAACCGGAATTTCTAACCCTTTTAAGGCTTCTTTTACTCTTATTATATAAGCTAATAATTCTTGCTCAGAAACATCATTTCTTAATAGCACTTCGTTCCCAACGGCCGCAATATCTACTACTCCAGATTTCGCAAGTTCAATCAATGCTGCTATTTCTTTTTCATTTCTCTCTTTATCATTACTAATCCAAGCCCCAACTATTGTTTTTAAACCTTTTTCTTTGGCTATTTGTGGAATCATCTCATTTCCTTCTGTACAAGCAAAAGAACGTACTGTTTTGGTATACGAAGAGATAACGTCCATTCTTTTGCGAATTTGACTCTCTGTTAAGATATCTCCAGCAACTTGCCCCTCAATATACGGACTAAAACAAAGTCCATTTAAAGTTTTATTTAAGGTAATTGCAAATATTTTCTTGGTTGCTTCTAAATCTTTATTGCTAAAATCTATTTGTTGAAAAGCTGGCAATAGTGCAGCATTTTCAAGCAGTCCAGCCAATCTGCCTCCACTATATCCAGAAGTGACCTCTTTTAGTGCTTTTCTTCTTTGAAGCTCTGCGCTAATTTTTAATGCTTTTTCTTCCGTGTGATCATAATTACGCATAATCCACATAGCACCAAGTGTGCCCAATATTGGTAACCCTGAATAGAATAGTCTTATTCCAGTAATTGATGCTTCTGAATTTACTGTATCGGGCACAAACCCTACGAATGCCATAATAGCACCTGTTGCCAATCCTGCAAATGCGAAACCAAACTTTACCATCAACCAATAAATTGCACCAAAAACACCCTCTCTTCGTTTTCCTGTATTCAATTCATCAATATCTATAATATCTGAGGTCATAGACATCATTATGGTAAATAAACCTCCAATACCAAAAGAAAAAAAAGGCAATGCAAACAAAAACATATAAGGCTTACCTGGAATAAATAAAAACCATAGCATAATATACCCTAAAACAGAAATACCTTGTGAAACTAAAAAAGCTTTCTTTTTACCAATAGCCTTCGACATCTTAGCCACAATAGGTATAACCAAAAAAGTAGTTGCTAATGCACCTACACTTCCCAACAAGGTAGGCCAAAGACCTGCTGCTCCTGCATCACCATTAAATAGATAATAAACTACAATGAAAAATGAAAAACCAGCAACTACGTTAAAAGCATTAAATATTAAAAATGTTGAATAACATAATTTTCTAAAAGCTGAAATCTTAAAAGCTTCTATAAAATTATTTATAATTAGTTTTAAACTTCCCTTAATTGTTTTTAATGTTAACGGCGTCAAACTTGCGTCATCTTTAGTAGACTTACTCTTTATAAACAGTGCAGGAACCATCGCCAAAAGAGCACAAAAAATAGCAACCCAAATACCTAAAGTTCGCGTTGTTTCAGTTGTAGTCCCAAACCAATCATTATCATACATTACCACCCAAAACCAAGGAGCAATAACCCAAGCCCATTGTCCAATCGACTGTGCAACTGCCATAATATTTGTACGTTCATGAAAGTCATCACTCATCTCATATCCCATTGCTACATATGGCACAGAGAAAATAGTGAGCCCTAAATAAAAGACTAAAGACCATATCAAGAAATAAGCAAAATTATAATTTAAACCATCTGCTACATACATTTGCCACATAAGCGAAAAAGCAACTCCCATAATGATAGCTCCTAAAAGAACATATTGTCTTCGCCTACCCCAGACAGACCTAGTATTATCTGAGATAAAACCCATAATTGGATCTGTAAAGGAATCAAAAAGACGAGGAATAAAAAATAAAATTCCCCACAAAAAAGTCGAAAAACCATAATCTTGGACTAAAACAACCATGAAAATTTGCAATGCAGCAGGAAACATCTGATTGGCCAACATTCCGAGGCCGAAAGCTATTTTTTGGCCCATAGGAACACTACTCTTTTTGGCTGTATTTTGATTTGACATATTTTTGTAATATTTTAGTTAATTAATTTCATTAATTATTGAATAATAATCGTTTGAATTGCTTGTTCAGATATAGAAACAGCAACACTTTTACTATCAATGATTAATTTCATGTTTTTCTTTACTTTGCCTTCATTAAATACAACTACTGCTATCGTTCCGTCTACATTTTTTGCGGCAGTTATTAATAAATCTTTGTCAGTATTATGAATACCAATACGCACGGCATTGGGTCTAATAAATCTACTAAAGTGAGACAGTGCATAAAAGATAGGTGTAAAATAAACTTCGTCTTTTTCTGGATCTACAATTACTGGAGCCACACACCAGTTTTTAAACCAGTTTGGGCCACCTTGCGTATCTAAAACCATATTCCAATCAATCCATCCATCTACATAATTATTTAGACAACCAATAATATCTCTCGCATATCTATTTACAGGTGCATACTTTGGATGCAAGTATTTGTCTTTTTCTGGTGCCCAATCCCAACCCCAATCGGTTGCTTCTTTTTTCCAATACCAAGCATCATCTTGCCATTTTGGAATTTCTGAATCTACACAGGCTTCCGACTGAATTAAATATTTATTCGGTGCTTTTTTGTGTGCATATTGCAACTCCTTAGAAAAATAATCATAAGTACTAGCATACCAGTGAATTGCAGTACCGTCAAAATATTTTGAAGTGGCTTCATTTTTAAACTGAGAATCTACCCATTCTTTTAAATGCTCTCTGTTTTGATCGTATCCTAAAATCTTTGCAGTATGCCCATCTGCTTCTAATTTTGGTCCTAAATGTTGCTGCACAAAATTTGTCATTTCATCAGGAGAATAATGCATACTTTCCCAATTATTACCATTCCCTAAAGGTTCATTTTCTACGGTAAAACCCCAAATATCTATCCCTTCTTTTTTGTAAGCGTCTATATATTTAGAGAAAAATAATGCCCAAGTATCATAATATTTTGGTAATAATTTACCTCCTACCCAAGCGTTGTTGTCTTTCATCCAAGGAGCAGCTGTCCAAGGAGAAGATAAAATTTTAAATCCGTCTTTAGAAACTGCCATCGCGTCTTTAATCATCGGAATAATATCGTCTTTATCTTCTTGAATAGAAAAGTGTTTCAACTCCATATCGCCTACAACTGGAGCATATGAATATTGACTTAAAGAAAAATCACAAGAATTCATGTGTGTTCTTGTTAAAGAATATTTAGCACCAGATTCTCCGAAATACGCTTCTATAATAGTATCTCTATTTTTCTTACTTATTTTATTTAACAAGTACGCAGAAGACTCTGTAAATGATCCTCCAAAACCGGTAATCGTTTGAAACTTCTCTTCAGGCAAAACAGTAACAATAATAGGGTTATCAACACTAGAAAAGTCAGTTATTTTTGTTAATTTATTTCCACTTTCTGATGTTTCATAAACAGTAATCTGCAGTGTTTCTATTGTTTTATTACAACCCATAAGGAGTACAATTAGTGTAGCGCTAAAAATTAATTTTATTCGTTTTAACTGCATGCTATTTTCTATTTTGGTGATTTTACAAAACTCATTAAAGTTTTTTTGTTTCCTTTAAAAGTTTTGGTAATTGACTTCCCATCTCTTGATAAACCTTCAAAAACTCCTTGGTCCACCAAGTCCCATAAAGCGAACTTTGCCTCACCTTTTAAATTGATTAATCCGAAATGATTTTCTGAACCTTTTGGGTTATTAGCATCTTTCCATTGTTCATCAAATGCTTCAAAATAAAAACACGAAACATTATTTTCTTTAGACCATTCTCTTAAATGGTTGTGATACAATGCTTCTTTATATTCATCTGATGCTCTAGAACCTTCATCACTATAAAATCCGTTTGAATACGTAGCCCAACCTGTTTCACCAATATGAACCGGCTTGTCTTTGGCAACACTTTCTACATATTTTTGTACTTCGTAAAATTGATCTGTTGCAAATTTCTTCGCCCGCAGCATTGCTGCATCTATTTTTTCTAGTTCTGTAAGATCATTTTCTGAGGCAGGAACTCTCCAAAAACTTGGATTATAGTGTGTATTATGATACGGGTACGTATGCATAGAGACATAATCTACTGCCTTAATCAATTTTTCTAAATCTGGTGTTCTGTAAGAAGGGTCTCCTCCACCCCAAGAAGCAAAATCATCTGAACTGGTAATCCATAAATCAGAAGAGAGTTCTCCAGATTTTTTTAAATCTTGTAAATGCGTTACCCATTTTAAAATAACATTAGGTTGAACGTAATAACTAGCTGCCCAGCGCACCATCGCTTCATTTCCTACTGCAATTACTTTTACAATATCTGGGTATTGTTTTGCCAAAGCAACAGCTCTATCTATCTCTTCGTTATTTTGATCGCTTTCTATATGATGATTCGGTATTTTATTTGTCCAAGCATTCAAGCAATCTATCCATGCACCTAACATTACATACATTTCAAAAGAAGGGTCTTCTTTTTTAAGTTCGCTTATTGCTTTTAATAAATTGGGAGCCTGCTGCAATTGCACATTATAAGTACGTACAATTCTAATTCCCATGGCAAACAATATTTTCATACCCTCTTTTATTTCTGCAATCGTAGGCTGTATGTCTCTTGATTTTTGCCTGTATCCTCCGTAGGAAATTGCTATATAGTCTGGGTTTCCTAATATTTTAGCTGCTGTCATTTCTTCTTTTATTGTCTTTTTATTTTTTTTTGAACTACATCCTAAACTAAAAATTAAAACTAAAATCGATATGCCTATTTTAAAATTTATTTTCATATTTAATTTATAATAAATACTTACCTCTTTAGAGAAACTTCAATTTCAGCTACTGTTCCCGTTCTTTCAAAAATTAATTTTGAAGTACTTTCATCAAGAATTAGGTCTTTTATTTCTTTTACACTTCCATCAGTATAAAATATTTTAACACCTTGCAATACGCTGTTTTTATAAACTACTGGCACTTGGCAATAAGTAAAACCAAGAGAACCTTCACTTAACTCAATTGTTTTATCTTCTTTACTAATTGCTGTATATTCAAAAGTTTTAGGAGTCTTCAAAAACTCAGATGCTCTTAATAATCTTGGGTTAAAAATAATTTTACCCGCTTTTACAAAAACACCAAGCTCTCCTATTCTGCTTAACACATCTTCTTTCACTTGACCTGTCATTCCTGGCTGCTGTGCACCCTTTCCTCCTGGTGTATGTGAATATGGATCTGTTGGAAACGCACCATATAATTCTGGAGACTTATGCACTCCAATACCCGCCTGAATCTCATAATAATGATCAAAAAGCTTTCCTATTACAACATCACTTTCATTATTTTGAACAGCTATCAAACAGTTTTCTTGGACTGCTAATAATAGCTTTGAAACCATGTGCCAGTATATAGAGCCTAAACCTTCATAACCAAAGAAAGTTCCAGATCTACCTGTAAATGCCTTATGATTAAAAACCTCTTCAAAAATATTTAATACTAATTTTGATTCATCTTCTAACAAGTCTGAATATGCATCAGGTAATTCTTCAAAAGCTTCTTTTAAGTTATTGGCATTATTAAAATTGGCATTAAAGTGGTACTTCCCTGCAACATCTTGATTGATAATTTGAATATTATCGTCACTTATTAACTTTGTTAATAATTTAGAGTGTTCTACTACTATTTTAGATATCACATTTTTCTCATCAAAACGTGCCAATTCTTTATTTGGATATAAAATATAACTGTATTGATCTTCTCTAAATAAAGCACTTGCTTTCATACCGTCTAAAACGTCTAAAGCTTCTTTAGAAGATAAATAACCTGCACTTAAAACAGCAACTTGTCCTTCTAACATTTCAGGTAAATAAGAAACAGATACCTCCGTATCATTTTCTATGGTCATTAAATTATACGCATGGTATAAATTATCTGAACGTTTGTTTGCTTTAATTGTATGCTCTAAATATTCTTTTGTAATTGAAAAGAAGGCTAATAATTCTATTTTTGTAATAGTACTTCTTTCGCTAGAGAAACCATTATCATAAATAGTAGATCTAAACACACTTCCTGCTTCCCCTAAACCATCTAAAACTGTTTTTCTATCAATGTCTGAAACAGTCCCCGAAAGAATATTTTTATTTTGATTAAAAGTTGCTACTACAGTATTAAAAAACGTTGCTAATTCTGATGAAATTTCTACTTCTTCAGTTGCAGATTTTTCAACCAAATTTTCAAAGAATTTTATAAAACGATTTAAATAATTTAGCGTTACCATAGAAACACCATTACCCACTAAAGCATTGTTTGCATCGTTCCATTCTGGACGTTGTGTATTCATCCAAATTCCGCCCTCCGGAATAAAGTTAGAAACCTTCGCTAAAACAGTAGCTAATAATTTTTCTATTAAGTTTACTTTATAAATAAAG
>Ga0308004_10000753_pt1 | contig 14723 bp, 19 predicted proteins | sample Neamet38_FD_203156 | JGI IMG/M metagenome (GOLD analysis project Ga0308004, IMG submission 203156) | Marine microbial communities from water near the shore, Antarctic Ocean - #38 | ecosystem: Environmental > Aquatic > Marine > Unclassified | place: Southern Ocean | collected 2014-06-06 | reverse complement strand
TTGTTGCATATTAAATTTATTATTTATTGATAATATAGTCTCAAATGCCAGAATTACCAGAAGTAGAAATAGTCAAACAATCGTTATCTAAAAAAATAGAGCATAAAAAAATCAAAAAAATAATAATAACGAATAGAAACTTAAGGTTTAAAATTCCTATAAAATTTGAAGAATTATTAAAAAATAAAATTATTAAAAAAGTCACTAGATTTTCAAAATATTTGATCTTGAATTTTTCTGATGAATCTTTTTGCTTAATTCATTTGGGGATGTCTGGAACTGTTCATCTAATAAAAAAAAATAACACTAACAAATTTACTAATACTAGTTTTTATAACTCACAAACGCTTCCAAAAAAACACAATCATGTCGAAATTCACTTTGAGGGGTTAAGAGTTATATACAATGATCCTAGAAGATTTGGTTTTTTTAAATTTATAGAAAATAAGAATGAACTTGAAAAAAGATTTAGTCACTTAGGACCAGAACCTTTTTTTAAAGATTTTAACATAGAATATCTAATTGGTTACTTCGCAAATAAAAAAAAGGATATAAAAAGTTTCTTATTGGATCAAAAATTTGTATCAGGAATTGGAAATATTTATGCAAGTGAAATTTTATTTTTATGCAAAATTAATCCAACTACGTATGCATCAAAATTAACCAAGCAAAATTGCAAAAAAATTATTACTTCTTCCAAAAGTATACTTAATAGGGCTATTAAAAAAGGTGGGTCAAGTATTCGAGATTTTAAAAACATCAAGGGAAAAAGTGGAAATTTCCAAAAAGAATTTAAAGTTTATCAAAGGGAAAACCTAAGCTGCCTAAGAAATAAATGTAATGGAAAAATTAAGAAAATATTTATATCTAATAGGTCAACATTCTTTTGTAATACTTGCCAAAAATAGGGAATTATTCTATTGACCAGTATAAATTCTCAAGCTATACCACTGCGCTTATGGCAAACACAAAATCAGCAATTAAAAGAATTAGAAAAATTGCTACGCAAACACTAGTTAATAAGGCTCGTAAGAGCAAATATAGAAATGCTATAAAAAAAATGAACATTCTTATTGACGACAAAAAGAAGGCTGAAGCTTCAAAATTCTTACCTAAATTAAACTCTGAATTAATGAAAGTTGCAAAAACAGGAATTATAAAGAAAGCAAACGCCTCAAGAAATGTTTCAAGAATCACAAAGAAAATTGCCGCTTTATAAACAGTAGCTTAAAAAAAATTCAGTATTCAACTCATAGTATCCACAATATAGAAGTAATCTTATCTTTATACTTACAATATATAGATTAAATAAATCTAGTAATTTGTAATTCGTACACTCATAGATTTTAAATTTGTAAAATTAATTTTATAATTTTTTGCCACAGCAACATGAGTAATTTCCAAGAGTAAAACAGAACACTTTTTAATTGAAAAACATATCGTTACCTAAAAGATAATTATTAACGTTAAGAACAATTCACCCTGAGATTTTATTTATTTTTGTTTTTATAAAATTATTCGTTGCAATAAATTTGTTTTGCTTCTAACTAACTTTATTCTAAAAATTTTATGTCTAACAATAACACAATACAAAATCTAAAAAATATTCATTCTGAGGCCTTGGATTGGGGCACTATTCAAAAAGAAATGAAGAACAAGTTAGGCAGCGATATATATGAAAGTTGGCTTAGAAAAATAGACTTTGTTGAAGAGATGAATAATTATATCTTACTTTCTGTATCAACTAGATTTATAAGGGATTGGATTACCTCAAGATACCTTGATCAAATTTTACAAATTGTAAAAGTTTATAAAAAAAATCTAACAAGAATAGAATTTAAGATTATTGAAAAAAATTTAGATAATGAAATAGAAAAAAATGTTGATAAAACTGAAAATAGCGAAAATGTATCTTTTATCAAAGATACATACCTTCAGTACAATAGGATAGACCAAAATAAAAGATTTGATAACTTTATAACAGGTACGAGTAATAAATTAGCTTATGAAGCATCTTTAAAAGTTTCAGAATATATTTCGCATTATAACCCACTATATATTTATGGCGGTGTTGGAATGGGAAAAACTCACTTATTAAATTCAATAGGACTTTCGTTGAAAGAAAAACATAAAGTTATGTTTATTTCAGCCGAAAGATTTATGTATCAGTTTGTTAAATCCATAAAATCTAATGATATGGTAAAGTTTAAAGAGTATTTCAGAAATACAGACATATTATTGATTGACGATATTCAATTCATGAATGGTAAAGAGGCCATGCAGGAAGAGTTTTTTCACACATTCAATGCATTACTTGATAAAGGTTCACAAGTGATAATCTCTGCTGATAGGGCTCCTAACAAACTATCTAGAATACAGGATAGAATCAAATCTCGTTTTGCTGGCGGTTTAGTTGTTGATATCCAAAAACCTGATTATGAACTGAGAAGCAAAATTGTTAAACAAAAAACAGAGGAACTAAATGTTTTTTATTCCAATCAAGTAAATATTTCTGAAGAAATACAGAAATTTATTAGTAATGAAATAACAACAAGCATCAGGGAGCTAGTTGGAGCCATCAATAGAGTTGTTTCATTTTCAAGAATATATAATAAAATTCCCAATTTATCAGAAGTTAAAGTTGTATTAAAAGATTTATTAAATATTGGTGAAAATAAAGTCACGATTGATTTAATTCAATCAACTGTTTGCAAATTTTTCAAAATTAGTAAAAATGAGATGTTATCTTCAAGAAGGTCTCGATATCTTGTTAGACCAAGGCAGACAGCAATTTACTTAACAAAGATACTAACTTCAAAATCTTTACCAGAAATAGGTAGGGAATTTTCTAATAGAGATCACACAACAATTATCCATTCCGTCAAAACAATTGAAAAATTGAAAGAAAAAGACTCAGAAATGACTAACAATATTAATAACTTAAAAAATCAGATTTTGTATAATAAAGAAAATGAAATTTAACGTTAATCAACAAGATCTACAACAAGCTCTAAATTATTGTCAGGGCGTAATAGAAAAAAGAAGCACACTCCAGATACTATCAAACGTTCTATTAAACGCTAATAATTCAAATTTAACAATTACAGCCACCGATTTAGATTTAATATTTATTCACCAAATTAACAATGTTGAAGTAATTGAGGAAGGGAATACGACCACAACCTCTTCAATTATGTATGACATTATAAGAAAATTTTCTTCAGGAAAAAAAATTAATCTATCCTTAACAGATACTAGCAAACTCCAGGTAGAGTCCGAAAAGTCTATTTTTAACTTGAATTGTATTAGTGCCTCAGAGTTTCCATTGACTGATGAAAATTTTAATCAAAATGAATTTATAATAAAATCAAAACACTTATTAAAACTATTAAATAAATGTAAATTTTCAGTATCTAATGATGAAACGAGACATTATTTAAGTGGTGTCTTTTTTCATCAAACTCAAATAGAAGATAAATACTTTTTAACTGCAGCTGCTACAGATAGTCATAGAATGTCTATTTCCAAAATAAGATTAGATCAGAAAATAGATTTTGAACCAATAATACTCCCTAAAAAAACAATTTTTCAATTATGTTCTTTATTAGAGAGTTATGATGGAGATGTTAAAATTTCAAATGTTAAATCTAAAATTAAATTTGAGTTAAATAATAGTATTTTAATTTCCAAATTAATTGATGGAAAATTTCCAAATTATATTCAAGTAATACCCAAAAATAATCAAAAAAAATTGGAAATAGATTTAAAACTGTTCTTGGATTCAGTTGATAGAGTTGCGTCAGTTTCTTTAGATAAAAAAGATGGTGTGAAATTTAACCTATCGAAAGATATTTTAAATTTATCAGTTAATAACACCAACAGTGGTGATGGAAAAGAAAGTTTAAGTGTAAAGTTTGATTATGAGTTAGAAATTAGTTTTAACTCTAGGTATTTAATTGATGTTGCATCACAACTTAATGGAGACAAAATAGAAATTTTTTTTAACGATACGAGCTCTCCTGCATTAATTAAAGATCCAGGTGACTTTGACAGTATATTCGTTGTAATGCCTATGAAGGGTTAATTTAAAGTGTCAAGTTCTGCATAAATAGCATTCTCTAGTTTTTTTAGAAAAACTTCCTTTTCAAGACCAGGTTCAATTGGCTTCAAAATAGATATTGTTAGAATTGAGCCAATTTTTTTAGACCCTTTTTTGGGCCACGTATTTCCAGAATTAATGGCTATTGGTTGACATGATATTTTTAATTCTTCATAAATTCTACTTGAACCTTTCTTAAAAGGCGTGCGCTCATTAGGTGGTAATCTTGTTCCTTGTGGAAAAATTATTAAAGGCCTGTTTGATGAATTAATTTGTTTTGATATATCATCAAAAAAGCCAAGGTTTTCTCTGGTTACCTTGTTTCTTTTGATTGATATTGAGCTAATTTTTTTTAGATACCATCCAAATATTGGTATCATTAAGAGTTCTTTCTTTAAAATAAAAACAGGAGAATTAAAAATTGTTTGTAAAAAAAAAGTTTCAAAGATTGATTGATGTGAAGCAGCAATAAAAAACTTTCTATTGTTAATAATATTTTCTTTCCCTTTGATAATTATTTTTGTTGATAAAAAAAATTGTAAGCAAAAAGAAGTCCAATAACCCATAACTCTTCCACCAAATAAAACTATTTTCTTAGGAAGAAATATTGCTGGGAGGAATAATAAAGAAATAAAAATAATTCCAATAAAAAAGAATAGAGAGAATAAAAAATTTCTTATCATTTTAATCAAAAACTAAATCAATTCTTTTAGCTTTTGTCTTTTTTTTATAATACTTGTTTTAGATCCTTTAATTAATACTTCTGCTGCTTTTGGTCTAAGATTGTAATTTGAACTTAGGGACATACCATAAGCCCCAGTATCACACATGACAATAAGGTCTTTTTCATTCAGTTTTTGAAATTTTTTTAAAGTTGTAAATTTGTCTGTGCTTTCACAAATTGGACCAACAAATTCATAAACTTTATTTGAAACTTTATTTGTTTTAATTACTGGTAATGTTTTGTGGTGTGCACCATATAATGCTGGTCTCATAAGATCATTCATTGCAGCATCCAATATAACAAAATCTTTTTTTCCATTTTCTTTTATATAAATAACCTGAGAAACGAGTGATCCTATATTTCCAATTATTGATCTACCTGGCTCAAATATAATTTTAGACTTATGGTTTTTTAGAAATTCATTTATAGCCGCATTATATTTTTTGTAGTTAAGTTTCTTATAGTTTCTTTTATAAGATATCCCCATGCCGCCACCAAGATCAATAAATTCAAAACTATGACAACTCTTTTTGATAATTCTATTAACCACATTTAGCATTTTTTCATAAGGTTTATGATCTAAAATTTGGCTGCCAATGTGGACGCTTAAACATTTTAGTTTTATACTTTTTGAAACTTTTGCGTAATCAACAAGTTCAAGAAATACCCTTTCATCCACACCAAATTTATTTTCTTTTTTACCAGTTGAGATTTGCTTAATTGTTTTGGCATCCGTATTTGGGTTTAATCTAATACCTATATCAACAGTTCGTCTTTTATTTTTTGCAATTCTTTCAATTTCAATAATTTCACTTTTAGACTCTGCATTTATTAATAAAATTTTTTTATCTATAGCAAAACTTATTTCAGTTGCTGTTTTACCAACACCAGAAAAAACTATTTTTTTTGGTTTTATACCAGCTTTAAGTGCCATCATTAATTCACCCATTGAAACAACATCCGCACCTAATCCTAATTTTCTAATTTCTTTTATTAAATTTAAATTAGTATTAGATTTGATTGCAAAGCATATTAAAGGGGAAAATGATTTAAAGTTACCCTTAAAGCTATTTATATTTTCCTTTAATTTTTTGTATGAATAACAATACGTTGGGGTTCCAAATTTTTTAGCAATATATTCAACCTTAACTTTTTCGATGGAGAGACTTTTATTAATATATTTCATTAATCAATAGATTTAGGGATAACTATTTCATCTACTTCGTATTGTGGGTCTCCTTTTTTTCCACAAGAGAGTAGCAAAGAGCAAAATATAGAAATTAAAATTAACTTTTTTATCATTTTATGCTTTCTTGTATTTCATTATCATTTTTTTAATATTATCAAAAGATGTTCCACCATAAGATTTTTTAGAATTTACAGAGTATTTTACATTAAATACCACCAATACTTCACTTGTAAGTCGTGGCTCAATTTTTTTTAGTTCTTCAATACTTAGATCGTTTAATTTTTTATGTTTCTTTTCTGCAAAATTAACGATTGAAGCTGTGATTTGATAAGCTTTTCTAAAAGACATAGAGTGATTTTTAACAAGATAATCTGCTAAATCTGTGGCCGTAATATAACCTGAGTTTGCAAGATCCAGCATTTTTTGTTTATTAGGTTTTAAATTTTTTAAAACCTCATTTAGAATTGCAATACAATTATTAAGTATTTCGTTGGACTTAAATAATATTTCTTTATCATCCTGAAGATCTTTAAAGTAAGAGATTGGTAAACCCTTAAGTATTGTTAGCATTGAGAATAAATTTCCATAAGTTGACCCAGTTTTCCCTCTTAAATACTCTAATAGGTCTGGATTTTTTTTTTGAGGCATTATTGAGGAACCCGTAACAACCTTATCTGAAAGGGCAATCAAATTAAAACCATCTGAATTCCAAATAATAAGTTCTTCAGCTATTCTTGAAATATGCATTGAGCAAACAGATACGCTATATAAAAAGTCTAATACAAAATCTCTATCTGCAACTGTATCTATTGAGTTATTTGTGGGTCTTTTAAATCCTAATTTTTTTGAGGTAAAATTTCTATCAATGTTAAAAGAAGTGCCAGTTAATGCCGCAACACCTAAGGGACATTCTGATAAATTTTCTAAGTTATATGAAAATCTTTTTTTATCTCTAGTAAACATTTCTACATAAGCCATTAAATAATGGGCAAATGAAACTGCTTGAGCATTTTTTAAATGTGTAAACCCCGGCATTATTGTTTCAATATTTTTTTCAGAAATTTTAAGAATTGTTTTTATAATTAAATCTAAATTTGCATTAATTCCTTTAGTGGCTGAGGAGGTCCACATTTTAAAATCGGTGATCACTTGATCATTTCTAGACCTTGCAGTATGCACATATCCAGCATCATCACCTATAATTTGAAATAATCTTTTTTCAATATTCATATGAATATCTTCATATTTTTTGTTGAATTCAAACTTGTTTTTTAAGATTTCTTTTTCTATTTTATTTAATCCATAAACAATCTTATTCTTAATTTTAAAAGAGATAATTTTTTGTCTAAAAAGCATTTCAACGTGAGCAACAGATCCCAAGATATCTTCCCTAAAAAGTTTTTTATCGATATCGATCGAGTTACCTACCTTTTCAAACAATGTGGAGACACCTTTTTTTATTCTCAAGCCCCAAATTGCTGTATTGTTTTTATTTTTTACCATGATAATTAATTATACATATTTAGTATGAAATTATTAATAATATTTATTTATCTAATGGTTAGTAGTTTTAGCTATGCTAAAGAAAAACCGAATATAAAAAATTTGATTTTAATTAAAAATCCAAAAGTGTATGAAGAGGTAGTATTTAAGGACGCAAAACAAAAAGATGTTAATTTAGAGGATTTTAGAGGCAAATTGCTAATTTTAAATTTTTGGGCCACTTGGTGTGCTCCGTGTAGAGAAGAAATGCCATCACTCGATAATTTACAGTCAAATATAAATCTAGATAATCTAAAGATTTTTCCAATAAATATCAGTCAAGAAGATGTTCTCAAGTCAGAATCTTTTTTTAATGAATTAAATATTCAAAATTTAGACATCTATTTTGATTCCCCAATAACGCTAGCTAAAAAGTTTTCTTTAAGAGGAATTCCAACAACAATTTTATTTAATAAAGAAGGTAGAGAATTTGCTCGTATTATAGGAGAGATAGATTTTAATGATGAGAAATTTATTAAATGGTTAAGATTTTATAATTAATTTTTAAAGAAGTAAGCAAAACAGACCAAAATAATTATCGCTACAAATTGGAACAGCACTCTAAGTTGCATTAACTTATTAGAGTATTTTTTACTTGTTTCGCCCCCTTTAAAAAGTGTTCCTATGCCTAGAATTAATACTACGGCTACCACTATTAGAAAAACTATACCAAGGATTTTTACTAATGTTCCAGTAATCATAATTTTATTGTAGTATATTTTTTAAATATTAAAACATAATAAATTATCTATGACATTTTGCCTAACAACAATAATCATGAAACCAGAGAAAGATTTACCAATTAAAAATGCGGTTATCTTGCTCCATGGATATGGTGGGGATGGAGAAGATATAAGCATGTTAACATTAAATTGGAAAAGATTTTTACCTAATACTATTTTTTTATGCCCAAATGGACATGAGAAATGCGAAATTAACTCAAGCGGCTATCAGTGGTTTGATCTAACCAGAGATGATCCAGAGTATATCCTAGAGCAATCCAAAAAAGCAGAAACAAAACTCCAACAATTTATTGAAGAGATTAAAAAAGAATATAAATTAAAAAACTCACAAATTTGTTTATCAGGTTTTAGCCAAGGATGTATGATGTCTATTAATTTAGGGTTAACAAGCAATGATGACTATAATTGTGTTGTAGGTTTTTCAGGGAAAATAATAGATCAAGAAGACCTCAAAAAAAGAAAAACATCATCAACAAAAATGCTTTTAATACATGGTGATAAAGACGCTATTGTTTTACCTTTATTTTTATTGGAAGCGAAAGATTTCTCGATAAGAAACAATATAGAAATAGAAACAAAAATGATTAAGAATTGCGACCATCATATTCCAGTCGAAGCATCAAGTGCAGCACTAAATTACATTAAAAATAGTTTTAGGATTTAAAAATTCTATTCATTGATAAAATAATTTTTTTCAGTTAGTGTTTTATTAATGATTTTTAGTGATCAAAATTTAACTTTAGAAAAATGTCCAGCTTTAGTATTAAATGCCGACTATAGGCCTTTAAGTTATTATCCGTTATCTCTATGTAGTTGGCAGGAATCCATCAAATCAGTTTTTTTAGATAGAGTTAATATAGTTAGTAATTATGATAAAATTATTAGAAGCCCATCATTTAATATGAGGTTACCAAGTGTAATCGCTTTAAAAAGCTTTATAAAACCTCAGACTAACCCTAGCTTTACGAGATTTAATGTGTTTTTGAGAGATAAGTTTTCATGTCAATATTGTGGAAGTGGAAAAGAACTAACTTTTGATCATTTACTACCCAGATATAAAGGTGGACAGACAAATTGGGATAATGTTGTAACAGCCTGTTCCTCATGTAATGTAAAAAAAGGTGGCAGGTTATTAAAACATTCTGACATGACTCTTAATCAAGAACCTTATCAGCCCTCCACCGAAGACTTGCATAAAAATGGCAAACATTTTCCTCCAAACTTCCTTCATAAAAGTTGGATGGATTATTTATATTGGGATGTTGAGTTGGAAGCTTAATTATATCTTTTCGGATATGGTGATTGCAATCTTTGAGCCAGTTTTAATCACTTTGTCTAAAATTGAATACATACCCTTTTTTGTTGCCCCTTCCTCGTAGGCTATATTTTTATGGTGTAACTCATCCTCTCTAAATTTAACTATTTTTTGCTTTAGTTTTTTTTCGTCATTCTGCAATTCTTTGATTTGACTTAAATAATGCTCATCAATAACTTCTTCAACTGAAGCTGTGCAAAGCATAGCTGCTTTTTTTCCCAGTATAGTAGAGCCAAAGCCAAGTCCTACACCAAGTATATCCCATAAAGGCAAAAACTTAGTAGGTTTAATATTTCTTTTTTTGATTTCATTTTCAAAATATTCACAGTGCTCTTTTTCATGAATTTTCATTTCCTCAATTTTTTTTTTTAAGTCATCATCTTTTACAAGTGTATTCAGTGCTAGTAATTGACCTTCATAAATCTTTATTGCACCTCGCTCCCCTGCGTGGTCTACTCTGATGAATTCTTTAACTCTATCTTTATTTGTTTTTTTCATAACTCAAAAAAAGTTTTATAATTATAACACTTATTATTAATGAAATAAAAACATTAATAGTCGCAAGAGATAAACCAAAAATCTTAAAAGTTACATCCTTACAGCTTACTGCTTTTACTTTTAATTCGTTTAAAAGAGACTCTTTGGTTAAATTAATATTTGTGGAATTCAGATCGCAAACTAATGATTCTTCAATAAATCCTTGCTCTATTCCAAAATGATAAATAGATATTATGAAAGCACTGATAAATGTCAATGTTAGAATTATTAAAAATAGTTTTTCAAACTTTTTTAAAAATAAAAAAATAGAAATAATTATTATTGAAGCAAAATATGGAATTCGTTCAATTAAACAAAGATTACATGGTTGGTGTCCCAACACATATTGAATAAAGTATGCAGATAAAATTGAAAAAAAGCAAAATAATAATATTAGTTTAAGTATTGTTTCTCGTTTAATTGTATTCATTTTACTTAATAATAAAATATATTACTGCAAAAGTTAATACAATTAGTATGCCTAAAAGCGTAAACCATTTAGCAGCATCAGTTTTCATAAATTTATTAAAAGTGTCACCAAATTTATAAGATAAATAAGAAACAATAAAAAATCGTAATCCTCTAGAAATTAAGCAAATAAAGAAAAATATAAAAAAATTAAAGCCAATCATGCCGCTCGTTATGGTGAAAACCTTAAATGGAAGAGGTGTAAAGCCAGCAAGAAATAAGGTAGCAAGCCATATGTAAAGACCACTCCCTTTTGTTAGGCTTACTTTTAGGTTAATAAGTTTTTCTCCATAACCATAAAATTCGACAACACTCATTCCAGTTTCAAGAAAATATAAGCCTATAAAATAACCTAGTATTCCACCCAATGTGGAAAATACTGTTGTTATCAAAAAAACTTTTAAATAATCATTTTTTTTTGCAATTACCATTGGCACAATCATAACATCTGGTGGAATAGGAAAAAAAGAGCTTTCCGCAAAGGACACAATTGCTAGAAATATTTTTGAACTCTTGTGCGCTGCGAGTTCTAAAGATTTTTGATACAATTTATTAAACATTTTTTGGTTTTAATATAAATTAACCTCTTATACTATTTAATATTATAGTTATAATAATGAAAAATTCAGGGCGAGTGGCGGAACTGGTAGACGCGCACGACTCAAAATCGTGTTTCGCAAGAAGTGAGAGTTCGATTCTCTCTTCGCCCACCAATATTTTATGAAAATAAATAAAATTAATAATTTATTAGAACTATTTTATAGTCAATATCAAAAAAAGGACGGAGAGAATACATTTTTACAATCATTAAAATATCCTGAAAGAAAATATTCTTGGGAAAAAGTCTATTCAAATATTAATAAATTATCTAAAGAGATATCTAAATATATAAATAAAGGTGATAGATGTTTATTAGTATCAGAAAATAGACCAGAATGGTTAATATCTGATCTTTCTATTATGCTTTCAGGTGGAATAACTGTCCCTGCGTACACAACTTATACAGAAAGAGACTACGAATATATAATTGATGACTGCACACCGAGTATTTTAATAATTTCTGATAAAATTCAGTATTCAAAAATTAAAAGAATAGTTTCTAAGAAGAACTTTATAAAAAAAATAATATTTTTTGAACATATAGATAATTTTAATAATGAACTTCATTTAATGATTGACAAAATATTTGAGAAAAAAATTAATAATAATTATAATAATTATAATAATAATAATTATGATTTTCTTAATTTAGAAATAGAAAGAAAAGATGTTGCTTGCATAATTTATACATCAGGAACACAAGGAAATCCAAAAGGGGTCATGTTAAGTCATGGGGGTATTCTTAAAAATTGTGAGGGAGCACACACTTTATTAAAAGAATTTATTTCTAAAAATCCAAAGTTCTTAACATGGCTTCCATTATCACATTCATATGAGCATACAGTTCAATTTGTGCAAATAGCAGTTGGTGCAAAAGTATTTTATGCAGAAAGTATAGAAAAGCTAATAAAGAATATGGACGATTGTTCTCCTGAAATAATGACAGCTGTTCCAAGATTTTATCAAAATCTGTATCAAAAGATTAATACTGCTTTTAGTAAGGCAGAAGGATTAAAAAAGTTATTAGTGAATGAGACCATCGCGCTGGGTAAGAAAAAATTAGATAATCAAAAATTCTCATTAATTGAAAATATTACAAATTTTATTTGTGAAATTTTTGTAAGGAGAAAAATTAGAAAACAATTTGGTGGAAATTTAAAAGCATTTATTTCAGGAGGTGGAGCTCTAGATTATGATGTGGGCTCTTTTTTAAATTCAGTAGGTTTACCAACATTACAGGGCTATGGTTTAACAGAAACATCTCCAGTGGTAAGCTGCAATTCTATAGATGAAATCAGAGTTGAGACTGTTGGAAAACCATTTAATGGTAATTTAGTAAAATTAGCAGAAGATGGAGAGATACTAATTAAGGGTGAAAATGTAATGGTAGGTTATTGGAGAAATGATGAAGAGACGAATAAAGTTTTAAAAAACGGATGGCTGTCTACAGGGGATATTGGAGAGTTTGATGGAGAATTTCTAAAAATTATTGATCGAAAAAAAGACATAATAATAACTCCTGGTGGAGATAATATTTCACCGATTAAAATTGAAAATGATTTAAATAAATCAGATTACATTGAGCAGAGTTTAGTGTTTGGTGATAACAAACCGTACTTGGTTGCTTTAATAGTTTTAAGTCAAGATCATAAAGATATTAAAGAAGAGGAAATTCAAAGCGAAATAGAAAAAATAAATATAAATTTATCTAAAATAGAAAAAATAAAAAAATTTTTTATAATTAAAAATCAATTTACAATTGAAAACAACATGATGACTCCAACCTTAAAATTAAAAAGATACAAAATTATAGAAACTTATAAAAAGGAATTTGAAAAACTTTTTTAATTTTATTTTGAATATAGATCATAAGCCGCATAAACTATAACTTTTTTAACTTAATAAAAATTAATAAAAAAAAACTTTTTATAGAAAAAAAAATTGAAATTGTTTTTAAATTAAAGATTTGACATCACTTGTATAAAAAAATAAAAATAAGTTAACAACGAATCACTTTGATTCGTTTAACTTAAACAGGGAGCTAAAGATGGCTACAAAGAAAAAAGCTAAAAAAGCTAAAAAGAAAACTAAGAAAAAAGCTAAAAAAGCTAAAAAAGCGAAGAAAAGAAAAAGATAGTATTTTAATCTTTTCAAAAAACGCTTCTCATAAAATTATGTGTGAGAGGCGTTTTTTTTTGTTCTAATTTTAATCTTCAGTATTAGTAGTTGGTTCAGCTTCTGTTTCATTAGGCTCCACAATTTTAGTAGGAGCTGCTATAGCTGCTTTAGCTTGCCCTTCTAGATTTCTCTTAAGTGCTTTATCTAATTTTTTTTGTGTATCTTCTAGTGATACTCCCATCACTATTTGAAATTCTGATAAAATTCTTTCGTAAGCTTTTTCAAATAGTTGTCTTTCACTATAAGATTGATCAACCATTAGATCATCACCTTTGTTTAAATCTCTAACTACTTCTGCAAGTTCATAGATTTTACCAGAGGATATTTTTGTTTCATATTCCTGCGCTCTTCTACTCCACATTGATCTTTTAATCTTTGGTTTACTTTTTAAAATAGATATACATTTATTAACCTGATTGATGGTTGCTAGCGGTCTAAGGTGAGACTGTTTATTTACTGGCACCATCCCATTAGCTTTATCTTTTTCAAATTTAAGGACGTATGTCTCAACATCTATTCCACCAATATTAATTTTTTTAAATTCAGTGATTTGTCCTACGCCATGTTTTGGGTAAACAACATAGTCCTTAACCTTGAATTCTTTTTTTTGTGTTTCTTGTTTTTTTACTTTTTTAATTTCAGGTTTAACTTCATTACTTTTTGAAATTCTTAAATTGTCCGTTTTGACTTCAGTTTTTTGAAAGGCAGATTTTACCACGCTTGTCTTTAAATTTTTTTTAATTTTTGTTGAAGTTTTTTTAACTACATTATTTTTTTTTATAGGTACAACCTTCTTAGTTGTCTTAGTTTTAGGAGAGCTAAATTTTTTAACTACTTTAGTAGTAGATTTTTTTTTAACTTTTTTCTCAGGAGTTTTTTTAAAGATTTTCGCTAAAATATTTGTCGTACTTGTTTTCTTCATTTTTATATTTTTCATTATCCTCTGGAGGATCTTTTTTAACTGTTATATTTGGCCAGATTTCCGAATACTTAGTATTTACTTCAAGCCATTTTTCGTTACCAGTCTCGATGTCAGCTACTATAGCACCAACAGGGCATTCTGGTTCGCAAACGCCACAATCTATACACTCCTCCGGTTTAATTACAAGCATATTTTTACCTTCATAAAAACAATCAACAGGACAAACTTCAACACAGTCCATTAATTTACATTTAATGCATTTATCATTTACCAGGTATGTCATTTAGATAATTTTTTTTTTACTTTCTCTTTTAAGTCACCCATAGTCTTTGCATCTATATATAATAAACCAGCTAGTCTCCTCATCAAGTTTGTCTCATACATATCTGCGTTATCATCTGAATAA
>Ga0308004_10000752_pt1 | contig 14732 bp, 14 predicted proteins | sample Neamet38_FD_203156 | JGI IMG/M metagenome (GOLD analysis project Ga0308004, IMG submission 203156) | Marine microbial communities from water near the shore, Antarctic Ocean - #38 | ecosystem: Environmental > Aquatic > Marine > Unclassified | place: Southern Ocean | collected 2014-06-06 | reverse complement strand
ATTAAAGAAATTTTATCTAAAAAATTAGAGGCCCAATATATATTTGTTAGTAATAATTTTAAATTTGGCAATAAAAGAGAGGGGGACGTTAATCAATTAATTAAAAATGAAAAAATTTATGATTATAGAATAGTAAAACCTCAACCGTTAATATTAAGTCAAAAAGTTATTTCCTCTACGTATATTAGGTCTCTTTTGGAAAAAGGTAATTTAAAAAAAACCAATAAATTGTTAGGAAGAAATTGGTCAATCGAGGGAATTGTTCAAAAAGGCAGGCAACAAGGAAAAAAGATTGGCTTTCCAACCTGCAATATAGATATTAATGATTATGTTATTGCTATGCCAGGGGTGTATGCGGTCAAAGTAAAACGAAAAAACTCCAATAAATCATTGAAAGCTATTGCAAATTTAGGTTACAGGCCAACTTTTAACCAAAAAAAAATCTTATTAGAGGTTCATATTTTTAATTTTTCTGGAAATCTTTACAATAAGTATTTATCAATTGAATTCACAAAATTTATTAGAAAAGAAAAAAAATTCAAAAACGTAAATCAATTAAGAAAACAAATTCAAAGTGATCTAAAAGTTTCTAAAAGAAGTTAAAATGAGCAAAGAAAATATAAATTTACCCAAAACAGCTTTCTCCATGAAGGCTAATTTGCAGAATAAAGAACCTGAAATTTTAGACTATTGGAAAAAAATTAATCTTTATGAAGAGTTAAGAAAATCTAATAAGGGTAAAAAAAAATTTGTACTCCACGATGGCCCTCCATATGCAAATGGAAACATTCATATGGGTACAGCGTTAAACAAAATTTTAAAAGATATAATTGTTAAGTTTCATCAAATGGACGGAAAAGACTCGGTGTATGTCCCAGGGTGGGATTGTCATGGATTACCTATTGAATGGAAAATTGAAGAACAATATAAAAAAAATAAAAAAAATAAGAATGATATTCCAGTCACAGAGTTTAGAAAAGAGTGCAGAGATTTTGCACAAAAATGGATTGAAGTTCATAAAATGCAATTTCAAAGATTGGGTGTTATAGGTGATTGGGATAATCACTATACTACCATGAGCTTTGATGCAGAAGCGCAAATAGTAAGAGAGTTGGGTAAGTTTTTAAAAGAAGGAAGTCTTTATAGAGGATTTAAACCTGTTCTCTGGTCTACAGTTGAGAAAACTGCTTTAGCAGATGCTGAGGTAGAATATCAAGATCATAAATCAGATACGATCTATACTGCCTTTCCTGTTAGAAAAACAAACTTAAAAGAACTAGAGGGCACAGAAGTTGTGATATGGACAACTACGCCCTGGACAATACCAGCAAACAAAGCTTTAGCTTATAATGAAGCTTTAGATTATTTGGTAATTAAATTAAATGATGATGGAGATTTTAAAGATAAAAAAATAGTGATTGCAGAAGCATTATTAGACTCTGTTATTAAAGACTGTGACATCAAAAGTTACAAAGAAATTAAAAAATTTAAAGGAAGGGATTTCAAAGATACAATTTGCAGTCATCCATTTTTAGATCTTGGTTATGATTATGAAATTCCAATGCTTGAAGCAAGATTTGTTACAACTGAACAAGGAACAGGCATCGTTCACTGTGCCCCTAGTCACGGTCCCGATGATTTTAATCTTTGTTTAAAACATGGTATAAAAGCAATCGAGACAGTTGATGGTGATGGAAAATATACTAAAAATCTTCCTTTATTCGAAGGAACGCATATTTTTAAAGCAAACCCAATTGTTATAGAAAAATTAAAAGCACAAAAAAAACTCCTATCTAATGGAGAGCTAATTCATTCATATCCACATTCTTGGAGGTCAAAAGCACCACTCGTTCATAGAGCAACCCCCCAATGGTTTATTTCTATGGAAAGTCACGGTCTAAGAAAAAAAGCACTAAAAGCATTAGATGACACAACATTTTACCCAGATAAAGGTAGGGAAAGAATAAAGGCAATGATTGAGACAAGACCTGACTGGTGCGTTTCAAGACAAAGAGTTTGGGGGGTTCCGTTACCAATATTTGTACATAAAACCACTAAAAAAATTTTAGTTGATGATGAAGTAAATGAAAACATAGCAAGCATTTATGAAAAAGAGGGTTCTGATTGTTGGTTTTCTGATGAGCCACAAAGATTTTTAGGAGACAAATATAAAGCAGAAGATTACAATAAAATAAATGACATTGTTGAGGTATGGTTTGATAGTGGTTGTACGCATGCATTTGTTTTAGAAAAAAGAGAAGATCTTCAATGGCCTGCATCAATGTATCTAGAGGGATCTGATCAGCATAGGGGTTGGTTTCATTCATCATTATTAGAGTCATGTGGAACCAGAGGTAGAGCTCCCTATGAATCAATATTATCACATGGGTTTGTCGTAGACGGTAAAGGTCTTAAAATGTCTAAATCTGTAGGAAATGTAATAGCACCAGAAGATATTTTAAAAAAATATGGAGCAGATATTTTAAGAATATGGGTTGCTTCATCAAATTATGAAGAAGACTTAAGAATTGATTATTCAATCTTAGAGCAACATGCAGATTCATATAGAAAGATTAGAAATACATTTAGATATTTGCTTGGAAACCTAAATGATGATTTTAAGAAAATTGATATTGAAAACCTCGACTTAAATCAAATACCAGAATTAGAGCAATATATGCTTCACAGAGTTTATGAATTGAATAAAAATTTTAAAAACTATTTTAAATCATATGATTTTCACAATCTATACAAAGAACTTTTAAATTTCTGCACAGTAGATTTATCTGCATTTTATTTTGATATCAGAAAAGATGCTTTGTATTGTGATCAAAAGGATTCAGAAAAAAGAAAAAGCTGCATCATTGTATTAAATGTTATTCTAGAGTCATTACTTAAATGGTTTGCTCCTATCCTTTCATTTACGACAGAAGAAATTTATACATTAATAAGTAAAGATAAAAAAAGTATACACCTAGAAAAGTTTATTGAATTTCCAAAATCATTTGAGAATGAAAGATTAAATGAAAAGTGGATAGAATTAAAAAAAATTAGAGATATATGTAATATTAGTATTGAAACAAAAAGAGCTAGTAAAGAGATTGGATCAAGTCTTGAAGCAAACTTAACAATCAGCTTAAACGAAAAAATATTTAAAATTGTAGAAAATACAAACTTTTCAGAGTTATGCATTACCTCGAATGCAAAAATTGAAAAAACTGAATCAAGCAAGATAAGCGCTGTAGCAATGAAAGCTGAAGGTAAAAAATGCTCAGTATGTTGGAAAATTAATAAAGATGGATGTGAGAGACATCCTATTTAAATAAAGCTAAAATGTTTAAAATAAACCTCAAGAAAACTTTATTAAATTTTATATTTATTTCTGTTATATTTTTAATAGATAGAATTTCTAAAATTTATATTATTAAAATAGCAGAAGTTGAAGGTGCTGTTGATATTTACTTCACTGCTTATTTAAATTTTTATTTAATTTGGAATAGGGGTATTGCGTTTGGGTTATTTTCTTTTAATGAAAGTATTATTTATAATATAATTACCTCAATAATAGCAATTATAAGTATTATCATTTTAACAATGATAGTGAAGAGTGAAGGGTTCCAAAAATATGCATTGCTGTTTGTTTTTGGTGGCGCAATAAGCAATCTTTTTGATAGGATTTATTATTCTGCAGTACCAGACTTTATTGATTTTCATATAAATGACTTTCATTGGTTTATTTTTAATGTTGCAGACATATTTATAACATTAGGTATAATGTGCCTTATTTTTACGGAAATATTTATTAAAGATAAAAAAAATGAAAAAATTATATAAAAACATATTTTATTTGGTTTTAATGTTGGTTTCAGTTAGCGCCTGTCAAAGTGTTAAAGATGGACTGTCTGGAAATAAAAAATCAAACTCAGACGAGTTTTTAGTAAAAAAGAAAAACCCCTTAGTGTTGCCACCAGAATTTGATAAACTGCCTGCACCACAGACATCAAATAAAGGCATTGAGATTAATGAGGAGGAATTTGATTTACAAAAAATTTTAACAAATAAAAAATCTAAAAAAAAAACAAAATTAAAAAGTAAAGTTTCTAAAGGCTCGTTAGAGGAAAATATATTAGAAAAAATTAAAAGCAATTAATGCTAACAAAAAATATTAATTTCAAAAATTTCAAATTAAATAAAAATAATAAAAAAATTAAAAAAGATCTAAATATTGTTTTAAATGAAAACAATGAGGTACTAAGATCTTTGAGTAAAAATTATAAAAATAGCTATACAAAAAAAACTATTTCAAAATTTAAAAAATATTATCATGTAAGAGTCATTGGAATGGGTGGTTCGATCTTAGGAGCCGAATCTATTTATGATTTTTTAAAACATAAAATAAAAAAAAATTTTTATTTTATTAACAATCTTCAATCAAAAATAAAGCCTTATAATAAAAAAAAAAATTATATTAATTTAGTTGTTTCAAAGTCTGGAAATACTCTTGAAACGATAGCTAATTCAAATGTTATTATTAAAAATAAAGATAACAATATATTTATTACTGAAAAAAAAGATAATTATCTATATTTACTTGCTGGAAAGTTAAAAGCAGAGATTGTTCATCATAATAATTTTATAGGTGGAAGGTATTCAGTCCTATCAGAAGTTGGAATGTTGCCAGCTGAACTTATGGGTCTAGATATGAGTAAATTCAAGCAGTTAAATAACCTGATAAAGAATAAAAGATATATAAATGCATTAATAAAAAATGTGAGTAATACAATTCATCTTTTAAAACAAAAAAGATTTAATTCTATTATTCTTAATTATGATGAGAGCTCAAGTAATTTATTTAAATGGTATCAACAGCTGATTGCTGAAAGTTTAGGGAAAAAAGGTAAAGGTATTTTGCCAATAATCTCCTCTATGCCAAAAGACAATCATAGTGTTATGCAACTTTATTTAGATGGGCCAAAAAACAATTTTTTTACATTTTTTTATGTAAAAAGTGAAAAATCTATACAGATTAACAAAAATAAAATTCTTTCCTCTCATGAATATCTAATGAATAAAAATTTAAGTCAAATAATTCTATCTCAGAAGTTAGCTACAGAAAAAGTATTCAAAAATAAGAATATACCCTTTCGAAGTTTTGAAATTATTAATAGAGATGAAAAGACTTTAGGTGAATTATTTTGTTTTTTTATTTTGGAAACTATTTTACTTGGAAGAGCGCTGAATGTTAATCCTTATGATCAACCATCAGTGGAATTAATAAAAAAAGAAACAAAAAAAATTTTAATTTAAAGATAGTTTCCAAAAATTACTTTAGATATACCGTATCTTCTTTTTTCTATAGTTCTAAATTTAACTGGAAGATTATCTTCTTCTTTTTTATGTCTATGTATAATTATTATTCCACCATCACTTAGTATATTAAATTTGATAATATTATCTAATATAGAAGACAATTTCCTTTCTTTATATGGTGGATCTATGAAAATAATATTAAATTTTTTAATAAAAGTTCTAAAATTTAAATTTTTAATTATATCATTTTCAATTATTAGAGAATTATCCTGGTAATTTAAATTAAAAATATTTTTCTTCAAAACAGGCAAAACATTATTATAATTTTCCACAAAAGTTACATTTGAAGATCCTCTTGAAAGACACTCCAGCCCAAAAGAACCAACTCCTGAAAATAAATCTAAGACATTTGAGTTTTCTAATTTAATATTAAATTTATTAGAATGAATTAATACATTAAATATAGACTCCTTTGTTAAGTCTTTAAGTGGTCGTGTATTAAGATCTTTTGGCTCAAGAATCTTTTTTCCCTTCGAGTTTCCAGATATTATTCTCATTCATTTATAACTTTGTAACCAATATCTTTTCGATAGAAACCACCATCCCAATCCAGGGACTTAATTGAACTAATTATTTTTCCTCTCGCATTTAGAAAATTTTCTGACAAACAAACAAAATTTAAAACTCTTCCACCTGATGCATATATTTGCCCTTTGTTCTCTATTGTGCCAGCTTGATAACAGTACTCATCATTACTAAGTTGAATTTTATCAAAATTATCTATCAATATGTTTTTTTTGAATTCATCAGGGTATCCTTTCGAACACAAAACAATACATAAACTTTTTTTTTTGAACCATTTTATTTCTATTTTATTTAATTTCTCAGTACAGCAAGATAAAAAAATTTCTAATAAATCAGATTTTAGTTTAGGTAAAATAGTTTGGCACTCAGGATCTCCCATTCGAACATTATATTCAATTAAATAAGGCTCATTCCCTACGATCATTAATCCTGCATATAAAAAACCTTTGTAGTTTGTTCCAATTTCTCTAAGACCCTTTATTGTAGGTTCAATTATTTTTGACATAATCTTCTTATCCAACTCTTCATTAATCAGCATCGAGGGAGAGTAAGCGCCCATGCCTCCAGTATTTTTCCCCATATCTCCTTCTAAAACACGTTTGTGGTCTTGAGCAGTTTCGAATCTTTTTATAGTTTTACCATCAGTAATAATAAAATAACTCATTTCTTCACCTTTTAGAAATTCTTCAATAAGTAGTTTTTCAGCTTTACCAAACTTCCCACCAAATATTTCTTTAACTGCAAGTTCGGCCTCTTTATTTTTTTTGCATATATAAACCCCCTTTCCTGAAGCCAAACCGTCAGCTTTTATAACCAGAGGGTATTTTGCTTCTTTTATAAATTCACTTGCATCATTAATGTTTTGAAAAACACCATATTTTGCTGTGGGAATATTATATTTGTCACATAAGTTTTTGGTAAAAATTTTAGAACCTTCGAGCTGAGACGCAACTTTATTTGGGCCAAAAACTTTAATATCGTACTTTTCAAGGAAATCTACTAAGCCATCAACGAGAGGTTTTTCTGGACCTATGACAATTAAGTCAATTTTATTTAGTATTATAAAGTCTTTTAATTCGACAAAGTTTTCTAAGTTTAATGAAATATTTTCTGCAATATTAGAAGTTCCAGCATTACCAGGAAAACAGTATATTTTTTTAATTTTGGCTGTATTAAGTGAGCAACAAATGGCATGTTCTCGCCCACCACTTCCTATTATACCAACTATCATGTAGTAATATATAAACTAAAAATGAATAAAAAATTAGCTAAAATAAAATATTTACCAAATAATTTTAAAATTATTGAAGCAGGCGATCATGTAATTTGCGCTATATCAGGTAAAACTATTAATTTAGAGCAACTTAATTATTGGAATGTAGAGCTACAAGAGCCGTACTACTCATACAAAGAAGCTGCAATAAAAAGGGAAAGTAAATAAAAGAGTAATTTATTTCCAACGATTATGAGACCAAATCCATTGTTCTGGGTTCTTCAAAATAAATTTTTCAAGTAGATGATTAAGATCCAAAGTAATAGATTCAATAGATTGATCATTCTTATATTCTAAAGGTTCATGAATAGTTAATTTAAAATTAACATTACTAACTCTTTCAATATAAATAGGCACAATTTTGCATTTAAATTTTTTTACAAATTGTGCTGGAATAGTTGTGGTGAAAGCCTTATGTTGAAAAAAATTAGATTTAATACCTTGTGAAACTCTTTGATCTATCATTAATGCTATTGATGTATTTTTTTTAAAAAAAGAGAGCATTTTTTTTGTCCCTGAAATTCCTTTTTTAATTTGATTTTTACAAATATATTTATTTCTTATTTTTTCCATAATAAAATTCAAAAATTGATTATTAAGTGGTCTATAAATAGCTGCTAAATTAATACCAGATTTTTCAATATGCATAGCCATCAACTCAAAGTTATTAAAATGCCCAGAAATAAATATTACAGGTTCATTATTTTTTTTAATTTTGTCTAAGATTGTCTGGCCAATAACTTGAATATTGCTTGTTAATTTAGATTTTCTAAAGTCTTTTATAAAAATGTATTCTGCAAGAATTCTTCCATAGTTAGTCCACATTCCATTTGAGATTTTTTTAATTTCATTTTGATTTAAATGGGGGAGAGCTTTTAGTATATTGGATTTTATCAAATTTTTTGATCTAAATAATGGCCCTATAAAAGATACAAGTTTACCTGAGATATAGGATGAAAATTTCAAACCTATGATTTTAAATATTAAAAAAAAAATTGATATTATCAAAAATTGAATAAAATATTTTATTGATTTCATATGTGCAGTTTTAAATAATTAATTAATTTTCCCTCATCTTTAATGTCAAGCTCTATCTTTAAAAATTTAATATCACGATTATTATCTGAGTCAATTTTTATATAATCCTTCTCTGTAGTTAAAATTTTTGCATTTAAATTTTTTGCTTTTAATTTTATACCGTTAATATCACTTGGGGTATATCTGTGATGATCAGGAAAAATAAACTCTTTAACTACATCAAATCTATTTTCTAATAATGTGTCTTTAAAACTTTCTGGATTTCCGATACCTGAAAAAATTACATACTTTTCGTTAATATTAAATTGATTAACATTAGTAGCTTTGTAAAAAGATTCAAAAATTTGGATACTTTTATTATATTGTTTAACTAAAGATTTTATATTTGAATTATCTTTTTTATTTCCATTGATAAATACTGCATCATATTTTTTAATACTTTCAATTTTCTCCCTTAGAGGTCCCGCTGGGATCAAAAAACTATTACCAATCCATTTTATATTGTTAAAACATACAAATTTTAAATCATAATCTATGGATCGATCTTGTAGTCCGTCATCAAAAACAACAATATCCATTTTATCTTTTACTGCTTCTTTGAGGCCTTTTTTTCTGTTTTTTAAACAGTATAGTTGAGTTTTTTCAGCAAGCATTTTTTGTTCATCAGTGTGACTAGGATAAAATTTTTTGATTGTAGCAGTTTTAAAATTTAAGTTTTCTAAAATCCGAACAATTTTTATAGTCAATGGTGTTTTTGCGGTACCTCCAATATAAATATTACCAATACAGATTGTTTTTGTCTTTTGATGATCTGTATTAACTTTTTTAAATTTTAAAAAAAAATTATTTATAATTACTGGGAAAGTAAATGGCAACAAAAGATAGGATAAAATATTAGGCTTTTTATAATCCCAGAATTTAGGTTTTTTAAATTTCATTATTTATTAATATAAAAATTTATCTCATTTAAAGTAGAGTTCAAAATTTTATTTCCAAGCTTTTTAATTTTAAACTCAAGATTTTTATATTTATTTTTATTGTTTAGCATTTTGTCAACTGTAAGAGCTAATTGATCTGAATTTAAAACCTTATTAGATACTTTATATTTTTCCAATAGACTGTAAATCTCATCAAAATTCCAAACATTTGGACCATGTAAAATTTTGCATCCCAATCTAGCAGCTTCTAATGGGTTTTGACCCCCATGTCTGATCATCGACCCACCTAAAAAAACAGTTTTACAAATTTTGAAAAAAGATTTTGTTTGTCCAAACGAGTTAACTAAATATATGTCTGTTTGTTTGTTTATTTTTTTTCTTGATTCGTGCACATATGTTTTTAAGTTTAATTTTTTCATTTCATTTATAATTTTTTTAGCTCTATGAATATGTCTGGGTATTATAATGGTTAATAAATTTTTATATTTAGTTTTAAGTTTTTTATGAACATCTGCACAAATTTTTTCTTCAATGTTGTGAGTACTTGAAGCGCACCATATTCTTTTTGATGAAAAAAATTTTTTTAATTCGCTGCTAAAGGTGCTTATATTTTTTTCACTTTCTGTGAATTTTAAATTACCAATATATTTTATTTTTTTTGCTCCTAAAGCTTTGAGGTATTTTTTTGATTTAAGGCTTGATGATAAGCAAATATCAAACTGTTGAAATAATGTTTTTGCAGTTGATTTGAAAATTTGCCACTTCTTAAAAGATTTATCAGTAATTCTTGCATTTATTAGCAACAATGCAATTGGTTTTCTTTTAATGTTAACAATCATATTTGGCCATATTTCTGAGTCTATGAAAAATGCAACTGAAGGTTTCCAGTAGTTTAAAAACCTTTTAGAATGATAATTAGTATCTATTGGAAAAAATTGATGAATTGTTTTTTTAAATTTTAAATTAGATAAAATTTTTGAGGAGCTCAATGTATTTGAGGTAATTAGGATTTGAGCTATTTCCGAATTATTTTCCAATTTTTCTATTAAAGGAATTATACTTAATATCTCCCCCACACTAGCCCCATGAAACCATATTAGCTTTCCATCAAGTCTTTTTTTTTTATAAAATCCAAGTTTTTCTTTAAATCTAGTTGGGTGCTCTTTTTTTTTTAATAATCTAATAAAAATAATTACAGGAGAGAGAATTAAAACTAAATTTGTTAATATTCTATAAACAAAAAACATTAAGTTTTTCTGATTTGTTTTTCATAAAAATTTTTATAGACAGGTGACTTTATTAATAGCTCATCATGAGTACCCTCACCAGCAACTCTTCCCGATTCTATCACGTAAATATTATCTGAATTTAGAATTGTTGATAGTCTATGAGCTATAACAATTGTTGTTCTATTTTTTGTTAAAAAATTTATAGCTTCTTGAATTTTGTTTTCAGTTTCAGCATCAAGTGAGGAAGTTGCTTCATCTAAAAGAATTATTTGACTTTTTTTTAGCATAGCTCGTGCTATAGATAATCTTTGTTTTTCTCCACCAGATAATCTTGTGCCATTTTCTCCAATAATAGTTTCGTATTTATTAGGAAGTTTTTCTATAAATTCACTTGCATATGAATGTTTTGATACTTCCTCGATTTCTTTTTGGGTAGCATTTAAATTAGCATAGGCAATATTATTTCTGATTGTATCATCAAATAAAGTCGTATCTTGGCTGACTAATGAAATATTTTTTCTTAAGGAGTCTATTGTAGATTTATAAATTGATTGGCCATCAATCTGAATGTCACCTGAATTAGAATCATAAAACCTAGGTATTAAACTTAAGATAGTAGATTTTCCAGCACCACTATGACCAACAATTGAGGTCATTTTTCCACCAAGCATTTTTAAACTAACTGAATTTAAAATATTATTTTTTTCGATTTTACTGTATTGAAAGTTAACATTTTTAAACTCAATATCACCATTGGTTAGGTTTAATTCTTTATCATTACTATTTTGAATCAGTTCTGATTTTTGATCTATAACAGGTAGTATCCGCAGTGCAGCTGATAAGCCCTGGCTAATTGTTATGTTCAATGTTGCAAGAGATCGCACAGGTTGATAAGCTAGCATCATTGCTGCCAGAAATGAAAAAAAGTTATTGATATCTATTTCGTTTTTTAATGCAAGTTTTCCAGAATAAAAAATTAATATTGCAATCATGATGCCTGTAAGAGTTTCCATTATGGGTGAAGACCTAACGTAGACAGTTGCAATTTTTATAGATTTTTCTTTTACATCATTGATAAATTTTTCAGCTCGTTTGTTTTCATATTTTTCTTGTTGAAATATTTTAATAAGTTTGTGGTTTTTAAATAATTCAATTAAATGAGTATTAAGTATTCCTGCTGTTTGCATTTGTTCAGTCACAACTTTTCCAACTCTTTTGCCTAAAGTTTTAGCAGCAAAGGAAGCCAAAGGAATCATTATGATTGCTATCAAGGAAAGTTGCCAGTTCTGAAAAAACATTACTAGAAGTAAACCAATTAAAGTTAAGCTATCTTTAAACAGATTTAGTATTGCGGTACTAATCAAAGTGGTTATATGATCAACATCGTTAGTTAAGTTTGATATTAATTTTCCTGTATGCTTACCATCAATCAATTTTGTATCTGCAGAAACTAGATTTTTGATCATATCACACTGCAAATCTTTTTGTACCTCTTCTGAAACTTTTATCATTAAAATTTTTGCTATATATAGAGAAAGACCTTTTGTTGCAAAAGCAACAATAATAAGAATTGGAATTAACCATAATAGTGTTTGATTTTTTTCAATAAATATTTTTTTAATTAATGGATCCAGAAGATAAGCAATTGAGGAGGTGCTTCCAGCAACCAGTAAAGCAAAGAAAAATGACAGTAGTATTTTTTTTAGGTGTTTTCTTGTGTATTCAAAAAAAAGTCTTTTAATAATATCTATTTTTTTCATTAATAATTTAAACCTTTCCAATCAGAATATTAAATAAAACAATTAAACCAAGTAAATTATTGGACTTAAAAATTTTTAAACTATTTTTTGGATCTTTAAAATTAAATTTATGAATTTGATTAAAAAATAAATGTAAAATTGTGATTGGTAAAAATACATAGAACATTATATCAAACTTCATGAAAAAACTTATTCCGATTAAAGACATTATAAAGATTAAGTAGCATATTATTAAGAATAACTTTGGATTTTTTTTAAACTTTATCGAGGTTGATTTTACACCTATTATTTCATCATCTTTTATATCCTGGTATCCATATATTGTGTCGAAACCTAGTGTCCAAAATATGGCTCCAAAATAAAATATTATTGGTATTATATCTATTTGATTTTTAATACAAACCCACCCAAGAATTAAACCATAATTGAAAGTAATTCCCAAAAATAGCTGAGGCCAATATGTATATCTTTTCATTAAAGGATAGCTAAAAGCCAAAGGCATAGATCCTAATGCCAAGATAATAGTAAAATTATTAAAATTTAACAAAACTAATAATGCAATTAAGCACAAGAAAATTGCATAGGTTAAGCCAAGTTTTACGGATACTTTTCCTGATGCTACAGGTCTATTTTTTGTTCTTGATACTTTTTTATCAAAATCTTTATCAAGTATATCATTTACTATACATCCTGCGGAACGCATTAAAACTGAACCTAAAAAAAATAAAGTTAGATAAAAAAAATAGTTACTAAGATTATTTGAAAAATCGTATGCAAGCGTTAACCCCCATGCACAAGGCCAAAACAAAAGCATAAAGCCAATTGGTTTTTTTATTCTGGTTAATTCAATAAAGAGATTTAATTGTTTCATAATAATTTACTTGTAAATAACAAAGGCTAGTTTCATAATCAAATTGATTCGTATGAATATAGATTACACAGTTACAGCCCTAATGTTTCCAGCAATACCCTTACTTATGAACATCTATAGCAATAGATTTCATTCACTTAGTAAGCTTATTCGCCAATTACACGACGAGCATGTTTACGAAAATCACATTCCACCTGAGTGGAAAAAACAATTTATTAATTTAAATGGAAGAATAGTTTTGTTAAAATGGACAATCATGTTTGCTGCATTTGGTCTTCTGTTTAATTTGCTAACTGTTTTTGCTCTTTATTTAAATGAAATTTTCATAGCAAGAATAATTTTTGGATCTTGCTGTCTATCCATGATGGTTTCAATTGTTGTTTTTTTAAGAGAGATTCAAGTATCTACAAATGCACTTAAATGGCATATGTCAGATATGGATGTTGATTTAGATTAATTAGGATTAATTACAGCAGGTCCTGTTAACAATCTTGCCTCTAATTCTTCATGAGCTTTTTTTGCATCATTAAAAGAGTATTTCTTAAAAATTTCAACTTTAAACTTTCCAGATAACACAGCATCAAAAACTTTCTTTGCAGATTCAACCAACTCTTTTCTTGTAGCTGTATAGTGAGCAATTGATGGACGAGTAAAAAATAAACCTTTTGCATTAATATGTTTCTTAACATCAATAGTATCAACGTAGCCTGATGCATTACCAAAAGCTACCATCATGCCTCTAACTTTTAAAGTTTCAATTGACCCATCAAAAGTTTTTATGCCAACACCATCATAGACAACGTCAACTCCATTTTTGCCCACAATCTTTTCTACTTCTTCAACAAAGTCTGTATCAGTATAATTTATTATGTGATGGCAACCATTTTTTTTAGCGATAGCTTCTTTTTCTTTAGATCCAACAGTCCCAATAACTTCAGCTCCTAATGCATTAGCCCACTGACATAAAATTTGACCAACACCACCAGCTGCTGCGTGGTATAAAACTTTATCACCTTTTTTAATTGGGTAAGCTCTATGTAATAAATATTCAGCAGTAATTCCTTTAAGCATAATACAAGATGCAATTTCATCTGAAATTCCGTCTGGAACTAAAACTAGTTTTTCTTGAGGAAATAATTGTTTTTCAGAATAACTACCAATTGGCATTGAGGAGTGAGCAACTCTGTCACCAACTTTAAATAAACTAACTTCAGAACCTATTTCTTCGATTATTCCACATGCTTCCAAACCAATACCACTTGGAAGAGGAATAGGGTACAAACCTGTTCGGTGATAAACATCAATATAATTAAGACCAATTGACAAATTTTTTATAAGAACTTCATTTGGACCTGGTTTACCAATTTCAATATCTTTAACTTCTAAAACTTCAGGACCACCAAATTTTTCTATTACAATTTTTTTCATTATTTTACAAATGTACCATTATGATAATCTTGCACTGCTTGCAATATTTCAGCTTTAGTATTCATTACAAATGGACCACCTCTTGCAATAGGTTCACCAATCGGTTTACCAGATATTACTAAAAACTTAGCTTTTGTTAAGCTAAAAATTTTTAACTTTTCACCTCTAGTTAGGATAATTAAAGTAGAATTTTTAGCCCGTTCATGATCTTGATCTCCAACCTTAATTTCTCCATCAATTAAGTAAATTAAAGAATTATGTGTTGAAGGAAGATCAAAATTAAACTCTTTGCCTTCTTCA
>Ga0308004_10000747_pt1 | contig 14773 bp, 16 predicted proteins | sample Neamet38_FD_203156 | JGI IMG/M metagenome (GOLD analysis project Ga0308004, IMG submission 203156) | Marine microbial communities from water near the shore, Antarctic Ocean - #38 | ecosystem: Environmental > Aquatic > Marine > Unclassified | place: Southern Ocean | collected 2014-06-06 | reverse complement strand
GTTTCTTTAAACCCAGAAACTAAGATTGACCTGATAATTAATTTATTGGATGAAATTGATTTAGTTTTAATTATGAGTGTAAACCCTGGATTTGGCGGACAGAAATTTATGCCGGAAGTATTGGATAAAATTAAAGAATTAAAAAAAGTTAAAAAACAAAAAAAATTAAAGTTTGATATCGAGATTGATGGTGGAATTAACTTTGACAACAACAAATTAGCTATTGACGCTGGTGCTAATATTTTAGTTTCTGGCACCACTGTATTTAAAAACAATGATGGAAATATAAAAAAAAATATAGACCTTTTAAAATCAAGTTAGAACAATGATCTTTAATAATTTATTAAATTTTATTAATAATTCATATATATTTTCTAAAAAAAAAGTTGACTCTTTTTATTTAAGTTCAAATATTTATAACAGAAAAATTACATCTTCTATTGTTAGTTCTTTAGAATACTACCCAAGCCCAAGCTTACTTGACGCAATTATAAAGTACGATAAAAAAAAAATTAACATCGAAAATTATTCATTAGATAAGATTTGGGATAACAAGAAATTAAAGAAAAAAGACTATAAAAATTTAAATAGTTTTTTTTGGTTATTTAGTTTGGATTTAAAATCATCAAAAAAAGATGTCCAAAATGTAATTTTGCAATGGATAGATAAAAATCATAGATACAACTCTAAGAGCTGGGAGGTTGATATGGTGGCTAAGAGAATAATCGCTTGGACTTCAAATTCCAGACTTACTTATGAGGATAGTAATATTGATTATAAAGATAAATTTAATGCTATTATAAAAAAACAAATTAATCATTTGATTAATAAAATAGAAGGATCTGAAGGAATTGATGATAAAATTATAGGTTGTGCAGCTATAATTTTAACTGGTTTATCCTATCGGGATAAAGATGGATATTTAAAAACAGGGCTAAGCTTATTGAAAAAACTTGTAAAATTTTCTTTTGATAATGATGGTTTTCCAAAATCAAGAAGCATCAGACAGTTATGCTTTTACTTAAAGTATTTTATTTTAATTAGGGAGTGGTTCAAAGAATCGCAAAGTGAAATACCTAGCTTTATCAATGAAAATATATATTATTTAGGTCAAGCTTATGCATTCAGCTGGCAAAATAATAAAGTAGATCTACTTTTTAATGGTAACAATCAAACAAATAATGCCGATTTTGATCATTATTTAAAAAGACTTGGCTATAGTTTTAAAAATCAAAGTAATGAATTGGGAGGATATGCGGCTCTTAATAGTAAAAAAATTTCACTTCTCATGGACGTTGGGCCAAGTCCTGATAAAAAGTTTTCTTCAAATTATCAAGCAGGCGCACTATCTTTTGAAATAATATCAAATGGGAAAAAATTAATTTGTAACTCTGGTTATTTTCAAAATCACAATCATCAGTTGAATGAACTATCAAAATCAAGCGCTGCACATAGTACGCTAATTTTAGATGATAGGTCTTCATGTAGATTTAATAAAACTAAAGATGAAAGTTCTAAAATCTCTCATGGATTAAAAATATTAAAAAAAAATATTGTATTTGAGAAAAATTATTGGAAAATTAATGCTGTACATGATGGTTATTTCAAAGAATATGGCACCAAACATGAGAGAGAAATAGTGTTTTATCCTGAACAGATAAAGTTTGTCGGTTGTGATAAAATAATTTCAAAAAATGGAATTAAAAATTTAAAATTCGAAATTAGATTTCATTTAGAACCTAACATTAAGATAATGATGACCAAAGACAATAGGTCAATACTTATAGACCTTGGTGGGGAGGGTTGGAAATTAATTTCTAATAACAATAATATAAATATTGTTAACGGTCTATATTTTGGTGGGAAAGATTCCTTTGTTGATAATCAAAATATAGTCATTTCTGGAATGACTAATGATGAAAACCAGACTATAAAGTGGGAGATTACAAAACTATAATGAAGAAAATAAAAAAAGCACTAATTTCAGTTTCTGATAAAAGAAATTTAAAAGACCTTTTAAAAAGTTTAACTAAACATAATATTAGTCTAATAAGTTCAGGTGGTACTTATAAAGAAATAAAAAAACTTAAATTTAGATGTTTAGAAGTTTCAGAATATACAGGCTCTCCTGAAATACTTGGTGGAAGAGTTAAAACACTACACCCAAAAATACATGCTGGTATATTAAGTAAAAGAAATAACAAATCTCATAGCAAGGAACTGAGAAATAATAATTTTGAGGAAATAGATCTTGTTATTGTTAACTTCTACCCTTTTGAAAAAACTCTAGAGCAGACTAATAATCATTTAAAGATTATAGAAAATATTGATGTTGGGGGCCCAACAATGGTTAGGGCTGCAGCAAAAAACTATAATGATGTTACTGTCATTACTTCTTCAGATCAATATAGCGAACTAATTAATGAGATAGATAAAAATAAAGGCTCTACGTCTATTGAGTTTAGAGAAAAAATGTCTTTAGAAGCCTTTTCTGAAACAGCATATTACGATGCTGTCATTTCAAATTACTTTAACAAAATTAAAAGGAATACTTTCCCTAAGAAAAAAATTATCTACGGAAATTTAATTGAAAAATTAAGATATGGTGAAAACCCTCATCAGCAAGCTGCTGTTTACTCAAAAACTCAAGGCTTAAATATTAAACAAATTCATGGAAAACAACTAAGTTATAACAACTACAGTGATATATTCTCTGCCCTAACTATTTCTAAATCTTTACCAAAACACTCAGGAACTGTTATCGTTAAACATGCTAACCCGTGTGGTGTTTCTATTGATAAAGATAATTTAAAAAGCTACCAATTAGCACTAGCATGTGACCCCTTAAGTGCTTTTGGGGGAATAGTTTCATGCAATTATAAAGTAAATAAGGCTACAGCCCTGGAACTAAATAATATTTTCCTGGAAGTTATTATTGCAAACGGCTTTCATCCTGAGGCATTAAAAGTTTTGAAAAAGAAAAAAAATTTGCGCCTTATCGATGCAACAAGATTTACAATGAAAAATTTAGTAAAGTTTAACTCAACTAACGAGTCTTTTTTAACTCAATCTGAGGATATAGAAAAATTCAATATTAAAAATTTTAAAATAGTTTCAAAAAAAAAACCCAACAAGTCTCAACTAAAGAATTTAATTTTTGCATTCAATGTTTGTAGATATGTTAAATCGAATGCGATTGTTTTAGCTAGCCAAGAGGCAACTGTAGGTATTGGGTCTGGACAGCCTAGTAGACTTGACAGTTGTCAAATTGCAATAGATAAAATGAATAAATTTCAAAATTTAAATGAAGAAGTGGTTGCAGCTTCAGATGCATTTTTTCCATTTGTTGATGGTATAGAAAAACTAGTGCAGTCTGGTGTTATAGCAGTGATACAACCCTCAGGATCAATCCGAGATAAAGAAATAATAAAATTTGCTAATCAAACTAATACTATCCTGGTCTTTTCCAAGACAAGACATTTTAAGCATTAAAAATCTGATCAATTTTAGCAGCTAGAATAAAATCATTTTCTGATAATCCCTCAATTGCATGTGTGGTAATTATAATTTTTGCATATCCCCATCCAAAAGAAATATCTGGATGATGACCTTCTACTTCTGAGATTTCTCCAACTTTATTGATAAAGAACTGGCTATTAATAAAGTTTTTAAAAGTAAATTTTTTTTCTAAAAAATAAATTTTCTTTTCATTTTCACGTACGTTCCATCCATCTACTTTTTTTTGGTATTTGTGTATTTCGCTTATATCAAACGGCAAGATTCCACCCTCGCAAGGAATACATTTTTTATTTAAAAGATCACTCATTTGTTAATATATTTTTTATTTAATGGAGCGGGTCAAGGGAATCGAACCCTCTACCTAATCGTTGGCAACGATTCGCTCTACCAATGAGCTAGACCCGCATATAATGGATATTATAAATAGATGGTTTTTTTAATGTAAGCAATAATAAAAACTACAAAACTTCTTTTAACCACTGATATTTATTTAAATAAGGGTGAAAAAATTCTTCATAGGCTGTATATTTTTTTGTGCTATTGTTAAATATTTTGTTTCTAACCTGTAGATTACTAGCTGTTTTACTGATTAAATCATCTCTCTTATAAAACTCTAAACATTTTTTATCCCATTCAAGATCACAAAAATTGAATAAATCTTTAGATAATTTTACGGGGTTTTTAGTTAACTCATCTAGCTCTATAGTATATATTTTTTTTGGATATTGTTTGTTAAAGCTATCAATAGTTTTGAGATAGTTATCTATGTACTCTAAAATATTATCAATTGAATGAGACCACGTAATTTTTGGTAAAAAATTTTGATACATAGACATAATTATTTGAAATATATCCCTTTTACAAATGACGATCTTTGAATAAGGAAAAAGTTTAACAATAAGTTCTATAAAAAAAAAGTTTTCTAAAGATTTGTCAGTAAAAACATTTACTTTATTTTTTTCTAATAAATTTATTAACTTATATTGTTTAATAACTTTTTGAATAAAAGCGTTTTCATCAACTTCCAATTTTTCGTTATTTTCTAAGAATTTTTTTTCGACAAAAAATTTCTTATTACTGTCTATAAAAACTCTATTAATTATTGCTGTTTCCCCACCATTGGGTATTGTTTTTTTTCCAGAACACAAAATACTTTCAATCAAAGTTGATCCCGACCTGGGTAAACCCATTATAAAAATTGGTTTAATTTTTCTTGATATTTTTTTTTCAGATGAAAAAGTAAATTTTTTTATAATTTTTGGCATTAATCTAATCCAATAAAAAGATATTTGATTATTAACTTTTTCATTTGAAAAATGAAAATACTTATGAGCCTCTGTTAAATATTCAAATTCCTTTTTAAAATTTGCTTTTATTCTTTGATCTTGAGCTAAAATAAAAAGTCCTGCTGATTTATTAAAATTAGAATTTTTTTTATTTGCTAAAATCTCTTTTATATTATTAATATTTTTAATGTTAAAAAAAGTCTCATCAATTCTGGAAAGGTTATAATAGGAACCCAAATTATCTGGATCATATTTTATTGCTTTTTTGTATAGTTCAACTGCTGTATTTTTGTTACCTATTTCTTGGTTGGTTAATGCTAAATTGAAAATTGCATTACTATAATCTTGCTTAATTTTAATTGCTCTCAAAAAAAGATCTCTTGCTTTTTTTAGTTCATTTTTTGCAGAATAAATATTACCAAGGTTATTTAGAGCAATAAAATTTTCTGGATCAATATTTAGAGCTTTTTTTAAATTAATTTCTGCACTTATTAGGTCATTCTCTTGTTTAAAATTTAGTGCTCGAGCAATCAATTTAACAACTTCTTTATTATTAATTTCTGTCATTGTAATTTTAACTATTTTTTTATAAGTTTTTTAATTTTACTAATAAATAAATGATTAATCTAATTAAATTTGCTAAGATGTATTTATGATAAAAACTCAAGATCTTCCAACTACAGTACCTATTTTTCCACTTTCAAATTTTATTATTTTCCCAAATACTACCGTACCTTTAAATATTTTTGAACCTCGATATTTAGACATGATTAATGACAGTATGAAAAAAAATAAAATAATTGGGCTAATTCAACCTAAGAAAATTACTTCTAGTGCTATATCAGACTTACACGATGTTGGTTGTTTGGGGAAAATTACTAACTTTAAAAATGTAGGCGGTAGGTACTTAATTGATCTGAGTGGTTTAAGTCGCTTTAATATTACTAAAGAAATTAAAAACAATAAAACTTACAGAGAGTGTTTGATTAATTTTAATGGTTTTCAGGCTGACCTAAAATTATCAACAAAGGAAATAAAATTTGTAGATCTTAAATCAATTTTTAAAGATTTAAAATCTTTGTTTCAAAAGAAAGGTTACATAATTAATTGGAAATCTCTGGAAAAACAAGATTTGAATGAAACTATTAATGCACTTGCTATGGCTTCTCCTTTTTCTTTGGAGGAGAAACAAGTTTTATTGGAAAGTGAAAATTTAGAAATAAGAAAAAATAAAATTGTCGAAATTTTAAGCACTTACAGTCAAGATAATTATTACAACACAACTATTCAATAACATTAAAAATCAAATCCTTGATCTGCAACTTTAATAAAGTAATTAGTTAAATTTTTATTTTCCCCAATAATTTTTAATATTTTATTAAAATTTTTACTTATATTATTTTTGTCAAGATTAAAGGATTCGTAAATAAAATCTATGCTATTAGAAAAGAGAAAATTTTTAACTTTCGTTTGTTTTTCAAAATCATTTAAAATGGAAGATTCTAACGGCATACCAAGATCAATTTTGTTTTGAATAATTCTAGATAAAATTTTAATATCTCTAATACTCATATTAAACCCTTGACCAGCAAGTGGATGTATTCTGTGAAGCAAATCACCAAATGCTAAAATATTTTTATGGTAATAGTTTCTTAAATTCGATGAACTTAGCTTAAAACTATTTAATTCAGAAAATTTTTGTATTTGATATTTTGGATTATTTTTTTTTATTAAATCTAAAACCTCACTATTAGTAAAAAATTTTTTTTTTACATCTAAAGAGCATACAATTGATGTTGTGCTATTTGAAATTGGCAAAAATGCAATTGGTCCATTTTTTGTAAAAATTTGAATAGCTATATTGTTTGTTATTTCATCATGCTCTAAAATTGTTGTGTATGCAAGATTATTATAATCTTTATTAATTTTTTTTGAAAAATATTTTTTTGTTATATAATTATTTGAATTACAATTAATTATTAAATCAAATTTATTTTTTTTTAATAAGTCTTCATAAAAAGAGTTTTTTTTTATTATAGTTTTTTTAAAAAATTTATTTTTATATATTTTACTTATTAATGATTCATAAAGATCATTATTTTTTACCATATAAAATAGGTTATCTTTATCATTTTCAAATTTTATTAAATTTTCTTTTTCCATTTTTTCTGAAAAAATTTCTATTTTTTTAATTTTCCACAAAATCTTTTTTGAGATACTCTGAATTTCTTTATTAAAAAATTCTAAGTTATTTTTAGATATCCCTATTGTTCTGCTTGTTGGTAAATTTTTTATTTTATCTTCATAATAAAGGTGAACATTAATTTTTTTATTTATAAGATTTTTAGCCAAAGATAGACCTATAAGGCCACTTCCAATAATACAGATATTCATAATAATTTTTAATTTTAACAATAAAAATTAGATGATACAAAGTGATTAATTAATTTATGAAATTAAAAATATTAGCTAATAGTGCGATAAATTTTTGCATAAATAGAGTTATTGAAATTTTTGGTATAACTATTTTAATAGCAGGCTTCTTATTGTTGGTTTCATTAATTAGCTTTTCTCCAGATGATCCTAACTTTATTTTTCCTAATAATGTTGTAATTAAAAATATTCTTGGTTTTCGAGGAAGTTTTACTGCAGATATTTTTTTTCAATCTTTTGGCGTGATGGCTCTACTAATCCCTCTTAGTCTTATTTTATCTGGAATAAATATCATCCTAAATAAGAAAATTTTTTTAATAATAGAAAGCATTTTTTATACCATTTTATATTCTGTGCTGGGTTCTTTATTTTTTTCTTTTTTTTATCCAGTAGCCTTTAAATTTTATATTAATGGTAATGGTGGTTTTATTGGAAAATATTTAGAAACAACTTTTTTAAATTCTATAATTAATATCAATTCTCAATTTTTTTATTATTTTATTTTAATATTAGTTTTAATTTTATTCTTAGTTAGCATTCAATTTAAAATTAATTATTTTTATAAACTAATAAAAAAAATATATAAGTTTTTATTTTCTAAAAAAGAAAAAAATTATACCAACGAAAATGAAATAATAAATGAATTTATACCTCAAGAAAAAATTAAAAACCTAATTCAAGAAGATTTACCTTTTATAAAAAATGATAACAAAACTAATATTAAAAATATAACTTTTAAATTACCTTCTACTAATTTATTAAAAATTCCAACACAAAAAGATAGGGGAAAACTAAGAGATGACGATTATATTCACAGTGAATTTTTAGAAAAAATTCTTTTAGATTTTGGTGTTAGTGGTGATATAAAAAAAGTTAGTCATGGACCTGTTGTTACTCTAAACGAATTTGAGCCAGCTGCTGGTGTTAAGGTATCAAAAATAATCAATCTTTCGGATGATATCGCAAGAAATACCCGTTCTGAATCGGCTAGAATTGCTACAATACCTGGGAGAAGCACTGTCGGTATTGAATTACCCAACTCAATTCGAGAGAACGTTTACCTAAGCGAAATACTTTCAAATAGTGATTTTGCAAAAAAAGATATTAGGCTGCCGATAGCTCTAGGTAAAAATATTTCTGGAATTCCGGTTGTAGGAGATTTGGCTTCTATGCCCCATTTATTAATTGCTGGAACTACCGGTTCAGGTAAATCTGTTTGTATTAATACAATTATCCTCTCTCTACTTTACCGGCACTCACCTGATAAATGTAAATTTATTTTGATAGATCCAAAAATGTTGGAGTTATCGACATATGAAGGTATTCCTCACTTACTTTGTCCAGTTATTACTGAGGCCAAGAAAGCAGCTTCTGTATTAGGCTGGGTTGTTAAAGAGATGGAAAATAGATACAAACTTATGACAAAAGAAGGTGTTCGTAACATAGATGGTTATAATGCAAAACATGCTCTAGCAATGCCCTATATAGTTGTTGTTGTTGATGAAATGTCTGACTTGATGCTTGTGGCTGGAAAAGAAATTGAAAACTATATTCAAAAACTTTCTCAAATGGCTAGAGCAGCTGGAATTCATATTATAATGGCTACTCAAAGGCCTAGTGTTGATGTTATTACGGGAACTATCAAGGCAAACTTTCCAACCAGGATATCCTTTCAGGTAACTTCCAAGATAGATAGCAGAACAATCTTAGGTGAGCAAGGCGCAGAACAGTTGCTGGGTAAGGGTGATATGCTTTACATGTCGTCTGCTAATAGAATAGTTAGAATTCATGCACCCTTTGTTTCAGATAATGAAATTGAAAAAGTTAATAACTATTTAAGAAATCAAGCTGAGCCAAATTATATAGATGAAATATTAAGTTTTGCAGATGAAAAAGAAATTAACGAAAGCTCAGCAGGTTCAAGCGATAAAGATGAATTATATCAAGCAGCATTAGATATTATTAGATCTGAGGGTAAGGCCTCAACTTCTTTTTTACAAAGGAAGTTGCAGATAGGCTATAATAGAGCAGCGAGAATTATTGATATGATGGAGACTGACAGAATAGTAAGCAAAGCAAACCATGTTGGTAAAAGAGATGTTCTATGATGTATAGAGTTTTAGTAATATTTTTTATATTAAATTTTTACAATCCTGTTTTTTCTTCCAATAAAGAAAAGATAATTTCCCAAATGCAGTTTATTAATAATTTAAGTTTTAATTTTATTCAAAATATTAATGATAAAAATGAAAATGGAAAGTGTATTATAAAGTATCCTAAAAAAATTTGGTGCGAATATGAAAATTCTAGTAAAAAGATTATTGTCTCTAATGGTAAATCTTTAGTAATTAAAAATAGAAATAGTGGCAGTTATTATATCTATCCACTTGGTAAAACCCCTTTGATGTTCTTGCTAGATAAAGAATATCTAATATCTAAAATGAATATTCTAGAACTTAGAGTAATTGATGATAAATATTTAAATTTTAAAATTTTTGAAGATAATATTGAAATCAATTTATTTTTTGATAAGAAAAATTTATCTTTAGTTGGATGGCAAACTGAAGATATATATCAAAACTTAGTGGTTACATTCATTTCATCTATTAAAATAAATCAAGAGATAAATAATAAAATTTTTATTTTACCAAAAAATAATTAAATATTACCTAATTAATGTTTCAGACTTAAAAATTTTCATACCTCTTGATTGATAATTGTGTAAGGCATTTTTATGGTCTAAAGAACAGGTGTGAACCCACACTCTTGCACAACCTAGCTTAAATGAAAATTTGATTGCTTCACTTAGTAAATATCCACCTAGTTTTTTTCCAAAATACTCCTCTAGAATACCTAAATAAACAATTTCTACCTCCCTTGCATCTTTGTTAAATAATAGTTCAAAATAGCCTGCTATTTCACCTTTGTTTTTAAGAATGTAAGTAAAAAGTTTTTCATCAGAGACATACTTCGTCCAATCTAAATCTGACCAAACAAGTCTATCAACCCATTGGCAATTTTTACCTATGTTCTTATAAAAAAATTTATTTAATTGGAAATCTTTTGGATTGGTTAATTCTACGTAATAATCTTCTGATAGTTTTTTAGCTTCTTTAAAATCTTTAAAAGATGTTAGCTCTAAATAATTTCTAAAGATTTTTTCTTTCATTCAACCATTTTTCCAATTATTTCACCTCCAAATATATGAAAGTGTAAATGTGGAACCTCTTGACCTCCATGATTATCTAAATTGGTAAGAGCTCTATAGCCCTTTCCTGTATCAGTTGATATTCCTAATATTTTTGAAACTTTTGTAATTGCTTTACTTAATGCAACTATCTCTTTATCTGAAGCTCTATTATTAAAATCATCTAAATTGATATAATAACCCTTCGGTATCACTAATGCATGAATTTTTTTTTGAGGATTAATATCATGGAAAGAAAGAATATAGTCATTTTCAAAAATTTTTTTACAGGGAATTTCTTTCCTTAAAATTTTCGCAAAAATATTATTTTTATCATAACTCATTATCTATTATTTTTTTCTTCAATGCCTGACTGTTTTTTTCTGTTTTCTAGTTCCTTTAACACATCTTCAAACTTAATGTTAACCATCTCTAGTGTAACTAATATGTGATAAATTGTGTCTGCAGCCTCATGAACTACGTTCGATTTATTATTTAAAGCCTCCTTAAGCTCAACAAACTCCTCATCCATTTTATCTATACATTTGGATAACCCTCCAGATAATAAAGAAGAAGTATAAGATTTTTCTTCATCTTTATTTTTACTATTTCTTATTATCTTAACTAAATTCATTAGATTTTCTGACATATTTAAATTCTAACAGGAATCCCTTTTGAATCCAAATATTGCTTAGCTTCTTGAATTGAGTGTGTTCCATAATGAAAAATTGAGGCTGCAAGGACTGCACTAGCATTCCCTAATTTTATGCCATCTACTAGATGATCTAGATTACCTACTCCACCTGAAGCAATCGTAGGGATATTAACTTTTGAAGATATTTTAAACATTAAATCATTATCATAACCAATCTGAGTACCGTCTCTATCCATAGATGTAACTAATAATTCCCCTGCTCCACTATTTTCCATTTTTTTTGCAAACTCTATTGCATCTATGCCCGTATTATTTCTTCCACCATGAGTAAAAACCTCCCATTTATTGACATTTTTTTTAGCATCTATTGCAACGACAATACACTGTGCACCAAATTTTTTTGAACTTTCAATTATTATTTCAGGATTTTGAACTGCAGCAGTGTTGATTGAAACTTTATCTGCTCCACAATTTAATAATTTATTAATATCATCAACTCCTCTAACTCCTCCACCAACTGTTAAAGGTACAAAGCATTTCTTAGATGTTCTTTCAATAACATTATAAATTGTATCTCTATTTTCGTTTGAAGCGGTAATATCTAAAAAACAAATTTCGTCAGCACCACCATCACTATAAATTTTGGCTTGTTCAACTGGATCACCAGCATCTTTTAAATCTAAAAAATTAATTCCTTTAACAACTCTCCCATTTTTAACATCAAGACATGGAATGATTCTATTTTTAAGCATCTATTTCTCTCACTAACTCCTCTAACTTAATGTCTCCATCATATATGGCCTTGCCAATTATAATTCCTTCAATATTACTATTTAAACTCTTTGCTTTTTTAATGTCATTAATTGAGGAAACTCCACCAGAAATAATTACTGGACAGTTTGAAATATCAGCAACTTTTGATGTTTCTTCAAAGTTAGGACTTTGCTTGGTGCCATCTCTGTTTATGTCGGTGTAAATTAATCTACTAGCACCATAATCATTTATTTCTTTTAAAAAATCTAAAGTAATTTGATTAGAATTTTTTTTCCATCCTGAAACTGCCAAGTATCCATCTTTAGCATCTAAACCTAATGCAATTTTATTTGGAAATTTTTGACATGCTTCTTTTAAAAAAATTTTATTTTTTATAGCTGCACTTCCTAAAATAACCTTCTCAACTCCTATATCTATATATTTTTGAATACTATTAATGGTTCTAACACCCCCACCTACTTCAATTATTAAATTAAATTTACCTACTATTTCTTGGATAATATCCAGGTTAACTGTCTCACCAGTTAAGGCTCCATCTAAATCGACAATGTGTAAATTTTTAAAACCATAATCTTTATATTTGCCGGCTTGATCAACTGGTGACATTTCATATTCAGTTTTATTATTAAAATCTCCTTTAACTAACCTCACACATTTCTTGTCTTTAATATCTATAGCTGGAAATATTTTCATTTTATAAATTTATAAAGTTTTTTATTATTTGTAATCCAATTTTATCACTTTTCTCAGGGTGAAATTGAGTTCCAAAAATGTTTTCTTTTTCAATAGAACAAACAATATTTGATGAATAATCTGTTGTTGCAGAAATTACATTTTTATCTTCTGGAATAAATTCATAGCTGTGCACAAAATACATGTGTGATTTATTTTTTATATCCTTAAAAATCTTGCTTTCTTTAATAATACTAATTTCATTCCAACCAATGTGTGGAAGTTTGAATTTATTATTTTGATTATCAATCTTTGATACTTTTCCTGAAATCCAACCAAGACCTTTTGTTTCGATTTCCTCATAACCAATATCTGCGAACATCTGTAAACCAACACAAATTCCAAGAAGAGGTTTTTTGTTAATAACCACAAACTCACTGAGTGTCTCTACTAAACCGTTTACATTATTCAATGCATCAACACAGCTCTTAAACGATCCCTGTCCTGGCAAAACTACCTTATCACTTGATTTAATCTTATTTAAATCTGAGGTTACTTCGATATTAACTTTGTCTTTAGCAACTTCCTTAAAAGAATTTATTACAGAGCTGATGTTTCCTGAATTATAGTCAACAATTGTGACATTCATCAAATTTATAAAGAGCCTTTGGTTGATGGAATACTCTTTTTATTTCTAGGGTCTATTTCTAAAGCTGTTCTCAATGACCTCGCTAGAGCTTTAAAGCAAGATTCAATTATATGATGACTATTGTCTCCATAAATGTTTTCTATATGTAGTGTTATTCCTGCTGATTGAGAAAAAGCTTGAAACCATTCTTTAAAAAGTTCTGTGTCCATTTCTCCAAGTTTTTCTACTTTCAACTTAACTTTCCAGATTAAGTATGGTCTATTTGAAATATCGATTGCAACTCTTGTTAATGTTTCATCCATTGGAATCATTGCGTGAGCATACCTTCTAATTCCTGCATAATTTTTTAGTGCTTTCTTTAAGGCCTCACCTATAGCTATACCAGTGTCTTCTGTGGTGTGATGAAGATCAATATGGGTATCTCCCTTTGCTTTTAGCTTGATATCTATCAAGGAGTGCTTGGATAATTGTTCAAGCATATGATCTAAAAAACCTATGCCGGTATCAATTTTATACTTACCCTTACCATCTATGTTTAAATCAACGCTAATACTGGTTTCTTTTGTTTTTCGAGAAATTTTTCCATTTCTACTCATAATATTAAATACCTATACAGAGATTAGTGAACTTTATCAATATTTGTAATCTGCTACTTGAAGAATAAAAATTAATATCCATCTATAATCCATGACTACAATTGTACTTATTAGAAAAAATAACGAAGTAGTGGTAGCTGGGGATGGCCAGGTTAGTATGGGCAATACAGTTATAAAAAGTACTGCTGCAAAAGTTAGAAAAATTGAAAAAAGAAATGTAATTGCGGGTTTTGCTGGGTCCACTGCTGATGCCTTAACTTTGTTTGAAAGACTTGAAGCAAAACTTGAAAAGCATGCTGGTAACCTTCCTAGGGCAGCTGTTGAACTAGCAAAGGATTGGCGGACTGATAAATATTTAAGAAGACTAGAGGCTTTAATGGCTATTGGTGATAAAGAAAATAGTTTTATAATTTCTGGCACAGGTGATGTTTTAGAACCAGAGGGTGATGCTATAGGTATAGGTTCTGGTGGTAATTATGCTTTGGCTGCTGCTAAAGTTTTGTTAGATACAGATTTAAACGCAGAAGAGGTGGCAAGAAAAGCCATCAAGGTTGCATCTGAAATCTGTGTATTTACTAATGATAATATTAAAATTGAAAAAATTTAATGAAAGATTCAAATGTTACACCTTTTCCAAAAGAAAAAAATGAAAGCAAGGATAGTTCTTTAGTTAGTTCTTTATCTCCTAGAGAAATTGTTTCTGAATTAGATAGATACGTAGTTGGACAAAATAAAGCAAAAAAAGCAGTCGCCATTGCTTTGCGGAATAGATGGAGAAGACAAGCTTTAAAAGGTGAAATGAAGGATGAAGTGTTACCTAAAAATATCTTAATGATTGGACCAACAGGAGTTGGTAAAACAGAAATTTCTAGAAGACTATCCAAATTAGCAGAGGCCCCTTTCGTAAAAGTCGAAGCAACAAGGTTTACAGAAGTTGGTTATGTTGGGAGAGATGTTGAACAAATCATAAGAGATTTACTTGAAATTGCAATTGCAATGGAA
>Ga0308004_10000741_pt1 | contig 14849 bp, 10 predicted proteins | sample Neamet38_FD_203156 | JGI IMG/M metagenome (GOLD analysis project Ga0308004, IMG submission 203156) | Marine microbial communities from water near the shore, Antarctic Ocean - #38 | ecosystem: Environmental > Aquatic > Marine > Unclassified | place: Southern Ocean | collected 2014-06-06 | reverse complement strand
TCGACAATGTATATTTCCCTCTTTTAGGTGTGTTTTTAGCTCTAAATAACACAAAACAAGTGTTGGAAATTTTAGCTTACCACCTTAAGCTATCTAATGAAACTAAGAGGTTTGTATTATGTGTAGAGTCCATTGTAATGGATAATCTTAAAATTTCCCCATTGGGAGTAGATAGCACTACTATAAACCTAATAATAGATTGGGTTGAGGAAAATAAAATTATAATTTCAAAAGAATCAGAGCTAGAAATTGACAAATTGGATGCAGATGATAGAATACATACTTACGTTCCCAAAGAAACTATAGAAGATTACTTTTCACTTCTAACAAAAGTAAAAGGGAATATCCATCCAAATCTTCCTATTCTGTCGGAGATTGATGTTAAAAATTTACTCAAAGCAAATTTTCACACTTTCGATCCAAGAGTAGAAAAGAAACTATTTAAGTTAAACCACTCTAATAAAAGTGTAATTAGATTTTTCATCTATCATTATTACAGAAACATAGATTATGAAGCTTCTCGTAATAATCAAAAGAAATACTGCCAATTATTGATTGATAATTTTGAGTGCTACCAAAATAATACAATAGAAAGTATATCTAAAAATTTCTCGAAAAAACCATCAAAATACCCAATAAGCAATAGTAACTAAACGACAAACACGACGATTAAACGATTACACGAATCGTTACAAAACTCTTCGCTCTTTTGTATAAATTAATTTAAATTATTACAAAATGAGTAAAGAAAAATTGCTTATCCATCTAACCGAAAAAGAGTTAGGGGATGTTATCGAAAGAAAGTTTAATGACTGCTTTTGTGCAGACGTTAAACAACAAACAAAAATGAGTTCTGACCAAGAGCTTATTAGTTCAGCCTACCTACAAAGACTATTAGGCGTATCTCGAACAACAATTCACAATTGGGTCAAAAAAGGAATCCTTCCGTTGCCTATTAAATTAGGGAAATTAAATTATTTCCACACAGCGGATGTGAACGATTTGATTTCTCAAAAAAGGAAAGACAATGAAGGAGTCTAAACTTGTTCAGCACCCTCAGACGGAATCTGAGGGTAGCTATTCCCCTTGTCGTGCAATTGTAATTCTTGAAATTCTTATCCAAAAACTGCAAGATTTGTTAAGGCAGTATGTTAGAAAAGGTAATTCAAAAGCACATATTATACGAGATAGAGAAGAGATAATTTCTAAACTCTTCGATGTAAAACACGCTATAATCCCTGTTTTGTACTCGGATATTCTAAATGCTGTGAACACTCAAATCATTGACTTACTACATCGTGACCCAGAGATTGGACTCGTTATAATAGAGTTGCAAGTGGGCAAGGATTTAGAGAAAAAAGGGTACATCAATTTAAAAAGTAGAACAAATGTCAAATAAAACAAATAATTTCCCCGTACACATATTTCCGAAAGTAGTAAGCGACTACATAAATGAATATACAGTAAACAATAGTTTTGATCCAAACTATATGTCATCAGCGTTTATTTCCTTAGTATCCACATTAATCGGTGGGAATTACAGAGCTGAAGTGTGCAAAGAGTGGAAAGAGCCTCCAATAATTTGGAATGCAATTGTAGGTAATTCAGGCGATAAAAAATCTCCTTCCGTTGGGCTAATATTAAAGCCATTAGATGATTTAAATGCGGAACTGCATAGACAATATCAAGCAGCTTATGATGAAGCTACTGATGACGAAGAAAGACGTTTAATAAGAGCTAAACAAATTGTAGTAGGAGACATAACCTACGAGTCGCTCATTCAAGTACTAAACAACAACCCATTTGTTCTTCTAAACGTAGATGAGCTATTAACGTTGTTTAGTGACGGAAATAGGTTAAGTAAGAATATAGATTCTTTGTTGTCTATATTTAATCAAAGACCTATTTCTCTAAATAGAAAAACTGATTCGGAGAAAAAGCTAATTAGAAACCCTTCATTAGGTTTGATTGGAGGATTTCAACACAAGCTGTTAGATAAGTTTATTGGAAATGGTAGAATGGAGAGTGGATTTGTTATGAGATTCTTATTCACTTTACGGAGTGAAGTGAGACACAAACTCATAATTAAAGATGCAAACCCTAAAATAGTAGATGACTACACCGATTTTATTGCTAAACTACTTACGGTGCAGCAATATAATACCGAAATAAAAGACATACCATTAAATGTTGAAGCTTTGGAAGTGTTTAACGATTGGAGAAATATAAATCGAGAAGTAAGGGATGAGCTAAAATGTGGTGAGATGAACGAATATCTATCTAAAATCGAAGGTTACATTCCTCGTCTTGCAATAGTAGTTGAAATGGTTGATAGGGTGAATAATAATGACGAGATCAAGATTATTTCAAAGTATGCAGTCGAAAGGGCGATAGACTTGACAGCCTATTATGTAGCGAATTTCGAACATCTACTAAAAGGCAGCAAAATAATTTTGGGCGATGCTAATAAAAAGAGATCGTGTGTAGCAGATTTAATGAAGAGTCTTACACCAAAAGTCAGAAAAAGAACCGTAAAAACTCTTTATGATAAAGGTCATTCAAAGGTAACTATCTCTCACTCTTTAGGAATACCCGCTTCAACTTTGAACGACCAATTAAGTAGCGAACGGAAAAACAAGGGTAAGTAGCTTGTTTCTAATATAATAAGGCATAAAAACCGTAAGTAGGTATAATTGGTAGCAAATTCAATTTATTGTGTAATTATGGTTCTATAATTCAATCTATGTAAACTTGCGTTAATAAGCGTACAACTGACTGATATTCAATGTGACTTCCTTTTAAATATATGAAAATGGTGGTATATTTAGATAAAAAAGAACGAAATGACACAACAAAACGACCCATACACAGGTGAAGTATTTATACCACTAAGAAGCAATCAAAAGTTTGCTAATCGTAGGAATCAAATAGCTTTTAACAATGCAATCGCACGAGATAATAGGCGAGTAAAATCTCCTATTCTATCTGTGTTAAACATAAACCATAAGGTGCTTATTAAAGCTCTTGGTGACAAAGAATTTGCAATTAAATCTAAAGATTTTTTATTAGGTGCTGGATTTAATTTTTCAATATTCAGTAAGAGCGTCAGAACTAATGATGGAGTTTATCAAGCCATTTACGACTATGCACTTTCTGCTCGTGAAGGCGATGTATATAAAGTTATAAAGTTCTAACAATGGAGGTCTTACAAATTGGGAATCCATCCATACCAAATTACGCTGTTGGTGGTCATATAGCTACTAAATGGTACAGCGATTCTTTTCTTACCGTTGCTATCATTAGTTTGATGGCGTTCGGTGTTTATACACATTTTTCTAACAAACAAAATGAACAAAACTACAATTGCCAAAAGTAAAGACTTCCTCGCAGATATGTTTGGCGAAAAACAAGTGAATATCGCATTCATAATAGGTAGTGGACTTGGTCTTTTATATCTGTTAGGCATTGCGTGTAAAGTGCTAACACATACGGTAGTTAATTACAAGACACTCCAAAATGTACTACAAGCCTAATGAAAGTAGCATTGTATATAAGAGTCTCCACAGGAAAGCAGACAACGGAGAATCAACGAATAAGCTTGGTAGAACACGCTGAGAGAAACAATTGGGAATACGATGTGTTTGATGAAGTAGAAAGTACTCGAAAAACAAGGCCTGTAAAACAAGCATTACTTGCTAAGCTAAGGGCTAATGAATACGATGCCGTGGTGGTGTATAAATTAGACCGTTGGGCAAGAAGTTCAACAGAGTTAATACTCGACACTAAAGAGCTTATTGATAAAGGGATTGGCTTTATATCTATTTCTGATAATCTTGATTTTACGACAGCTTCAGGAAAGCTACATTTTCAGATTCTAAGTGCCTTTGCAGAGTTTGAACGCTCACTCATATCGGAAAGAACTAAAGAAGGCTTAAAACGTGCTAAATCACAAGGAAAACAGCTTGGGAGACCTAAAGGGAGTAAGGATAAAAACAAACGCCGTAAAAGTGGTTATATCCTTCGTGAAGCAAACAAAAGAAAGCTACAAGATGAAAATAGCGGCGTGTTTAAATCTGTTGAAGCTTATTTAGATTAGAATGAGCGGATTGGGCGAACAAAGTCTTCAGTGCTCTTACTATTATCGTTAGACCCACCACCAACATCAAAGCTAACGTAAAATGCTTGTAAATCATTGCTCTCTGAGGAAGACCAATATAGACCAATATTAAAATCACCTATATTACCATCTATACCCCCTTGGCCTATCGTGGAGTACATTTCTAAGAGTTCATCCTTTGAAGGTAAATACCAATCATCAAATCCATTTGATTCATAAGCCAATACTTCACTTGCTGCTGTGGGAGTTTCTGAGCATCCTGTTACTATATCCAAAGTGTTTTGATAACCTGTTCCTAAAGTTGTTCCATCCGCTCCTGATATACTCGCTCCATAACATCCCCATTCAAATTGACCTATATCTTCCATAGCTGCAACCAAACCGTGCTCACCTGTCTCGTCAACATAAAATACTATCCCTCCTTCTGCTAACATTCCAACAACATATTCTGTGATATTCCCTTCACAATCATATCCTTGTTCAGGGTATTCACATAATGTAGAATTGGAAAGATTAACGTCAGGGTTATAGTTACAAGCAGTCTCATCCATACAACCCATTGTCCAATCACCAAAGGCTCTAATAGGTCGAACGCTAAATGGAAAGTTCTTAGCACTGTTACCATAACCACTATCAAAATAGACAAGCCAAGCATCGTAACTATTAATCTCTGTAGAAGACCAATAATTATAATATGGCCAAATATTTGATTCAAACCCACCAATATTACCTTCAGAGCCACCATCACCTATGATGTTGTACATTTCAATAAGTTCATCTTTTGATGGTAAGTACCAATCATTATAACCATCAGAAATATATGCTAATGCCTCACTTGCTGCAATTGGAGATTCTGAACACTCAGCTACTATGTCCACGGTGTTCTGATATCCTGTTCCAATTGATGTTCCATCTGCTCCTGATAATTCAGTTCCTGAAAATTCAGGTTCATAACAACCCCACTCATAAGTGCCTTCTAAATCTTCTAATGCTGCCACCAATCCGTGTTGACCTGTTTCGTCTATATAGAATAAGTAACCCCCTTCCATTATATCACCAATCTGAGCAGTGATATTACCATCACAATTAAATCCTTCTTGAGGATATTCACATAAAGTTGAATTAGGAAGATTAACTTCAGAATTATAATTACAAGCTGATTCATCCGTACAACCTTCAATCCAATTTCCAAAGGCTCTTATTGCTCTTGCTTGATTATGATTTAAATATACATATTTAGGATGTGACGAAATATAGCCTGATGATGCATCTACAACCCACGCAGCTTCAGAACCATCAGTCCATAAATTCGAATTATTATTTTCTGAGGATGACCAATACAGTAGAGGAACAAATCCTGCAGCATTATTTTGAACATTATAGCCGATATTCTGAACCATTTCTAATAGTTCACCACTTGATGGAAGATACCAATCTGAATAACCATTAGATTCATATTCAATCGACGCTTGAGCAGGTGTAGTTCCCGAATCCTCTACTAAACATCCATAGTTTAATATATCTAATGTATTCTGATATCCTGAACCGATAAATGTTTCATCTGCACCATCAACATGTTCTTGCCAACAACCCCATTCATATCCATATACATATTCTCCTGTAAGCGTGAAAGTACTTCCAGTATTTACGGAACCTATTGTTAAATCCTCAATAGCTGCAACTAACCCTCTTGTATTTGAAGAATCTTTATAGAATAAATAGCCACCCTCCATTACATCACCAATTTCAGCTGTGATATTACCATCACAATCATACCCTTGTTCAGGATATTCACATTCTGTATAATTATTATAATAATAAAGTCCATAATCTACAATATGATAGTTACAAGCATTTTCATTATAACAAATTGCGATGCCATCACAATCATACATTAAACCTTCTGTATAGGATGGAGGAATATCACATAGAGAATTGTTAACTAAATTAACCTCGGGATTATAATTGCATGCAAATGGATTTCCACATCCTTCAATCCAATTTCCTACAGCTCTAATAGGTCTGTATTTCATTATAAAACTTGAATTGGAAGTCCACCCGACAATACTGTTCGAGTTAGCACCAGCACCTAAACCAAAATTAAACCACCATCCATCAGATGAAGTCCAATATGAGCCATGCAATTCTCCTAAATTAATTGACCCCAATCCAATGCTGAAAAGCATCTCAGACAACTCATCTTTAGATGGTAAGAACCAATCATTATAACCATTATAATCCAAATTAATTATTTGTGATGCAGTTGTTTCGTATTCACATAGACTATCTGATTGTCCATAATCTAAAGTGTTTTGTAAACCACACCCTATACAGTCAGATGAAGCACATTGAATTGGATTACCTGAACCTAAATTCCATGTGTCGTCACAGCTTAAATTACACCCATAACTAATGAAATAATTTTCAGGAAAATCATCTAAAGCAGCAACTAAAGCTCTTTTATTTGATGTGTCAACCCAATAAACGATGCCACCATATTTAAATTCACCAAGTACAAATTCCAATAAATTATCATCGCAGTCATATCCTTCCTCAGGAAATTCACAATCACCTTGATTAGTAGCGATTTCAACATAATTACATGCATTAATATCTTGACATCCTAAAACTTCATCGGCATCATTAATACCATCTCCATCTGAGTCGTAGTTGCAAGAACCATCATCAAGACTTGCCAATTTGTTAAAATTAGATGCTTCACAATCTGTACACCCTTCTACATTTTGCCAATTAATACTTTCGCAAAAGGAGAAGCCATATACCGTGTTCACCATTTTAATTTGATACCCTTCTCCGCCTACTAAAAGACCTATGCCATTAAATCCATATTCGGGCATATAGACAGAGCCGTTATTGGTTTTAACGAGAAGAACTTTATCTATTATAGAGGAAAATGCTTCAACTACATCAATCTCTTGAGAGCAAGGAAAGCCGAACATATTCCACCCACCTACAAAGTTCTTTGTAATTGTAGGGTTAGCTTCTTCAGTAAAACTAATAAAGTCATTAACAGAGAAGCAAGGGTCTTGCTCTTGTGCAATTGCAAAAAGAGGAACAAATAGGAGGATGTATAGTAGCTTTTTCATATTGATATTTAATTTAGAAGGCACTGATTATCGTTAACTTGTTAAAAAGCTCTGATTGCACGAACTCTAATAGAATTGAGCTTATCGTGGGTATCCGGATTACCACCACCATGGTAGACGTACCATGCCTCATGAGCATCATACTCTGAGGATGACCAATACATAGGGTAATCACTCGTTTCAAAATTACCAATATTTCCATTTAGAGAACCTTGACCAATAGATGAATACATTTCATAAAGTTCATCTAATGAAGGCAAATGCCAATCTGTATAGCCTTCGGATGCATAGTTTAAAGCGGCTTGAGCTGCCGATATTCCACCATTATCGATGTAACAGTTTTGGGCAACGATGTCTAAGGTGTTTTGGTAACCTGTGCCTATAGCTTGTCCTTCTGCCACGCTTACAATATGCTCATAACAACCCCATTCGAAACCTTCATCGGTTCCACCCAAATATCCCATATTAGAACCTTCTGTTATATCTTCTAATGCCGCTACTAATCCATGTTCGCCACTTTCGTCTATATAAAACAAGTAGCCACCTTCCATTATATCACCAATATCTGCCGTAATATTACCATCACAATCGTATCCTATTTCGGCATATTCACAACTTCCATCAGACATATTAGCTTCTGAATTGTAATCACAAGCAATTGTATGTGTACATCCATAAACAATAGCATTACAAGAATTGTCCTCTATATTGGCTAAACTGTTATAATTAAATGCCAGAGAGTCTGTACATCCTTCAACAATCTCTGTAAACCCTAAAATAGAGTCTAATTCAGCTTGTAAAGCAACATTCTCCTCCAGCATCGAGACAATATTATCCCCAGGAATATCATTAACATACCAATCACATAAACTAAAGCCTTCTATAGATTGAGAAAGTTTAATCTGATAACCATAACCTGGAGAAAAGTCTCCAATCCCGTTAAAGCCAAATTCAGGAAGATAAGCTAAACCATTATTGTCTTTTACTAACAGAATACTTTCTGTATGGTTATAGAGACCTTCGGCTACATCTATAGGGGTAGGACAACCATATCCAAACATGTTCCAACCAGCTTGAAGATCTATTGTTATATTCCAGGCGTCAAAAGAGATGTTAAGGTTCGTAATTATATCAAATTCACAATTTGAATCGTCTATTGTAGCATATTCATCATAGTTTACTGCTAAATCTAAAGTGCATCCTAACCTAACGCAAGATTCATTAAAATCGGTTGCTACAGCATCGTAGTTGTCTGCCCAATCAAATGTACAGCCAAACTTATAACATGAAGCATCATAATCTGTTGCTAAAATATCGTAATTGTCTGCCCAATCAAATGTACAGCCAAATCTATAACACGAAGAATCATCATTTGTTGCTAAGACATCGTAATTGTCTGCCCAATCAAATGTACAGCCAAACCTATAACACGAAGCATCATCTGCTGTTGCTAAAACATCGTAGTTGTTTGCCCAATCAAATGTACAGCCATATCTAAAACAAGAGCCGTCATTAGTTGTAGCAACATCATCATAATTGTCTGCCCAAGGTGATGTACACCCCATTCGATAACAAGACGCGTCATCTTGTGTAATGAAAGGGTCATAGTTATCTGCCCATAGTTGAGTACAACCATAGGTAATACAATCTATATCTGTGTCACCACAAATATCGTCATCAAGTATACATATTGTAGTTATACTATTCCCTAAACAACAAGCATTGAATAATGATTGCTCATAATCGAGATACAAACAAGAACCGTTATCTATATTTGAAGATTCACTATAATTACAGGCTACTATATCTGTACATCCTTCTACTATAACTATTTCACAGGAACCATTATCAACATTAGCTGAAGCGTTAAATTCAAGATAACCTTCATCTATACATCCAAATTCAACAGGCATTCCTTCAACTAAAAAATCGCTAATGTATGAGTAGTCACCTATAATTTGAATAGAATTTGGTTCATAACTTATTGGTGGGTTTAGGTTAATTAGAACAAATGGGTAATCCTCTGAATCACCCTCCTGTAAAATTTTAAACTGTATTACATCTCCATTCTGGGCTATATCAAAATTCAAAAAACCATCTTCACCAATTACAGGGATTCCAGCTGAACCATCTTCATTAATCACAATAGTATTAGAAGTTGCAACAATAACACTGTCAATAGGAACTTCACCCATATACTCAGCATAAGGACTTTCATAAGTGTATTTTACTGCGTAAGCCTTAAGTCCATATCCAGTAAATTCTGTTAATGTACCTACAGGGAAAACTACAGACATATTATTATCTGTAGTTGGTAAGTCAAATACTTCTCCTGGGTTGTTTTCAAATATTTGTGTAGAGTTCTCTGTAAATGATACAGTTGTTCCTTGTCCTTCATAAACATACATCATATATGCTTCACCTGGAGTTAATTGAGTTAAAAGGTCTATTCCAGGAGCCCAGAAATTACCATCTACACTTTTAATTATTGAAAAAGTATTAGCTGCCACAGCTGAATTACCTAAAGCGTTATCCATTGAAGATTCAATATTGCTACCTGTATTTACATCACCTGTAAAAGCAACAAAGTTCCAACCAGAATTTAGTTGATAGGTAATGTCATTGCAGTAATCTTGTGAAAATTGAATTGTTGTTGTATAACTAAAGTTTACAACCTTCATCATATACCCCTCACCAGGAGTTAATTGAGTCAAACTTGAGTGTTCGCCTAAAGAAGGATGCCAAAACTTACCTCTTACATCTTTTATAATTTCAAAAGTGTTTGAAATCCCATCTCCATTACTAAGTGCACTCTCTATAGCTTCTTCAATTGGAGTAATTCCACAAGCTGTAAAACCTACCAAATTCCAACCTGGAGACAATTGGTATTCAGGTACTCCTTGCCCAAAAACAAATAATGGAAGTGCAAGTAGTATTAAAAGTATATTTTTCATATTAATAGATTTAATAGATAGTAAATGTAGTTAAAACAAATTATTCTCCACCAAACAATTAAGACCTCCTAAAGCCCACTATTTTGGTGTCATCCTCCCCTGTTTTTAGAGGGGCAAATAAACATCCGATTGTTTGCTTATCATTTTAGTATATTTGTATTAAGACCACCTCTTTATGAAAAAGATAATTTACACACTTCTAATACTTCCTATGCTTGCCTTTGCACAAGAGCAAGACCCTTGTTACTCAATTAACGACTACAACCTCCTTACAGAGCTTAATAACCCTCAAATAGATATTAATTTAGTTCCAGGTTGGAATATGATAGGTTATCCCTGTACGCAAGTGGTAATTGTCTCAGACGCCTTTAGTTCAATCGTAAATGATATTTCCATTGTTAAAGACAATAATGGGAATGTCTATATCCCTGAATTTGGCTTCAATGGTATAGGGTTTTTAGAAGGAGGACAAGGCTATCAGATTAAGATGAATGAGTTTGTGATGGGATTTAATTTTTGCCAATCCATTCAATTTCCAACTATAGAGGGTTGTACCGATTGTGAAGCCGTTAATTTCAGCAAATTAGCCACAACAGATGATGGTTCATGCTCATATGAATCTGAACAAATTTTCGGATGTAATTATCCTTGGGCTGACAATTACAATCCAAATGCAACTGAAAATGATGAGTCTTGTTATACAATTGGATGTACAGATCCTTGGGCAGACAACTTTGATCCTCTTGCGACAGATGATGATGGTTCATGTATAACCTTCATAACTCAAGAAAATATTTATGAGGCTGTAGACTTATGGTGTGATGACCCTGAAAGTGCTGAATCAGCCTATGGTCATATTAGTAATTGGGATGTTAGTAATGTTACTGATATGCAGTATTTATTTGCAAATCAAGAAACTTTTAATGATGATGTCAGTGATTGGGATATTTCAAGTGTTACTAATATTTTTGGGATATTTTTTCAGGCGAATGAGTTCAACCAAGACCTATCAAGTTGGAATGTTTCAAGTGTTATTAATATGACTTATATGTTTTTTCAGGCGAATGAGTTCAACCAAGACTTATCAAGTTGGGATGTGTCTAACGTTACCGATATGAGTGCGATGTTTTTTAATGCTTATGAGTTCAACCAAGACCTATCAAGTTGGGATGTTTCAAGTGTTTCAGTGATGGAGGGAATGTTTCTTAATACTAATAATTTCAACCAAGACCTATCAAGTTGGGAAGTGTCTAACGTTACCGATATGAGTATGATGTTTGATAACACAAACTTATCCTTAGAAAACCAATGTGCTATACAAGAAATATTCTCAATAAATGAGAATTGGCAATACGATTGGGAATGCTTGGGCTGTATGGATGAAACTGCTTGTAATTATAACTCCTCAGCAAATGTAGACATTGACTCTTGTGTACTTCCTCAAATTGGATTTAACTGTAATGAACTTTCAATGAGTTTTGATGGGGTTGATGATTGGATTGAAGCTCCATCAATTGATTTAACTTCTAATATATTTACTATTGAAGGTTGGATTAAAATACCTGAAGTAACTCACTTTGATCAAACAAACATTATTGATAATTATGTTTTTGGATCCGGAGGATCAGAAAGATGGGGGATTTATGTAGGTGGAACGAATCCGATTCATGAAGCTCAGATAGGACAAATTTATGCCCCAACTTTTGGAATACAAAACTCACCAAGAATTGACGACAATAATTGGCATCATTTTGCATTCGTTAGAAATGAATTTGGAATAGTTAAACTATTTATTGATGGTACTTTTGTTAATCAATCTACATGTAATTTGGAGTATAATTTAAATGCAGGTTTTCCAACAAGAATTAATGGAGGCTTTCACTGTGAAGGTGGAATCCTATGTAGATTTATGGAAGTCGAAATCAATGATATTCAAGTTAGCTTTGATGTAAAATATGAGTCAGATTTTAATTCAAATTGTAGAATTGAATCAGAAAATTCCTTACTTCATTTCAGTGCTAATCATATTGAAAATACTGAATCAATAGTATTCGACAATAGTGGTAATGGTAACCATGGAGTTATTCATGGAGTAACTTACACCGATGATGTTCCTGAGGTAAATTGTGATGAGTTTGTTGACACACATCAAGTTGGTGAACTAACTGAAGGAGGAATCGTATTCTACATAGACGAAACAGGACAGCATGGATTGGTGGCAGCATTAGAAGATATAGAAGGCACTTATGAGTGGGGTTGTTATGGAACAGAATTATTTGGGGCTGATGGAGAAGGAATAGGAACAGGTTATCAAAATACCTTAGATATAGTGGCAGGATGTTCAGAAACTCCAATAGCAGCAAGTGAGACATTAGTATATGAAGGAGGAGAGTATAACGATTGGTATCTGCCATCAAAAGATGAACTTTTAGAAATGTATTCCACGATTGGAAACGGAAGCCTTGAGGGTAATATAGGTAGCTTTAATAGCACTCATTATTGGTCTTCATCCGAATATGATAATGATTGGGCTTGGGACGTAAATTTTGGAATCGATTCACCCAACTCTAATAAGAATAATCTTCAAAGCGTCCGCCCAATTAGAGCCTTTGGGAATTGGACAATGGGCTGTATGGACTCACTCGCTTGTAACTTTAACCCTGAGGCTAATATGGATGATGGAACTTGTGAGTATCCCGAACAAGGATATGACTGTGACGGGAATATCTTTGCCCAAATAGGTGATGAGGCGTTTGGTGGAACTGTATTTTATGTTGATGAATTAGGTACGAGAGCTTTAGTATCTGCTAATGAATCTCTTGGTCCTTATCAATGGGGGTGCTATATGATTGATGTAGTTGACCCATATTTTGTAGACGTTGTTGGTACAGGGTACAAAAATACTATGGACATTTATAATAACAATTGTATTACAAATGATGGAGGAATGACTGCTGCTGAGGCAGCATTAAATTATGAATATGGCGGTTTCAATGATTGGTATTTTCCCTCAATAAAAGAAATGGTTAAATTGTTTGAAACACTTAATATGCCATCAGTATATTCTGAAGCAAATTCATCGGAATATTGGTCTTCAACTGAATCAATGAATGGAAATGCTTGGGATATAGATGGTTTTTATGATCAGCCATCAATTTATAGTTCAGGATCTTGGAAAAATAAGTACAACCGAGTAATACCTATTAGATCTATTGGCTATTGGGTCTCAGGTTGTATGGATATTACTGCTTGTAATTATAATCCTGAAGCTAACCAAGCCGATTGGTCCTGTGAATATCGTGAGGAAGGGTATGATTGTCAAGGAAATATTACAGATTATTTTGTAGGAATGGAAGCGCAGGGAGGAATTATTTTTTATGTTGACCAAACAGGAGAACACGGTTTAGTTGCTTCAAATCAAGATTATATTCCCTATATTTTTGGATGCTATGGAACTGAATTAATTGGAGCTGATGGTTTTGAAATTGGTGATGGTTATCAAAATACAATTGATATTAGCGCTGATTGCAGTTCTTCTCAATTAGCATCTAATTTTGCCCTTAATCATAATGAAGGTGGTTTTAATGATTGGTATTTGCCATCTTTTAATGAATTGATATTAATGCTTAATTCAATTGGAGGAAAAAGTGATTTCAATGATAATCCTTTCAGTTTTATGACTTCTCAATATTCTTATTATCGTTCATCAACAGAGTTTGATGATGATTTACATATGATTGTAGATTTTAGTTCACTTGGTGGTGGTTCTGTAGGCCATAAAGGTTTGGAGGGGGCTACAAATATTTGGCCTGTTAGACTCATACGCTCATTCTAATCAATTGTTCTATTCCTAACCTCTATTAAAATAATGGTCTACACGTACGCAACAGAAGAATCTTCAAAAAGAGTGCTTTTGTGCTTGTCATAGAACTGACTAAGGTTTTCAAGGTCTTGGATGAAAGAGTTAGATAATCGGAACGACATGTGTACAAATCGTGTTACAGAAACTCTCGAATTTAGTGTGTATATAAATGTCTTCTTCTTTCAGAATCACATACTTTCCACATTATGAACATAATTTATCTACTATGAGAAATCTACTTTTGTTCACTATATTTATACCATGAATAATCCACCCAAAGGAAAATCTTTAGCGGAACTCAATCCAAACATAGCAAAGGAATGGCACCCAGTAAGGAATAGGGACTTAACTCCTTTTGATGTTTTAAGTAGTTCAAGTAAAAAAGTATGGTGGAATTGTGATAAAGGAGTTGACCATGAATGGGAAACGTCTGTTTATAGAAGGTCTTTAGGTAGTGGATGCCATGTTTGTTTAGGGAAAAAAGTGGTTTTATCAAATTGCTTAGCTACTACTCATCCAGAACTGGCAAAAGAATGGCATCCAACAAAAAATAAATTAACACCATTTGATGTAATATCTGGTTCAAATAAAAAAGTATGGTGGGAGTGCGACAAAGGAGAAGACCATGAATGGGCAGCAGTTGTAGGGAGTAGGATTACTGGTGTGTCATGTCCAATCTGTTCAAATAAAAAAATTGTAAAATCAAATTGCTTAGCTACCTTAAATCCAAAATTATCTAAACAGTGGCATCCAATAAAAAATGGTCATTTAACTCCATTTGATTTTGGTATAGGTTCAAATAAAAAAGT
>Ga0308004_10000740_pt1 | contig 14852 bp, 13 predicted proteins | sample Neamet38_FD_203156 | JGI IMG/M metagenome (GOLD analysis project Ga0308004, IMG submission 203156) | Marine microbial communities from water near the shore, Antarctic Ocean - #38 | ecosystem: Environmental > Aquatic > Marine > Unclassified | place: Southern Ocean | collected 2014-06-06 | reverse complement strand
GCGACAATGAATACAGTGTCTTTGTTTACGGGAACCATTTATAAAATGAAAGGTCATTTTCTTTTTAAGCTTTCTACATCACTACACCCATTTGGGTTTTACCAACGGTGGGGCATTCGTACGGGCTCTGGGCAAATTGAACGGCTTCGTAATGCGTATTTTCACATGATTTGCTTGTTGGTTGCGTGGGCTGACCAACAAACTTTTCGAGTGTCCTGGAGTTAGGATCGTACGTCAATACAAAAACGATGGCAAGGAGAAATATTACTGTCCAGAACATCTTTTAATAAATGCGGAGAAGATTTAGTTCGAGTAGAGGAGACCACCCATACCGTTTTCAATGCGAAGCACATTGTAGTTTACGGCATAAATATCTTTACCAACATCCCGGGTATCATTGACAATACGAGCCGAATCAAGACGACTGAAGTTCAAAGTACCAGTGGGCTGGAGTTTACCAGTGTCGAGACAGAAAGGCATCGTGAAAAGATACTTGGGGTAATTCATCTGATAACCACCACCATAGTAGGTGTGATAGAAGAGGGGTACAGTACTGAAGTTAGGGTGAGCAAACTTGAAGTCAGAAACATCTGTACCATTGATTTGGAGCTTAAGCTTGTTATCAGCGTTAAGGATCGCAAGATCGGCTGCGTCTCCAGAAGCCAAATATTTCACGGGGTGGTTGAAGTTGAGCTCCTGGATCTTGGAATTAGAGGCAACCGCCTTCTGCACCTGGGTGATGAGCATGTTTTGGGGCTGGGAAGCGAACACCTCACGCTCCTCAGTGTCAAGGTACGCGTAATTGGCGTAGACATCCCACTTATGAGAGGCCGCTGAGGCACCCCAAGTGATGCGAATCTCGACATCATGATATTGAAGAGATATGAGTGGGAGTGCAGTCTGCCAGTTCTCACAGAAAGCGAAACGAAGAGGGTAGAAGTTCTCGTTGTTTGAGCCACCGTAGAGATCACCAGCAGAACACTTGGAGTAGGAGGTCGCGGCTAGTCGAGGAGCGATGAATGTAGAGTAGGTAGAATCCTGTTCATCAATAACTTGACCTCCGATTAAGAGTTCTACCTTGGAAATTCTAGTCGTCCAGTCAGCGACAGCCGTGGAAGAGGTGCCACTGTTAGGGACGAGATACACATAGTTGAGCATGTCACCCTTGCGCTCGAAGCGGACGGTGGACATACCGTTGTTGGAGACGTTGCCCTGGATGACCTGACGTTCGACAGTTTGGGAAAAGTTTGTGTGACGCTTGTAGGTCGACCTGAAAAAGCTTACTTCGGGCTTACCGACAAGGTGCACATCCTGGGCACCGACAGCAACGAGTTGGGCAATACCACCAGACATTTTATAATATAGTGAGACTTTATTTTTAAGCTGGGAAGACTTACAAACTGGGGTACAATTTGTAAGAAGTTTTTTTTTTGAAATGGACAGTCGATTCTCGACTGGGACAATCTAACATTTCAAATAAGTTAAATCTTTTGTGTCGCCTATTTCACCTTTAAACCATGTGTTAAAAGATAAACTTATACGTGTACCATTTAGTGTAGATGGGCGTTCTGGCACCATATGATGCAAATTAGATGGAAATATAAGTAAGTGATTTTTGAATACTGGAATTTTTAAATCATTTACACACCATTTACTTGGATTTTCCGAATTTATCTGGAAATTTGGTATTATTAGTCATTGTTTTACCTATTAGTATAACATACAAATTTAATTACTTATATTTCGCAAAACTCATCTTGTCCATCATGTAGTACAATTGGTAACCATTTATTGAGGTTTTGTGGGCCATGTGACATTCAATAGTCGTATACCATCTTCACATAGGGTTGGTGTCGTTATAGAGGGAAGGTCCCGAAGGGCTTTGCGGTACGTCTTCCATTCTTCGAGTTTCTCCTCGCTCATTGTTACATCTGGCATTAAGACCCAATCCGTTAGTGTTATAAGATTATCTCTAGTCTCTCTAAGTCTTCTACCGGGCTCAAGGGCGTAAAGTTCTTTATACCTCACCTCGAAGACCTCCTTACTAGGCTTCTCAAAACCCTCTGGTATTGTGAAGGATTCCCAAGTTCCATCGTAATTAAAGAACCTTGGAGAGGGGTTCATTTCCTTACATATTTGCCATATAGTTTGTATTTTACTATCGTCAGCCACCATTTATAATTACTATATACTATTTTTAAAGCTACAATTATCTACGCAGTCCTTTTAAACATATACGTAACTATGTAAGGTTGTACAATGGTGTGTGCGCTACCACTACCTGTAGCGGATGTTGCGGCAGTCCCTGAACCCCCTGTTTGAGCAGTCCCTGAAGCACCTGTTTGAGCAGTCCCTGAAGCACCTGTGGTGTTGTTCCCTTGGTGATTCCCATATCCAGCAATTACCTGAATTGATGAACCACCCCCATACGACCACGGAATACTGTGGGTGTGATTAGGTTGAGCGTGGGTGTGATTAGGCTGAGCGTGGGTGTGATTAGGCTGAGCGTGGTTATGTGATGGTAATTGAGCGGTAGTTAGCGTATGTGTCTTCGCACCACCCGTTTCTTCAGATACATCAAAATCAGAATCACCACTATTTATACCTACTAAAGTTCTACCAGCACCGAACGCTGACCACGAGGTTCCAGTCCAAATGCTCTCTGGATTCGTGGAGCTTACGGAAATGTACACCGCACCTACTGGGTATATTAAGTTTACCAGACTAGAACCTAAATCACCTGATACGTCCAAATTACCCACGATGTCAACACTTCCTGGAAATTTGGTATTATTAGTCATCGTTTTACCTATTAGTATAACATACAAATTTTATTATGGTATCAAACACATTTTGTTGATCATCTTCAGTACTCTTTCAAAAATCATGATGAGCGTCATAATGCTCGAGACTATTTGAAAGAGAAGTATTCTCGGGATGCTTCATCATAGGTTTAATAACCGAACGCCCCACTACCCGCACTAGTTCCACTGTTTGTAATAGTCGAAAGATGTCCTGCTGTTTCATGGGACAGGTATTCAACGAAAATATTGAAACGAACAACACCCGAACAGGGGTGCACGATTCAATTAAAAAAGCGACAAGCCGTGGCGTTCCCACCTTATTGGACACACGATCAAATACGTACTTAGCCACAATGGTAGGTACACCCAACGTAGGCCAATATGTGGACAGCGTTCGATTGGTCTGTGAGATTCCTGAAAGGTTAGATACGAGACTTACAAATTGGGATTATATATTTGGAACGGTAAAGGAAGTTTTGGCCACTCAACGTTCTCGAGTGTACCATCTTTACGTAGTGTGGGTCGAGCTGTCGTGGGGAGGTCCCTGAGAAGCTGTCGGTATACCTTCCAATTATCAAAATCCCGTTCGAGAGGATGAGGGTAATCTTGTATTGTACACTTATCACTCTGGGTGAGGAGAGTGTTTCTTACCTCGCGAAACTTCTTGACAGCCTCAACGTTCTTGAGTTTATGGACTGTCTGTTCATAGATGCCATCTTTGGGTTTTACTATATTTTTATTCTCGAAAACAACATTTTTCAAAGTACCATCGGATGAGGTATAGGGTTCACCAGGAAACAGTTCTTCTAATACTTGGGCGAGCATATACTTTACAACGATATTTTATCACCCGAATCCTAACATGTATACCGTACCAGTGTACCCACCCGAAATTGTATTGTTGGGAATACCGGGTAAGGTACTCGTGTTCGTATTACGAATCGTTCGTGTGTTCCTAGCTATATTAAAATCACTACCCCAATAACTCCAAAATGTTTCTGTGGGGGTCTGATTCCGCCATCCGTCAGCCTTGATGGCTGCGGCGTCGGTAAGAAGTCCTGAATATGCACATAAAGTTTGGCAATCGTTGTCGCTAGCTAGGTTAATACCCCAGATGCAAAACTTATCTGGATTCGGTGACCCTGCCCTGTTAGTTTTCATAGTACCTGATGTGGCCGACACTGTTCCCGAATGAGTCGTTGTAAAATTATTAGCCGATGCGGCAGAGAAAGAGGACCATACACTGTCGGTGCCAGCACTTTGGGTCGTCTGATTCGCCAAGTCAAGTCTTTTAAGTATGGTATAGATTGATTCGAAGTCAGTCCCAGTATTGACTAAATCGTATACAAGATGATGGGTGTGTGAGGTTGGATCAGTCAGGTTCCCATCACCACTTACCAGTGCTATTTTGGTTATATTAGTTTTATTAAAGAATGCGTCATATAAACCCATAGCATCCCCCAAGTTTGTTCTCCCACTCGCACCTGTACTATCGGCTGTAACTGATGTAAAACCACCAATACCAGGGTTACCGTAAACTAACTGACTTGGGTTCACTGCATTTCCATACGCTAATTTCGTCCCCCCTGTTCGCATCAAAATTGACCAGGGTGGATTCGCGTCAGTCAAATTGATCCACGACCCCTCACCAAACCCTTCATACCTATAAGTTTCACTATTATAACGAATACTACCTACCACTCCAGTCGGTCTCTGAGCTGTCGTACCACTTGGAACACATATAGAGGAAGTATCATTAATGTGAAGTGATGCCACTGGGTTATTCGTTCCAATACCCACATTCCCTGTAAATATTGTGTTATTCGTCATCTATTGTTTCTCTATATTTATTTTTAACTTATGATGATACGATACTTACAAATTGGGATACAATTTGGAAGAAATGTAAAAAAATCAATTAGGAGGTGTGGGCCACTCAATGTTCTCGAGTGTACCATCTTCACGTAGTGTGGGTCGAGCTGTCGTGGGGAGGTTCCTGAGGAGTTGACGATAGTCCATCCATATTTGTTTCTTTCCTTCATCATTTTGGGGAAAGTCGTCGAGCATGTACCTATCGCTCTGGTCTAAGAGAGTATTTCGCTCCTCACGAAATTTCTTGACAGCCTCGGTGTTCGTGAGTTTATAGAGTATATATTCATACGTTGAATCTTCTGGTTTTGGCACGTTTTCAAAAATAACCGTTTTCCATGTACCATCGGATGATGTATAGGGTTCACCCGGCAACATATCTTCTAATACTTGGGCGAGCATATACTTTACTGTAAGAATTTATAATTTTTGAATTACGATGTTTCCCATAGGACCACCAGTGTTCGTGTTCCCAAAAGCTATATTATTTCCATTACTTCGACTGGTGCCACCAAATGCACCAGGTGCTTCATCATAATCATTGCAACCACCACCCCCGTACCCAGCACCACCACCACCTTGGATTGCGGCATTTCCACCACCACCACCAAAACCACCATTACGTTTGCCTTGAGAATGACCAAATGTGCCACCTTGAGCACCCGCTGGAATAGCCTTACCTCGAGGTGCAGGTTGACCACTACCATGGTTGCCAAAACCTGCACCCCCACCTGGACCATATCGACTGTAATAAGAGCCGGGTGAGGTGGTGTTAGCTTGTGATGTCCCTGCATTGGTACCACTAGATTGGGAGTTGTACTGTCTCGAGTTAGACCCACCACCACCACCACCGACGACATACAACGTATTCTTATTTTGACTTACAACCCATGACGCTCCACCCCCACCCCCAGCAGCATAATTACCACCCTCCGTTGCACCCTGTCCATCTTCACCCTGCTGTCCAACAATGAGGTATAGTTTTGTACCTTCTGTGAAAGTGAAGTCTCCTCGGGCAAACGCACCACCAGCGCCACCAGCGCCACCGGATTGTCCACCGCGTGCTCCAGAGGCTGTAATTCGATATGTTGCATCTTCGGGTACGGTCCAAAGTTGGAAACCATTGGTAACACCCCCATCGTTATTGACATTTAAAAAGTTAGTATCATCCGTCCATGATGGTGAATACGCAGCCCTTACTTGTGCGAGGTTCGGACCATCTTTTCCCGACACACCAGCGTTAGTGAATGTGAAAGTTGAACCAAAATCATATAGAAAGGGTGGATTCGTAGTACCAATATTCTGCCACTTGTTCCGATTCCACCCTTCATATTGATAAAGTGTACTATTATAACGGATTTCACCAGTAACCTCAGATGACGGTCTCTGTCCTGTTGTACCTTTCGGAATGAGGACACAGTCTGTTCCACCAACGTGAAGTTGTCCACTCGGGTCATCCGTTCCGATACCAACATTTCCTGAAAATATACTGACGTTTGTCATGGTTCAACTTATTATTATATGACAAGAATTTATAATTTCGTAATAAGCACGGAGCCGTGAACGCCACTGTGATTGCCACTAAATACCATGCTTCCCGAGACGGCCGCGATGTCCCCGCTCGGTGAAATATGTGACGTACTAGCGGCGGCCACAGTGTTTGTAGCCCAATATTGTGCCTGTCCACCTTGATACCCACCACCGCCACCAGAAGAGTGTGCCCCGTTACCACCCCCACCACCAAAACCACCGTGTCGTCCGTTATAAGAACTTCCGTCATTTTGGTACCCACTATACCCACCCGTTGCCGAGTCGGTGGGCCGCTGGCCACCCGATGGGTTGGATGTTGTCGAACCGGCCCCAGTTCCACCGTACCCCGCACCACCACCAGGGTTATATGTGGCGTTCGCGGCGGCGGCACCACCACTCGAGCTGCTCGCAGATGCATTTGAGCCTCCATTAGCATCAGCGGTTCGAGATATAGTGCCGGTGTACGCATGCCCCCCCGCACCACCACCCGCGGCCATGTATACATCATTTAGGCTTGCAAATGGTGCATTTGCAACATCTTTGAGAACCCATGTAGCACCACCACCACCACCACCAACATTGTTCGTCCTCCCTGTCTGACTCGAGCCCGCCTGTCCAACAATGATGACTATTTTTGTACTTTTTGTCAAAACAAAGTTGGCCTTGATGTGTGCACCGCGGCCGGGCAACTTCGACGTCGTGTCTCCGAACCCCCCGCTCGCCCCTTTAGCTTCGATGCTGTACGTCCCTGTCACTGGAACGGTCCAAAGCTGGAACCCTGTATATGAACCCGCTTTGATATTGAAAAAGTTGGTATTTAGCTCCCATGACTCTGAAGCATATGCAGTTCTTAATTGTGAAAGGCTCGGACCTGTGCGTCCCGTCTGACCACCGTTCGTGAATGTGTGTGAAGTAAATGCATAAAGTGGTGGTAGATCCTCATCACTAAGGGGGTGCCAGTCACTCGCACGCCCTTCAAACTTATGAATTGTAGTATTAAAGCGGATCTTACCCGTCACCGCTGTCGGTCTCTGACCTGTTGTACCACTCGGAATGATCATACAACCCGTTCCACCAATATTAAGTGGTGAAGTTATATCATTCGTACCGACACCGACCTCTCCATCAAATATCGTGTTATTAGTCATCTATTATAACCCCATAGGTTTTTTTAGCAGTCTGGGACGCTCCTAAAAAAAATGATGTTTGAAAAATGTTAGAAAATGATTAGTAGCCGAATGTAGCTAGTGCGTCACCATTCTGGGCAATTGCATGTACTCCACCTCCCGAAGTTGGGGACATATATTCAACGAAAACATGAACATTACCAGAAACCGCCATATTCCTTGAAGTGTATAGTGCAACCGTATTAGCTGTAGTACTTAGCCACAATGGTAGGTACACCCAACGTAGGCCAATATGTGGACAGCGTTCGATTGGTCTGTTCCTTTCCCATCGCTCGTGAGGTACCTGACTTTGTACGCCTTTTGCGTTTTTTCGGTATCGACCCATTGGAACCGACCATGTGGGTCAAGGTCATTGTCACCATTGTCCTTCTTTTTTATTATTTGAACTGGAATGTCCTCCGGACTGAAATCACAGGCCATAGTGATTTTGGCGACTGTAGAGTTTTTGAGGGAATCCGAATCCTGTTTCTGTGCGTACCCGGGTAAACTGGAAGTGGTCAGGTAATCCCCCGATACGAGGTTTCCGTTCGTGTTGGCGACCCACAAAGCCCCTTCGCCTATCGAGTTTACTATGACCCTGTTGTCTCCAACCTCTTTGGCGGAGGAAACCTCTCCGATACCGATGGTCTGGGTCCTTTCGGTCCCACCCTCTTCAAATCTGTCCACGACCCCAAAAACGTTTCGGTCATTGACGACGTTCGAGAGGGAAACCACCGGAAGGGATTCACTTGATTTAATGGCACCGAGACCCATTGTCACAGGACCGTTGAGACTCATATATTTGTTCTGGTTGGCAGAAACCACGAGTCCCTCCCACATCCGACCCTCAGGGAAACAGATATGCTGTCCCGTGAACGAGAGCAAAGTCCCGTTAGCCCTGATGGGTAAAGAGGCTACGAGCTGTGGATCAAACGACGTAACAGAACGTTCGTAAATATAGGCTGCGCCACTACTGTCATACGTGGTCCCGGAGATGATTCTGTCAAATCCTTGCGCGCCAATTAGAATAGTGCCCCCATCATTTGAGATAGCGAGCGCCCGACCGAAATCATCGCCATTCACCGAGTTTGGACCGTGAGACCCATTTTGGGTGAGAGACCACGAGGTTCCACTCCTACTCCAACCATAGAGGCTGCCCGCGCCGTACCCTCCGCCATGGTGGTCGTCACCGTACGCGGCGATAATAGCATATGTCCCATCCCCTGAAATTCCGACCGCCGAATAATAATCACTCGCAGCCGGACTCGGGTTGGCGAGGTTTGTTCCAGAAGACCATGATGTACCGTTTCTCGTGTAAACATGGACCGAGCCGGAGTAGTTGCCGCCATTAACAACGTCACCCCACGCCCCGACTAGAGCGTATAACCCATCCCCAGAAATGGCGACTCCGTTCGGGGCACCCCCACCGAAAGAGTCCCCGTTCGCCGGACTTGGGTGGACTAGTCTCTGTTGAAGGCTCCATGAGGACCCAGATCTGATGTAGACATGTACCGCTCCCTGAAAACTATTACTACCTTGCGCCCCAACTATAACATATAACCCATCCTTTGACATGGCGACGCACTGACCGAAACGTTCATTGGAGCCCGTGCCAATTGGTGATGTGACATGGCTGACAATAGACCATGATGTACCGCTCCTCGAGTAAAAAGAGACTCTCCCACCACCACTACGTTCGTCATCCCCAGCTACAGCGTACACTCCATCCCCTGATATACCGACAGATTTACCAAGTGCATCGCCCATCGTCCCTGAGAATTCACTGATTTTAGACCACAAATCAGTCGAAGTGTCCCTGGTGTAAAAATAGACCTTTGGAGTCAGGCTAGTAGATGAGTGACCAAGCGACCCAATGATGGCATACGTCCCATCCGCGGAGATGGCGACGGACTGACCGAATAGAGCTAACGAACCGGTCCGTGGAGAGGGAATATACGCTTGTTGGACCCATGAGGACCCAGACTTCACATAGATAATACAGTAGCCAACAGCATAGTTAGATTGAGTGAGGTAGTACTGGTTCGCCGAAACGATGGCATATTTCCCATCCGAAGAGATGGCGGCAGAGGTGCCTAATTTCTCACCACTGGACCCGGTAGCAGCCTTGTTTGCCACTAAATTCGAATTGTTGAGTTCTTGTTTGAGGCTTAAAGTTCCACCAAACGCGGTCGCTACCGTTCCTGTGCTTAAATCCACAGCATTACTGAGTCCATCCCCCAGTCGCATAGGTCCAGCAATATCCAGGGTCGCCACCGGATTGGTCAACCCGATCCCGACCTTCCCCCCCGTGAAAGAAATTTTACTCGACACACCACTCGACCACAGACCGGCTTCGAATGCTTCCCCACCTTGGTAAATGTTATTTGTAAGGTGAATGTCACCAGCGACGTCGAGAGTGTATCCGGGTGTGTTCGTGTTGATGCCCACGTTCGAAGTCGTAGTGTCTACGAAAAGGTTGGTTGTACCGACCTCAAGGTTTGAGGAAATCACTACGTCTCCCGACAAGACTTGGACATTCGTCTGTGCCATCTATAAGTACCGAACAATTTTTTAGCAGTCTCTGACACTCATTAAAAAATACGTACTTAGCCACAATGGTAGGTACACCCAACGTAGGCCGCTATGTGGGCAGCGTTCGATTGGTCTGTTCCTTTCCCATCGCTCGTGAGGTACCTGACTTTGTGCGCCTTTTGTGTTTTTTCGGTATCGACCCATTGGAACCGACCGTATGGGTCAAGGTCATTGTCACCATTGTCCTTCTTTTTTATTATTTGAACAGGGATGTCCTCCGGGCTGAAATCACAGGCCATAGTGATTTTGGCGACTGTATAATTTTTTGTGTCGTCTGAATCTTGTTTCTGTGCGTACCCGGGTAAACTGGAAGTGGTCAGGTAATCCCCTGATACGAGGTTTCCGTTGGTATTGGCGACCCACAAAGCCCCCTCACCTATCGAGTTTACTATGACCCTGTTGTCCCCAACCTCTTTGGTGGAGGAAACCCGCCCGATACCGATGGTCTGGGTCCTTTCGGTCCCACCCTCTTCAAATCTGTCCACGACCCCAAAAACGCTTCGGTCATTGGCGACGTTCGAGAGGGAAACCACCGGAAGGGATTCATTCGATTTAATTGCACCTAAACCCATTGTCACAGGACCGTTGAGACTCATGTATTTGTTCTGGTTGGCGGAAACCACGAGTCCCTGACTCATCCGACCCTCGGGAAAACAAATATGTTGTCCCGTGAACGAGAGTAAAGTCCCGTCAGCCCTGATGGATGAAGAAACTGTGAGTTTTGGAACAAACCCTGCGTCTGCACGCACGAAAACCTGGGCCGAGCCGGCGCCGGTTGCCCCGGTGTCGTCCCCGGTTGCCCCAACGATGACAAATTTCGCGTCCGTGGACACGGCGATTCCCTGGTGCGCGCCGCCGAACGCGTCGCCACTAGCCCGGCTCGGGTGTACTATTTCCTCTTGGTAGCTCCACGTGGTCCCGTCCCGCGTGAAAGCCTGGACCGATCCGGCGTTATCGTGGGGACTGCTCGAGGTGGGTCGGTCATCGTACGCGACCGAAGCTATAACATACCTCCCATCCCCGGAAATAGCGACAGAGCGGCCGTACTCGTCGTAATTCGTATAGGGAGGTGGGTTGACGAGTTCCGTTCCAGAAGACCATGATGTACCGGTTCTCGTGTAAACATGGACCGTACCGAAATCGGTGGAACCATCACGAGGAGACCCGACGACAGCGTACAACCCATCCCCGGAAATGGCGACCGCCACACCGAATTGGTCATTCGCAGCCGGACTTGGGTGGAGTAGTTTATGTTGAACGGCCCATGAGGACCCAGATCTGAGGTAGACATGTGCCGATCCCGCAGCGGAGGGATTTCCTCCTGTCGCCCCAATTATAGCATATAACCCATTATCTGATATGGTGACAGCATAGCCGAAGTCGGCACTGTTATTCGGGGACGAAAAAGGTGATCTGTGAGAGCCTGTTTTCGCCCATGAATTATTTGAAGTGTTCCTCTGATAAAAATGGACTATACCACCATAAGTCCCTGTTCGATCCCTTACATCCCCAGCTACAGCGTACACTCCATCCCCTGATATACTGACAGAAATACCCAGGCTGTTCGGGACACCTCCGGTGAGTGAGCTATTTTGAGTCCACACATTATTCGAAGTGTTCCTAGAGTAAAAATGGATCCTTGGAGTCACATAGGAAGCACCATTTACAGGCGCCCCAATAATGGCAAACGTCCCATCCGAAGAGATGTCGACAGAATTGCCGAACTTCCCGCCGTTCCCAGAGTTTGGATTGGGAATATACACTTGGAGGACCCATGGGTTACTTCCAGACCCAGACCTCACAAAGATACTACAGGTGCCATCTTCATCATTGCTTACCGTATGTCGAGGTGCCCCAACGATGGCATACATCCCATCCGAAGAGATGGCGACCGACGAGCCGAACATGGCGTAATCGTCGTTGGGCGAGGAGAGAAACTGCGCCTGGTGGGTCAAGGTACCAATTGTGGGTGTCGTTTCTATACTTAAATCCACAACATTACTGAGTCCATCCCTCAGTCGCGTAGGTCCACCAATATGTAGGGTCGCCCCCGGATTGGTCAACCCGATACCGACGTTCCCCCCCGTGTAGGAAATGTTACTCGACGCACCCTCCACCCACAGACCGGCTTCGAATGCTTCCCCACCTTGGTAAATGTTTCCTGAAAGGTTAATGTCACCAGCGACGTCGAGAGTGTATCCGGGTGTGTTCGTGTTGATGCCCACGTTCGAAGTCGTCGTGTCCACGAAAAGGTTGGCTGTACCGACCTCAAGGTTTGAAGAAATCACTACGTCTCCCGACAAGGCTTGGACATTCGTCTGTGCCATCTATAAGTACCGAACAATTTTTTAGCAGTCTCTGACACTCATTAAAAAACATGTACTTAGCCACAATGGTAGGTACACCCAACGTAGGCCGCTATGTGGACAGCGTTCGATTGGTCTGTTCCTTTCCCATCACTCGTGAGGTACATGACTTTGTACGCCTTTTGTGTTTTTTCAGTATCGACCCATTGGAACCGACCGTGTGGGTCAAGGTCATTGTCACCATTGTCCTTCTTTTTTATTATTTGAACAGGGATGTCCTCCGGGCTGAAATCACAGGCCATAGTGATTTTGGCGACTGTATAATTTTTTGAGTTGTCTGAATCCTGTTTCTGTGCGTACCCGGGTAAACTGGAAGTGGTCAGGTAATCCCCCGAGACGATGTTTCCGTTGGTGTTTGTGACCCACAAGGCCCCCTCGCCTATCGAGTTTACTATGACCCTGTTGTCTCCAACCTCTTTGGTGGAGGAAACCTGTCCGATACCGATGGTCTGGGTCCTTTCGGTCCCACCCCATTCAAATCTGTCCACGACCCCAAAAACGCTTCGGTCATTGGCGACGTTCGAGAGGGAAACCACCGGAAGGGATTCACTCGATTTAATTGCACCTAAACCCATTGTCACAGGACCGTTGAGACTCATATATTTGTTCTGGTTGGCAGAAACCACGAGTCCCTCCCACATCCGACCCTCGGGGAAACAAATATGTTGTCCCGTGAACGAGATGAAAGTCCCGTCAGCCTTGATGGATGAAGAGACTGTGAGTTCATTTGAGCTCCCACCCTTGAAAATCTGGACCGATCCGGTATTGGTCCCCGAGGGGTCGTCCCCGGTTACCCCAGTGATGAGATAGGCCCCGGTATTGGAGATAGATACTCCTTGCCCGCCGAAATAGTCGCTTTGCGTCGGACTCGGGTGTTTCAGCTCCGTGTTGTGGCTCCACGTGGTCCCGTCCCGCGAGAAAACCTGGATCGATCCGCCGTCGGCCACCGACCCTCCCGAAACCGTGACGTTATCCCCGAAGACACCTACAGCCGCAACTTTCCCATCCGTGGAGATGGCGACGCTCGTTCCCATCTGGTCACTCCCACCCGGACTTGGGTGCAGCAGCTGGGCCTGGTGGCTCCACGTGGTCCCGTTTCGGATGTATACCTGGGCCGAGCCGGCGTAGCTCGCCCCGGTGTCGTCCCCGGTTGCCCCAACGATGAGATTGGTCCCATCCCCGGAAATGGCGACCGTCTTACCGAAATAGTCATTCGCAGTCGGAGTTAGGTGGAGCACCTGGGCCTGGTGGCTCCACGAGGTCCCGTTTCGGATGTATACCTGGACACAGCCGGCATCGGTAAGTGCACTACCATTGTAGGTGATGTCGTCGTTTTGGCATCCAACGACGACATAGGTCCCATCCGTGGAGATGGCGACCCCGCCGCCGATAGTGTCATCCGCAGCCGGAGTTGGAGCCACCAGCTGGGCCTGGTGGCTCCACGAGGTCCCGTTTCGGATGTATACCTGGACCGTGCCGGCGTTGCTCGCCCCGGTGTCGTCCTGCTGTGCCGCACAGATGGCATAGAGCCCGTCCCCGGAGATGGCCGAAGAGCTGCCAAACTGGTCACCCGAAGCCGGACTCGGGTGGGTCAGCGTGGCCTGGAGGGACCACGAGGTATTGTTCCGCACGAAAACATAGGCCGTGCCGACGCTGGATCCCGTGTACTGTGCCCCAATGAGGGCATAGGTCCCGTCCGCGGAGATAGAGACTATACTACCGAAATAGTCGCCTGCAGTCTTACCTGAGTGGGTCAGCTCGGACTGGAGGGACCACGCATCATTCGAAGTGTTCCGCACGAAAACATAGGCCCCACCGGCGTAGTTCCCGTTGTGGGACTGGACACGGACCCCAACGACGGTATAGATCCCGTCCGCGGAGATGGCAGTATCCCATCCGAACTGCTGGTTGTTCACATTCAGAGTCGGGTGGACCAGCTGGGCAAGGTGGGAATAACCATCTATGCGTTGAGTTGTAGTTAAATCCACAACATTACTGAGTCCATCCCCCACTCGCATAGTTCCAGCAATATCCAGGTTCGCCACCGGATTGGTCAACCCGATCCCGACGTTCCCCGCCGTGTAGTGAATATTACTCGACACACCAGTCGACCACAGACTGGATTTGAATGCTTCCCCACCTTGGTAAAGGTTTCCTGAAAGGTTAATGTCACCAGCGACGTCGAGTGTGTATCCAGGTGTGTTCGTGTGGATGCCCACGTTCGAAGTCGTCGTGTCCACGAAAAGGTTGGCTGTACCGACCTCAAGGTTTGAGGAAATCACGACATCTCCCGACAAGACTTGGACATTCGTCTGTGCCATCTATAAGTACCGAACAATTTTGTAGTAGTCTCTGACACTCATTAAAAAATTGATGTTTTTGGGGTTGGACGAAGCGTTTAATATCCAAACGTAGCTAGTGCGTCACCATTATGGGCAATTGCATGTACTCCACCACCTGAGGTTGGAGACATGTATTCAACGAAAACATGAACATTACCAGAAACCGCCATATTCCCTGAAGTG
>Ga0308004_10000735_pt1 | contig 14920 bp, 14 predicted proteins | sample Neamet38_FD_203156 | JGI IMG/M metagenome (GOLD analysis project Ga0308004, IMG submission 203156) | Marine microbial communities from water near the shore, Antarctic Ocean - #38 | ecosystem: Environmental > Aquatic > Marine > Unclassified | place: Southern Ocean | collected 2014-06-06 | reverse complement strand
GCTGCCCGTCACTACAGCAATTACAGTTTTTGTTTTATTTTTAATATTATATGCTTGCGTAAAATTTAGGGCTTCAAAAAATAAAGTTGCCTCAACAACAAGCCACAACGCAACAATAGAAGTTTTATGGACACTTATTCCCTGTCTTATTTTAATAGTCTTGGCAGTCCCATCGTTCAAACTTTTATACGAACAAGATACAATTCCTAAAGCGGATATAACAATTAAAGCGGTAGGTTATCAATGGTACTGGGGTTACGAGTATCCAGATGAAAATATAGGCTTTGACTCTTATATGGTTGATGAAAAAGACCTTAAACCTAATCAACCAAGGTTACTTACGGTTGATAACGAAATTTATGTACCAGTTAACAAAGTAGTAAAAGTTTTAATTACTGCAAATGATGTATTGCATGCTTGGGCGCTACCATCTTTCGGCGTTAAAAGAGATGCTATACCTGGAAGAATAAATGAAACTTGGTTCAAAGCAGAAAAAACCGGAACTTTTTATGGCCAATGCTCAGAGTTATGCGGAATAAAACATGCTTTTATGCCAATCACAGTTAACGTTGTGACTGAAGATGAGTACGCTACTTGGTTAAACGATGCTAAGCAAAAATTTGCATTAGAAGACATAAGTTCAAATATTAAAATAGTAAAAAATGAAATTAAAAAATTAAATTAAAAAATTAAATTAATTATGTACGGAGAACAAACAAACAGCGATCATCACAATCCAACAGGATGGAAGCGATGGGCTTATTCTACAAATCATAAGGACATCGGAACGATGTACCTTATATTTGCTATTATAGCTGGAATCATAGGTTCGGTTTTTTCAGTTATAATGAGAATGGAATTAATGCATCCTGGTGATGGAATTCTTGGAGGTAACTATCATTTATACAATGTTCTTGTAACCGGTCACGGCTTGATCATGATTTTCTTTATGGTTATGCCTGCAATGATTGGCGGTTTTGGTAATTGGTTTGTTCCAATTATGATTGGTGCTCCTGACATGGCGTTTCCAAGGATGAATAATATTTCTTTTTGGTTATTACCTGCTGCTTTTATTTTATTAATAGCTTCAATTTTTGTTGAAGGACCTCCCGGACAAACAGGGATTGGTGGTGGATGGACTATTTATCCTCCTTTATCTTCTAAAACTGGTCAGCCTGGACCCGCAATGGATTTAGCTATATTAAGTTTACACATTGCCGGAGCATCTTCGATTTTAGGTGCAATAAATTTCATTACAACAATTCTTAATATGAGAACGCCAGGTATGACATTACATAAAATGCCTTTATTTTCATGGTCAATTTTAGTGACTGCTTTTTTACTTTTATTATCTTTACCAGTTTTAGCTGGAGCTATTACTATGTTGTTAACTGATAGAAATTTTGGAACCTCTTTCTTTGAGGCACAGACTGGAGGTGATCCAGTTTTATTCCAGCACTTATTCTGGTTCTTTGGACATCCAGAAGTTTATATTTTAATTCTTCCAGGTTTTGGAATGATAAGTCATATAATTTCTACTTTCTCCAAAAAGCCTATTTTTGGCTATTTAGGAATGGCTTACGCCATGGTTGCAATTGGTGTTGTAGGGTTTGTTGTGTGGGCTCACCATATGTATACTGTTGGCTTAGATACGGATACGAAAGCATATTTTTTAGCTGCAACTATGATTATTGCTGTTCCAACTGGAATTAAAGTATTCTCTTGGATAGCTACAATGTGGGGTGGATCTATAACTTTTAAAACACCGATGTTATTTGCGATAGGTTTTATATTTTTATTTACTCTTGGTGGAGTAACAGGCGTAGTATTAGCTAACGCAGGCGTAGATACAGCATTGCACGATACTTATTACGTAGTTGCTCACTTCCACTATGTGCTTTCATTAGGTGCAGTTTTTGCAATTTTTGCTGGCTTCTACTATTGGTTTAGTAAAATGAGTGGTTATGAGTATTCAGAATTTTTAGGTAAATTGCACTTCTGGTTAACTTTTTTTGGTGTAAATTTAATTTTTTTCCCACAACATTTTTTAGGCTTAGCTGGAATGCCAAGAAGATATGCTGACTACCCAGATGCTTTTGCAGGTTGGAATTATATATCTTCTGTAGGTTCTTATATTTCTATGGTTGGATTAGTTATTTTTTTAATTAATTTACTTTATTCATTTATAAAAAAGAAAAAAGCACAACAAAATCCTTGGGGAGAAGGAGCTACAACTTTAGAGTGGACCGTATCATCACCACCACCGTTCCATACTTTTGAAGAGCTTCCTAAAGTTAAATAAATTGATCCAATCAACAGTTAAATTAAAAAAAATTAAAACTATTTCAAGTTTTAGTTTACGTTCATTTTTCAACTTAATGAAACCAAGAGTTATGTCTCTTGTTTTGTTTACTAGCATGGTTGGTTTATTAATCGCCCCTGAACAGGTTTCTTTTACTACATCAGCAATTTCTTTATTTGCAGTTGCCATGGGTGCTGGTGCAGCTGGAGCTTTAAATATGTGGTATGAGTCAGATTTAGATGCTCTTATGACAAGAACTTGTTTAAGACCTATTCCAACAGGCAAAATTCAAAAAAATCAAGCATTATGGTTTGGAGTAGTGCTGTCAGTAATTTCGATAACAATGCTTTATTATACAGCAAACTTAATCTCATCTTTATTGCTAGCAACTACTATAGGTTTTTATTTTTTCATTTATACTATTTGGCTTAAAAGAAGAACTCCTCAAAATATTGTTATAGGAGGCGCAGCAGGAGCTTTACCACCGGTTATTGGTTGGGCTATAGCTACAAATAGCATCTCAATAGAATCAATTATTTTATTTTTAATAATATTTATTTGGACGCCGTCTCATTTTTGGGCGCTCAGTTTGTATAAATCTAGTGATTATAAAAAAGCTAAAATTCCTATGCTACCAATTACTGCAGGTATAAAAAAAACTAAATTAAATATTTTAATATATTCTTTATTGATGGCACCTATTGTTGTACTACCTTATTTTTTTAATTTTGGAAGTGTAATTTATTTAATCTTGTCTTCAGCAATGACATTTTATTATGTTTATTTATGTACGCTACTTTTTAAAGAAAAGAACAACAGGCTGTCGAATATTATAGCGAGAAAAATATTTGTTTATTCTATATTTTATTTATTTTTTATATTTGTTTTAATTCTAGCTGACAATGTAATTAAATATTAACTTATGAAAAATAAAAATAAAAATAAAAATATAATCACTGCAATAGCTTTAATTGCTTTTATGATTATTCTATTCCTTACTACTTTCTATAATATTGGAATTTACAATAGAGAACTTTAATGACATTGAATAAAAAAAAGTTAACCCCTGTTATTTTGGTTACTATTTTTTTTCTAATGCTGGGGCTATCTTTCGCTGCCGTACCTTTGTATGAACTATTTTGCAGAGTAACTGGTTTTGCTGGAACAACACAAAATGCTACCAACAAAGAATTACCAAAAGTAGTTATAAACCAAGCTTATAAGATACGTTTTGATACCAACCTAGGAAATAAACTTGATTGGAAATTTTATCCTGAAAAAAAAACAATCGATCTAAAACCAGGAGAAGTACATAATGTTAATTTTTATGTAGAAAATTTAAGTCAAACAGGAACAGCCGGAGTAGCATCTTTTAATGTTTCACCGTCTCCATTTGGCATATATCTGAATAAAATCGGATGCTTCTGTTTTGAAAAGCAAGGCCTCAAACCAGGAGAAAAAAGAGAGTTTATATTAAGCTTTTTCTTGGATCCCAAAGTAGTTGATGATAATAAAACCAAAGATATTTCGGATGTGACATTATCGTTTACTTTTTTTTCATCCGAATACTATAAAAACTAAGAAGGTAAATAAATTATGTCAACAGGCGAAAAAAAACACGGATTTCATTTAGTAGAGCCAAGCCCTTGGCCTATCTTTGCATCTTTCTCCTCTTTAGTGTTAGCTTTTGGAGCAGTTTATTATTTTCATACTAAAGCACTTTGGCTCTTATTAATTGGAACAGCATTATTAATTTATGCTTCATACATGTGGTTTCGAGAAGTTACAATCGAAGCCGAGCACCAAGGTCATCATACATTTGTTGTTCAATTGAGTCACAGATACGGGATGACATTATTTATTGCATCTGAAGTTATGTTTTTTGTTGCATGGTTTTGGGCTTATTTTAACGCTAGTCTTTTTCCAACTGAAGCAATTGGGAGTGCCTGGCCGCCACCGAACATAAAGACTTTTGATCCTTGGGATATTCCGCTTATTAATACGTTAATACTTTTATTGTCAGGTACAACGGCAACCTGGGCACATCATGCACTTGTAGAAGAAAATGACAGAAAAGGTTTGCTGCACGGATTAATTTTAACAGTTTTTTTAGGTTTTATTTTTTCATGTTTCCAAGCATATGAATACCACCACGCAACTTTTACAATTGATGGAAATATATACGGATCGACTTTTTATATGGCAACCGGCTTCCATGGATTTCACGTTATCATAGGTACAATTTTTTTAGCAGTTTGTCTTTTCAGAGTTACAAAAGGACACTTTACAACAGATCATCATTTCGGTTTCGAAGCAGCTGCATGGTACTGGCACTTTGTCGATGTAGTTTGGCTTTTTCTTTTTGCTGCTATTTATATTTGGGGTAGTTAAAAATTTAATTGAAAAATCAATTATTGTTTAATATTTTTGTTCTATCAGTCATCACTTTATTCTGTGCGCTCGGAACTTGGCAGTTAATAAGATTGCAATGGAAAAATACTTTGATAGATCAAATTAGTGAAGGTTTAAAATCTTCACCTATAAATTATTCTGACAAAGTTAAAGTAAACTACCAAAGAGTAAAGATAGAAGGCAGGTATAACTTTGGAAAACAAATTTATCTTTATAGTCTTAACGAGAAAGGCCAACCAGGTTATGACGTAATTACACCTTTCGAGAGCTTGAACTCAGAAAATGTATTAGTTAACAGAGGATGGATACAATCTAATTTAAAGAACAATAATATCATTAACAAAACTATAGGTAGTAAAATTCAGGGTTTAATTTTAAGAAATATAAAACCTAATATTTTTAAGCCTGAAAATGATATAGAGACAAATATTTGGTTTTCAATAAATCTTGAACAGGCAAAAGAAGTAACGGGCAAAAATTTTAGCAATTATATTCTTTATCTAGAGGACAAAAAAACAAATATTCCGAATCCTAAAAAAATTACAATAAATTTGCCAAATAATCACCTTAAATACGCTATAACGTGGTACTCAATATCCATATCAATATTTGGTTATTTTTTATATTTTAGAAAAAAAAATGAAATACTGTAGCACTAGAGACAAAAAATTAAATTTTGATTTCAAGGAAATATTTCTAAGAAGTCTGGCTCCAGATGGAGGCTTATTTATACCGAAGCAAATTAAAAAATTTAGTTCAGGTGAACTAAAAAAAATGAAAAGATTAAATTATATTGATCTTGCAACCGAAGTAGTCTCAACTTTTTGTGTGCCCACATTTAGTAAACAGCAACTTAAAACTTTAATAAAAAAATCTTATAAAAATTTTAAAAAAAAAGATATTGTTAGTTTGATTGAGTTAGATAAAATAAATTTACTAGAACTCTACCATGGCCCAACTTTAGCGTTTAAAGATATTGCCATGCAGTGTATCGGGAATATCTATGAAGAATTTAATAAAAATAATAAAGATATCACTAATATTATCGTAGCTACATCTGGAGACACCGGTGCAGCTGCTATATCTGCCTTGAGTAAAAGAAAAAAAATTAACTTATTTGTTTTACATCCACACAATAGGATTTCAAAAGTTCAAAAACAAATTATGACAACCATTGGTGGGAGCAACATCTATAACATCGCAATTAAAGGTTCATTTGATGATTGTCAAAAAATAGTAAAAAAAATGTTTACGGATGACATTTTTAGACAAACAATCAATATGTCAGGTGTAAATTCAATTAATTGGGCAAGAATAATATTTCAAATAGTCTATTATTTTTATTCGTTTTTAAAGTTAAATAAAAAAAAAATTAACTACGCAGTCCCAACAGGAAATTTTGGTGATATCTACGCAGGATATATGGCAAAAAAAATGGGCCTACCAATAGAAAAGCTAATTGTTGCGACTAATGAAAATGATATTTTACAAAGAGTCATTAACAGAGGAATTTATAAACCATCAAAAGTTAAAGCCTCCATATCACCAAGCATGGATATACAAATTTCAAGTAATTTTGAAAGACTTTTATTTTATGTACTAAATTCTAAAGATTCAGATGTTAGAAAATTGATGAATAGTCTTGAAACTAAGGGTTTTTTTAAATTGACATTGAAACAAAAAAAAATAATTCAAAAAGATTTTTCTGCATTTAAGGTTACCAACAAAGAAACAAAAAAAACTATTAAAAAAATATATTCAAAACATAATTTTTTTATAGATCCACACACCGCAACTGGCTTCTATGCTGCTGAAAAAATAAAAAACAAGTATCCATGTGTTGTTGTGGGAACTGCACACCCTTATAAATTTTTAGAAACCATGAAATCAGTAACAGGAAAGCAAATTAAAAAACCCAGTCAAATAACTAAATTAATGTCTGGAAAAGAAAAGTATGATATAATGAGAAACAATACTAACTTGATCAAAAAATATATTTTAGAAAAACAATATGAAAATTAAAGAAGGTGAAAAGTTACCGGAAGCAGATTTTTTTTATTTAGATGATAATAATGCTGTTCAAAAAGTTGATACAAAATCTCTATTTGTTGGACATAAAGCCATTATATTTGGTGTGCCCGGAGCTTATACCAAGGTTTGTTCGACGAAACATCTACCTGGCTACGTTAAAAATTTTGAAGAAGCCAAGAAGAAAGGTGTTACAAAAATTATTTGCCTTTCCGTCAATGACCCTAATGTAATGAAAGCTTGGGGAGACACACACAACGTTAAAAATAAAATTTTAATGTTAGGAGATCCATATTGCAAATTTACTAAATCTATAGGAGCTGAAATTGAAAGAAATGAAAAAGGCTTAGGAATGAGGTCTTCAAGATATACCATGTTAGTTGAAGAAGGCACTGTGACCAAAATTAAAGAAGAGACTGATGCTGCTGTATGCGAAATATCAGCCGCAGAAAATTTTTTAAAAGAGATCTAGTTTGTTATTGCTTCTGTAGCAAGCTTATCAGCGATTTCATTGTATTTATTTCCAGTATGTGCTTTGACCCATTTCCAATCAATAATTTGTTCTTTAGATAGTTTACTTAGAGTTACCCATAAATCTTTATTTTTAACAGGTTTTTTATTTGCACTCTTCCAACCATTTTCCTCCCAATTTTTTATCCAGATAGTAATACCGTTTTTAAGATAAGTTGAATCTGTATAGATAACTATTTTAGAAGATTTTTTTATTTTTCTAAGCGCCATAATTGGAGCCATTAATTCCATCCGATTATTCGTAGTAGATTTTTCTTCACCAGATATATTGGTTTCATTATTTTTATCATCTAAAATTACCGCTCCCCACCCACCAGGACCAGGGTTACCCGAACAAGCTCCATCTGTGTAAATAATATATTCCATTAAAAGAAATAATCTTCAAAATTTTTAGAATTTTTGTGAAACTCTAGTCTCACTAAGTATTCCACAGGATCTTTAACTTTTACAACAGCTCCTTCTACAGTATTTATTGCATCAAAAACTCTAGTTAGTAGAAATCTTAAGGCAGATCCTTGAGATAAAACCTTTATGCTTTTTCTCTCGTTGTCATTTAACTCTCTTAATTTACTATAACCGTTCATAAAATTTTTTGCTTTTGTGACATTAAAGCTCAAATTATCTTTAGATCCATCAAAGCATAACGCATTAAAACAAATTGCTATTTCCAGAGCATAAAAATCATTACATGAAAAATAGAAATCAATAATTCCATTAAATTTTTCATCTTTAAAAAAAATATTATCACTAAATAAATCGGCATGTATAATTCCTCTAGGCAGATCTTTAGGCCAATTCTTTTCCACATCAGTCAGATTCGACTCAATTAACTTAGGTAAATCCTTATGTATGTTGATGCATTTATCTTTTACTTGATTAAATATTTTTCTCCAAGACCCTATTGATAAATCATTCTGTCTTTGAATTTTGAAATTTTTAGTTATTAGGTGCATACGCGCAACTTCTTGACCTAAAGACTTGCAGTTTTCAGTATTTAAAACATTTTTAGCTACACCTTCAAGAAAGCTAACTATCATTAAACTTTTATTTTTATAACTAGAGATAGTGTTATTATTCTTATTTTTAATAGGCACAGGACATTTAAAGTTTTCTTTGTTTAAGCCAGTCATTAAATCTGAGAAAAAAGGTAAATCTTTTTCTTTAACTCTTTTTTCATAAATCGTGAGTATGTATTTTTTATTATCTACAAGTAAGAAATAATTTGTATTTTCTATACCATCTTCAATACCTTTGAATTCTTTAAGCTGTCCAATAGAGTAGTTAGCAAGTATATCTTCTATATTTTCTTTTTTAAGTTTTGTGTATACAGCCATTTCAATTTAGTTCTTTAGGTAATTTAAAAACTACTTTTTCTTCAGCGACAAAAATTTCTTCAATAGAAACTTCACAATTTTTTTTAATTTCATTAATTAAGGTTTGAACTAGTTGTTCAGGGGCAGAAGCTCCCGAAGATATGCCAATTATCTTACTTTTTTTTATTTGTTCAATAGGTAGTTCTTTACCAAAATGTATTAATTCTGAATTCACGCATCCAGCTTTTTTAGCAACCTCAACTAATCTCACAGAGTTTGATGAATTTCTACTACCAATGACGAAAAACATATCGCAATTTGGCGCTATTTGTTTTACTGCACTTTGTCTATTTGTTGTTGCGTAACATATGTCCTCTTTTATTGGTCCTTTAATATTTGGAAATTTATCTCTTAATCGTTTAATTATTTCAGACGTATCATCAACAGATAATGTAGTTTGTGTAATATAGGCCAAAGGTTTTTTGAAATCTTCGGCTCTTAAAGAAGAAGCATTATCCATTGTTTCGATGAGTCTAACACTCCCTTTTGGTAGCTGACCCATTGTTCCTATTACTTCTGGATGACCTTTGTGACCGATTAAAATAATATCAAAACCACTCTTGAAGAGATGTTCAGATTCTCTATGAACTTTTGAAACTAAGGGGCAGGTAGCATCAATATAAGATAAATTTTTTAATTTTGCTTCTTCAGGAACCGTTTTTGGCACACCATGAGCAGAAAATATTACAGGCCTAGTTAAATCTTTAATCTCAGATATCTCTTCGACAAAAATTGCCCCTCTTGTCCTTAAATCTTCAACAACTTGTTTGTTGTGTACTATTTCATGTCTTACATAAACAGGTTTACCGTATTTAAGTAGAGTCCTATTTACAATTTCTATGGCTCTTTCAACACCTGCACAGAATCCTCTAGGAGAGGCTAAAAAAATTTTAAGTTCGTTTTTCATTTTTTTCCAATAAATACTCAAGCAATATATGTGGAAAAGTCAGTGACGCCAAACCAATAAATATAACTTTTGAGATTGCTGCATCTAAAACATAATAATTCTTCAAAAAATAAACAGCAAGTAAAAACAAAATAGCTGTAATTATAGTTAACGGCAGAGCTTTTGTTATAAATTTTTTAAATCCTTTTTTAAAATTACTTTCATCTAACTGATTAATCAAAGACACAGAATGTCTAAAAGAATGAATGAAGCAAAAATACAAGGTAAAAGCAATCAAAGGTGAAAGAAGGTAATATAATAAATTTATTGAAAATAGATCAAGAAATATAAATCCGCCGTTATTACGCACACTTCCCTCTTCAATTAGAAAATACATACCTGATAAAAGACCTAAGTAAAAAAATATTCCAATAATGCCTTTATCACTTAAGAATAAAAGATGATCAATATTAAAATTTAAAATCTTAAATATAGTTACTGTTTCTTCAAACTTGAAAAAAAGAGGTGCTGATATAATTAAAGATCCTTTTATAAAAAAAATAAATTTCAACAAAATAGATTCTCGAGGTTTCATTATTTCACTATCTTCCTTTCCAAAGTGGTAGGATGCCACTAGAAGAAATATGGACAACGTTATAGTAGGTAAGAGAAACCAGAATATTAAGATGAAAAAGGAAGTAATTAAGTAAGAGATATAGAAAATTAAAATATTATTCATTTTATAAAAATTTAAAACTTTTTTACCTTTAATATGATCCAATGCCCCATGTGAGATTCCCATAGTAAGAATTAAAAAAAAACACACTGGTATATTAAAAAATAAGATTATATTTTCTGACCACCAAAAAAGTGAAAAAGAAAAAAAGAAAAAATAGCATGCTCCATGAGCAAGAACCGTTCGAGAGTAATCAAAATTTTTAAGCATATTAGTGTTTTAATTTTTATCTGAATAATGACTTTATAAATATCCATTTATGTGGCGTTTTTAATATTATTAATAAATCTTCAAATATATTACTTTTATTAGATAAAAATTTTATAACAGTTTTCGATGAACCCATAAACATCTTAAAGAATATACCAGGCATTTTTTCAGGGTATCTCTCTAGAACTTTTAAAAAAATATTATCTAAAAATTTGTATTTTTTCCCAATAGTATAAGTTTTTATATTTTCAATTTTATCAATATTTTTTCTTATATATTTACTATGTTCCTGAATATTCAGAAAAGTGTATCCAGTGCTTAGTCTTGTCATGCCACCAGCAGAACCAATATTAATTTTATTATCTTGGTTGATATATGTTGGGTAGAAAAGGGGAATAGCTCCCTTCTCCTTGTAATTAATTTTGTAATTCTTAATTCCTAGATTATTTTTTAAATATTTTTCTATCTGAAAGTCATAATCTCTTAAAGAATCATCGTTCAATTTTGAAATCCATGTAGTTTCAATAAGGGCCTTATTTTTGGCAAAAGGTAATGTATAAAAAAAATGCACGCTGCCTCTTTGTTCGCAATCAAAATCCATTAAATTAATTATTTCATTATCAAAAATATTTTTTTCAGTTTCTATCTCAACACCTTGAAAGTGTTGCCACATCTTTGATTTATTATTATCTGGTACCGGCACACTGTTAAATATAAGTGAGTTGCTAGTACTAATTTCATTTATATTTTTAAAAAAATTAATATTTTTATTTTTAGATAATTCATTGTTAATTTTATTATAAAAAAATTCACTATTAACAGTTTGATAAGGAAAGTTTTTATTTTTAAGTTCAATTGATTTAGAGTCAGTATTAATTGAGAAATTATTCCAGCTTTTTATGACGCAATCTTCAAAATTATGATTAATTACCCTCCAAAAAGACCATGTTTTGTCTCTCTTGTAATCAGTTCTTGGTTCGATAATTGCTAACGATTTATTCTTTAGTTTATTATTTATTTCAAGTTCGTAAGCCAGGGATAAGCCAGAACACCCACCACCAATAATAATATAATCAAATTCTTTCATCAAGATTTATTTCTTTGTTAATAATTGCATGTTCATTTTCTTTTAAATGTTTTTTTGAGCTAACAAAGAAAAGTTCAATAAAATCATAAAATGATAACAATGTTTCGATAATCTTACCAATATTTGAAACATAAATTTTTCCTACATTATTATATTTTTCTATATTTTCAATTTTTAAAATTTTATCTCCAATTTTTTTATACACTCTTCTGGCAACGATAATTGAAAATCTAGAAATTACTGGAATAGATTTTATTGCAACAAATGCACTACTATAAAATGTATCCGCTATTTTAATTATTTCTTTAATAGAATTCAGATCATGCCTTACATAAGAACGATTTCTTTTTTTATCTTCCACAACATCTCTTGCTATATTAGTTAATTGCATTGCTATGCCTAAGTCTATTGCACCTTTAAGTGCATATACATCTTTAACTTTAAGTATTTTAGCCATCATGAGGCCAACTGTACCTGCAACTCTATACGAGTAAACAAGTAAGTCTTTTTTATTATTGATAACTACCTCTGGTTTAAGATCTGACTCAATTCCGTCAAACAGATCTTCAACTATTTTTTTAGATATATTTTCTTGCTTTAGAAGATCACAAATATTTTTGATTACAATATTAGATGAACTTCCATCCATAAAATTTGATTTAAACTCTACAAATTTTTTTTCCTTAATCCCTAGCGCTTCACTGCTATCCACTATGTCATCAATAGATCTACAAAAGTCATATAGAATAGAACACTTGGTAAAGGTTTTTTTAGACAAAAAGAAACCAGCCCAATTAAATGATTTTGCGTGTTTTGAAATTAGACTTTGATTTTTAGTCATTACAACAATTCATCTAATACTTTAGCCGAAGATAATACACCAGGCATCCCAGCACCAGGATGCGTGCCAGCCCCGACAAAGTAAAGATTGTCGAAAATTTCTGACTTGTTATGGAATCTAAAATAAGCTGATTGGGTAAATTTGGGTTGGATAGAAAAACCCGATCCATGAAGCGTAGACAATTCCTTTTCAAAATAATCAGGCGTTAAATAAAAATCACTAACAACACTTTCTTTTATTCCAGGTAACACTGTTTGGTCCATTTTATTAAGTACTAATTCTTTGAATCTTTCTCCTTCTTTTGTCCAATTAATACCAGACAAATTATTAGGAACAGGTACTAAGACGTAAAAAGCATCCTGATCTTTAGGAGCCATACTTGGGTCGGTAGCCGTCGGTCTATGTAAATAATAACTTATATCGTCGGATAATATTTTTTTATCAAAAATTTTATTTAGATGATTCTCATACGACTTACCAAAGTAAATAGTATGATGAGCAACTTCTTCAAATTTTTTTTTTGATCCAAAGTAATAAACAAAAAGACCCATAGAATAATTCATTCTTTTAACTTTTTGATTAAATAAAAATCCATATTTTTTTTTAGACTTAATTAAATTTTTATAAACATTAGGAGGATCAGAATTACAAATTACATAATTTCCATATATGTTCTCCTTGTTATTAATTTGCACCCCTTCAATTTTATTTTCAGAACTTAACATTTCAGTTACTTCTGCATTTTTAATAATTTCAATACCTTCCTCATTCATTAATTTTTCTAAAGCATTTACAACACTGCCCGTTCCACCCATAGAGTAGTGAATACCCCATTTTTTTTCTAAGTATAAAATAAGTGTATAGATAGAAGTTGTAGTAAAGGGATTTCCTCCAACTAAGAGAGGGTGCATACTAAAAACTCTTTTTAGTTTTTCGTTAGAAATATAATTGGATACAAGCCTATATACAGATTGATAACTTTTAAGTTTTAAAAGTGCAGGAATTTGCTTTAGCATAAACTTAATATCATTAAAAGGTTTTGTAGAAAGTTCTGTAAAACCTTTATCAAAAATTTTTTGCGTAAAATTAACTAATTTTTTATATCCAGATACATCAGTTTTTGAAAACTTTTTTATTTCCTTTTCCATATTTGTTTCATTTCCCGAATAATCAAAAGTAGTTTTATCTTCAAAAACAAACCTATACCAAAGATTTAGAGGAACAATTTTTACATAGTTTGAAATTTTTTTACCAAACAACAAAAATAATTCTTCAAACAAGTAAGGTGCGGTTATAACCGTGGGTCCTCCATCGTAAGTAAATCCGTCTTTTTTAAAAACTCGAGCTCGTCCACCTAAATCAGGATGTTTTTCTAGTAGTGTGACTTGGTAGCCTTTTGCACGCATACGTAAAGCAGCAGCAATTCCTCCGAACCCAGAACCTATTACAACAATTTTTTTATCTTTATTCATTTCAAGCTATGCTAATACATATAAAGTTTAATTAAGTATGACAAAAAAACCAAAGCTTAGTTATTTTATAAATTTTTTCTCTAAACAGGTATCTTTCGCTCATTTATTTTAAAATAGACTGATTCTATTTTTGGAGTATTTTGTGGTTTTTTGGAGTAATTATCTTCAATAAAGTCATAAAAGTAAGGAAAATATAGGTTATTCACAGTAGAATATGCTTCTAAGTTATCATTTTTTTTTATAGGTTCCAGTCAGCCTGTTTAAGAAATTATCTTAAACGAGTTTAATATTAAACTAAGTAAAAAACTAACAACGAGGGAGTTTTTATGAATAAATTAATTAAAATCGCATTAGCGGCAGTAACCATTATTGGTATTACTAGCTCAGCTAATGCAGAGACAGCTATTTTAGCTACCAATGATTTCGTAGGAATATCATTTTGGTTAGTTTCAATGGGTTGTTTAGCTGCTACAGCATTCTTCTTTTTAGAAAGAGGATCTGTTGCACCCCAGTGGAGAGTTTCAATAACTGTTGCGGGAATAGTAACTGGTATCGCATTCATACATTATTTGTACATGAGAGATATATGGATCGGAACTGGTGAGTCACCAACAGTATACAGATATATTGATTGGTTAATTACAGTGCCTTTACTAATGCTTGAGTTCTATTTTGTATTAGCTGCTGTAAAAAAAGTACCAACTGCAGTATTCTGGAAACTTTTATTAGGTTCTTTAGTAATGTTAATTGGTGGTTATGCCGGAGAAGCAGGTTACGTATCAGCAATGGTTGGTTTCATAGTAGGAATGGCAGGTTGGATATACATTCTTTATGAAATATTCTCAGGTGAAGCGGGCACAATAGCTGCTAAGAGTGGCAATAAATCTCTAATCACTGCTTTCAGTGCTATGAGAATAATTGTTACTGTTGGTTGGGCTGTTTACCCACTAGGTTATATGTTTGGTTATTTAACTTCTGGTGGAGTGAATGTTGACTCACTTAACATTCTTTACAATGCCGCAGACTTTTTAAACAAGATCGC
>Ga0308004_10000733_pt1 | contig 14926 bp, 14 predicted proteins | sample Neamet38_FD_203156 | JGI IMG/M metagenome (GOLD analysis project Ga0308004, IMG submission 203156) | Marine microbial communities from water near the shore, Antarctic Ocean - #38 | ecosystem: Environmental > Aquatic > Marine > Unclassified | place: Southern Ocean | collected 2014-06-06 | reverse complement strand
CCAGGCCTCTTGTTCTAGAGCATAAATGATGTAGTCGTGTAAGCTTAGCGCCTCTCTTTTAGAAGTAAATCGACCATAAGCAACGCGAAACAAACCTGAAGGGTTTCTTTCAGTCAATTCGGCTTCGTATCCTTCTTTTTTAAGGGCTGCTATTTTTTCGGTGGCATTTTTTATTGATCTGAAAGAGCCAGCAACTACACTATAGTAGGGAACACTTAACGCATTCGCTTCTTGTTCTGCCATAGCTGCTTCAGCTTCATTCGATTCAAGGTTCAAGGATATTTTTGAAAGGGATCCCAAATTAAAAGTTGCTTTTTGAACATTACTTTTAATTTTTTTCTGAGCCAATTCCATTGACTTTGCTTTTTCATTAGTTGCATATTCATTACCGAAATAAAATAAAGTGCTTGCTAACGCGATGGCGATTACCCCTATGGCAGCGAAACGCAATACAGGAAAGCGGGCTTTATTTTTTTTCTCGGGAGTAAACATCAAGTCTTCTTTGTTTTCATTTTTCATTGTTGTAAATATTTGTGATTCTGAATGCAATTCATTTGAGGCAAATGAGTGTTTATTGAATGCAATTAATCCGTAGGATTCTAAATCAAAATTTATTTTTCCGAAAGGTATAAACTCTATCTTTTTGAATGAATTAAAACGCATTTCACCAATCCCTGCAAAGGTAAGATGTTGGGTGTTGAGCCTTTTTTTCCAAACAATAATTTCTTTTTCAACTCTCCTTAATGCCTGTTCGTAAGAGGAGTTTTCTTTTTGCGCAATATAATGTGCCAAAACACCATCGTTACTTTTTAAAAGACTATTAAAGGCGATTTCTTTTCTGGGCGGAACAAATCGTCCTTCAACAGGGATGATTGTCGCACTTACTGAATGCGAAAGAAATGCTCCAAAATTTGGGATGGTTACGCATTCGTGCTGAAAAAGCAGCTCTTGTATGTATTGTTGAATCAACATACCACAAAAGTAATAAATTTCTTCTCTTTAATTTACTACAATTTAAAAGTTAGTAAATTTAATTGTACCAACATCTTATTCTTTTGGAACCATAGACGGAATTGACGCTTTTTATTTAGGGTAGTTTAAAAATTGAGAATCGCATTTAAAAGAAGTTGAAAAGTAAATTACGTTTATAAAAAACACCAAATTCAAATCAATTTTCTAGATGATTTTAATTATCCCAAATCACTAGAATATTACCCTGACGCTCCTTCGGTTTTAAATGTTAAAGGAGACTTTAGTTTTGAAAAAAGAAAAATCACCAGCATTTTATGTATTGACAAAAATTACTTTTATGCTCTGGGTTTTTGTCAGAAATTAACAAAAGTTTTGGTCGTTATTGATCCCATTATTGTTTCTGTATTTGCCCATGGAATTGGTGTTATTGAGCACAAGCAAGCATTAAAATCAGGCCTAGATGGGGTGGGTTGCTTGGCTTACGGATTTGATAAAATCGCCTCGAAAGGTCACAATAAATACATTAGAGATATCGAAGAAAAAGGGAGTTTTGTAACTGATTTTACTTCAAGTGAAGTTTTTGACCGGAATAACTTAATAAGAAGAAACCGAATCATTGCTGGTCTGACGAATGACACAGTGGTGATCCAATCTAACATTAAAGGCGGGAGCATTAACATGGAGATTATGCTCACCAGTTCAATCAGGACTTGTTTGAGCTCCCTTACTTGGTTACCAATAAATTGAGCAGGGGGAATCAATTGACAAGAAATCACAAGGCACAGGTCATAACCAGCATAAATAACCGGATATATTCGATGGGATGGGAGTCAGATGACGTGAAAAGGTAGTTCAAAAACAACTTTTTATTAAATTGAATTAGGAAGAAAAAATAATTTTCAATCATTTAAAAAACATCTAGCAAGAAAATTTGGACATCATTTCTCTAAACACTATGTTTTCATACAGTAATGCTGCCAATTTTTTTGTTGCAATTGGAATGAAAGGCTATATTCGCCCTTTGCCAGGAAAAGATTTTGAATGAATTTAAAATCCGACTTTGAGCCGAACCCGATGCAATACTTTATCGGCGACTTTGCTTGCTCTTATGGCTCCCTTGGCCAAAGCAACCTCAACCTCTTCGGGATGCGCATAATAGTAATCGAATTTTTTTCTTTCAGCTTGAAATTTCTTTAAAATCAATTCAAAAAGCTCTTGTTTTGCATTACCGTATCCCATGCCTCCCTCTAGGTATTTTACCTTCAAAGCAGAGACCTGATCAGGACTTGCTATTAATTGATAAATTGTAAAAACCGAACAGGTGTCTGGATCTTTAGGATCTTCAATAGGAGTACTGTCTGTTTTAATTCCCATGATTTGTTTCTTCAACTTTTTTTCTGGAAGAAAAATGTTGATTGTATTGTTCTTTGACTTACTCATTTTTTTTCCATCGGTTCCAGTAACGAACTGCGTCTCTTCTTGAATTTTAGCCTTGGGTAAAACAAAAGTTTCTCCCATCAGGTGGTTAAAGCGGGATGCAACATCACGGGTCATTTCAAGATGTTGCAGCTGATCTTTGCCAACAGGTACAAGTTCCGCATCATAGATTAAAATATCAGCAGCCATCAACATCGGGTAGGAAAACAATCCAGCATTTACGTCCTCAAGTTGTTCGGTTTTATCTTTAAAAGAATGAGCCAAAGTGAGTCTTTGATAAGGAAAAAAACAACTTAAAAACCAAGAAAGCTCGGTTACCTGACTTACATCACTTTGTCTATAAAAAACAGTATTCTCGGGGTTTAGCCCGCAAGCCAACCATACGGCAGCAGTAGCGAAGGTGTTGTCCCGCAGTGTCTTACCATCTTTGATTTGAGTAATCGAATGTAGATCGGCAATAAATAAAAAAGATTCTTCTTTATTGTTTTTAGTCATTGCTATTGCCGGAAGCACAGCACCTAATAGGTTTCCCAAGTGAGGGGTTCCTGTTGATTGAACACCGGTTAATATTCTTGCCATGGTTGGGGAATTGATTCCCTGCAAAGATATTTTATTTCCTCGTTTGGGCAAATTTTGAGTGCACCGCTTGCTTTTAGAAGGTAAAAAATAATGTATTTTTACGCCTGTGAGAAAACTATTATTGAAAATTTGGCGGATTTGGTTTTATTTGCTCGCAGGAATTACTTTCCTCCTTGTCTCCCCATTAATCGGAGCTTCTTTATTATTTCCAAATGGATATCATTATGTTTTTTGGTTAGGAAAAAACATATGGGCGAGGTTTACTTTATTGGGAATGGGTTTTTGGGTAAAAACAGAATTTAAAACCCAATTAGATCCCAATCAGAATTACATGTTTGTTGCCAATCATTCGAGTTTCATCGATATTATGCTAATGATTTGGGTTTCAAAACATCCCTTCGTATTTGTAGGTAAAAAAGAGTTGGTAAAGATTCCGGTTTTTGGATTTTTATATAAGCGTACGGCTATTATGGTCGATCGCACGAGCTCTAAAAGTCGTTACGAGGTTTACAAACGTGCCCAAGAAGTCCTAGATAAAGGTTATAGTGTTTGTATTTTTCCAGAAAAGGAATATTCGGATGAGACTGTTCTACTTAACTCTTTTAAAACAGGTGCTTTTAAAATTGCCATAGAGCATCAGTTGCCCATATGCCCAATGGTATTTCTAGATTGTAAAAGAAAATACCCCTGGGGCACTTCCCATGGCCATCCAGGTTTGCTGAGGGTTTCAGTATTGCCCCCTATAGCAACAGCTGGGTTAAAAAGGGAGGATGCTTTAGTGATTTTACAAAAGACCTACGATACGATTCACACTGAATTGTTGAATGATAAGAAACAAGCTGCAGTAAATGCCATTAAAGTTTGGAAGCGGTACAATTTAAATTGAAGTGTTCACAAAATAATGTTTTCAATAGGAATCATTTTTTGCTCTAAATCTCGCATTGCGTTTATTACCTTTACTACTTTTAAACTTTTTAAATCTTCGACCCTTATAACTTGTTCACTAACCTTTCCATCTGAAATTAGTCTTGCCCTACAGGTTCCTTTTAGCAGTGGATTTTTCGGTGTAACCCAATTCGTACCATCAAAAAAAATGACATTCCCGTAGGAGGTGTCTGTGATTTCACCATTCTTTACGATCAAAACATCATCACAATTTTCTTTGAGGGTAAACAATTCGTTCAACGTTTGACGTTCACTGTACTTGAGGGAATAATCGAGTTTATTGTGATGAACTACTTTCAACCTTTCGATTTTTTGAGTTTTGTAGCGTTGAAAAGAAAACTCTTTTTGGTTTTGGCCGTAAATTATTTTGAGTTTTACTTTCCCAGTTTGGGATTCTATTGGAATTTGCAAGCCAGCTAAGAGGCTTTTCTTCGGAGACTCGCCGAATAGTTTTGAGTAAGCAGAATGATACCTTAATTCGTGCCATTTAGGATTTAGAACACGACCATTGAGCACACAAATAGATTCAAACAACAGGGACATAAATCTTTTCAATAAGTTCTTTGTACTCTTCTTCCTCAGCGCTTAAAAAAGTAATTCCTCCTCCGCTTCTGTACCACAGTTTGTCTTCTTTCTTTTCAAGGTATCGAATGCTAACAGCGCTTTCGAGATTTTCACCGTCAAAGTAACCAAAGACGCCTGTGTAATAACCTCTTTCTTGACCTTCTACTTGTTGAATAATATCAATGGTCTTTTCCTTTGGTGCGCCACAAATCGAACCCGCAGGCAACATATCCATTAAAATATCACCAATATTTTCTTTCCAATTTTCAGGAAGTTTTCCACGAATTTCAGAACTGGTGTGAAAAATCTCGTTTTTTTGTGTTTTAATTTTATCAAGGTACCTAAAACGAGTTACGGTAACTTCTTTCGCTTTTTTGGAGAGATCATTTCTGATCAGGTCAACGATGGTATTGTGCTCATTGATTTCTTTTTGATTTTTCTCAAGCAGATTTTCAGCATCCAGCACATTGGCATCAATCGTTCCTTTCATTGGATAGGAATAAACATATCCATCTTTTATTTTAACAAAGCATTCGGGTGAATAAACAACAAACTTATTTTCGCTGTAGAGTTTATAGGGCGCTTTTGCTAGATGAAAAATATCTTCTAAAGAAGTATCGGTTTTTATCTCTGACGGGAAAGTCAAATTTAAAAGGAAGGTATTCCCTTTATGAATTTCATCCATCACACGATCATAGGCTTTTGAATACTTCTTTCGACTCACAGGGTCGATTTCAATTTGCGAAAAATGACCGCCTAATTTTTTTTGATCAAAATTTTTAAAACCTTTTATTTCGAAAAAATATCCCAACGCACTGGCCTGATCCAAAGTACAGAGAACTGGTTTTTGAAGTTCAAAATCAATAAGAAAAAAAAAGGGGGTTTGCTTAGAAGCAAAATCCGACATCTTTTTTTTAAAAACTGATAATTCCAATGGAAATGAATCGTTAAATGATTTAAGCCGTTTTAATAAACGCTTATTACTCAATCGCTTTTATGGTCTCTCGAATCTTAGCTTCTAACTCGTCCATCAAATCTGGATTGTCGAGAAAAAGAGTTTTTACTCCATCTCTTCCTTGTCCTAATTTGGTTTCACCGTAGCTGAACCATGAGCCACTTTTTTTAATGATTTCGTAGTTAACTCCAAGATCTATGATCTCTCCCACTTTTGAAATCCCTTCTCCATACATGATGTCGAATTCTGTAGTTCTAAAAGGTGGAGCCACTTTGTTTTTGACAACTTTTACACGGGTTTTGTTTCCTAAAACCTCAGCATCAGCGTTTTTAATTTGTGTAGATCTACGAATGTCAAGACGTACAGAAGCATAAAATTTAAGTGCATTTCCACCCGTTGTTGTTTCTGGATTTCCAAACATTACACCAATTTTTTCACGGAGCTGATTGATGAAAAACACAGTACAGTTTGTTTTGCTAATAGAGCCAGTAAGTTTTCTAAGTGCTTGAGACATCAAACGAGCATGAAGCCCCATTTTAGAATCACCCATCTCTCCTTCAATTTCGCTTTTTGGAGTAAGGGCAGCTACGGAATCGATCACGACGATGTCGATTGCTCCAGAACGAATTAAATTATCTGCAATTTCTAATGCCTGTTCTCCATGATCGGGTTGCGAAATGATTAATTCATTTACATCAACGCCTAGATTTTCTGCATAAAAACGGTCAAAGGCATGCTCAGCGTCAATAAATGCAGCGATACCTCCTGCTTTTTGACATTCAGCAATAGCATGAAGAGTTAAGGTTGTTTTTCCTGAGGATTCAGGACCGTAGATTTCAACAACACGTCCTCTAGGATATCCGCCAACACCCAACGCGATGTCTAGGCCCAAAGAACCTGAGGAAATGGATTCTACTTCAACAATCGCTTGATCGCCTAGTCTCATTACAGCTCCTTTGCCGTAAGTTTTATCTAGCTTATCCAATGTAAGCTGTAATGCTTTGTTTTTGGGATTTTTAGGATCGGACATAATTATGTTTTAAGCGAATTTACCATTTATATAGGCGGAGCACAATAGTGCTTAAAAAGGATTATTAACAAATTTCTTTTTGTAATTTTAAAATATCTTTCACTTTAAAAACAAGTATAGCATGCAACTGTACAACAAGTTAAGTGCGAAGGAGCGTGCGCACCTTATCGAAACTGTGGGAAAAGATAGGCTGACACTCTCCTTTTACCAATATGCCCAAATTGGTAATCCAAACTTATTTAGGGATTATTTATTTTTACATTGGAATCCGATGGAAGTTTTGGGGAGAATTTATGTCGCCAAAGAAGGGATTAATGGACAGTTGTCTCTGCCTGCAGAAAATTTCGAAACCTTTAAGGAGCATCTTGACCAGATAGACTTTCTTAAAGACATTCGACTTAATATCGCTGTGGAACAAGACAATAAATCGTTTCTGAAGCTCACCCTTAAAGTGAGAGATAAAATTGTTGCCGATGGACTTGACGATGAAACTTTCGATGTCACCCAGAAAGGAAAACATGTTAATGCAGAAGAATTCAACAAACTTCTCGAAAACGAAAATACGATTTGTGTTGACATGCGAAATCATTATGAAAGTGAAATTGGTCATTTCCAAAACGCTGTGACACCCGACGTGGATACTTTTCGAGATTCCTTACCGCTTATCGAAAATGACTTAGCGTCTCACAAGGAAGAGAAAAATATTTTGATGTATTGCACAGGAGGGATTCGTTGTGAGAAAGCAAGTGCTTATTTTAAACACAAAGGATTTAAAAAAGTTTTTCAGCTTGAAGGTGGCATTATTGAATATGCCAGACAGGTCAAAGCAGAGGATTTAGAAAACAAATTTTTAGGTAAGAATTTCGTTTTTGACGAACGTAAAGGAGAACGAATTTCGGAAGAAATTATTTCAAAATGTCATCAATGTAGTGCTCAATCTGACGTTCATGTAAACTGCGACAACCAGGCTTGTCATTTGCTGTTTATCCAGTGCGAATCTTGTCAAAAGAAAATGCAAACGTGCTGCTCTTCAGATTGTCAAGACATTATCAATTTGCCTGAAGAAGAACAAAAATTCTTGAGAAAAGGCAAATATAATAGTAATAAAATTTTCAAGAAGGGGAGATCGGAAGTGCTGAAATTTAAATAATAATTAAGATTTTCTATTCTGAGTTCTTTTGAAAATAGCATTATCTTTAAATTTTAAAATTAACCAATGAGTTGTGCAAGTTGTTCAAACAGTGGGTCAGGAGAACCAAGAGGTTGCAAAAGCAACGGTACTTGCGGAACAGATAGTTGTAATAAGTTGACAGTTTTTGACTGGCTAGGAAACATGCAGTTGCCGCAGGGCGAAAAGCGATTCAACATTGTTGAGGTTCGTTTTAAAAACAGCAGAAAAGAATTTTTCACCTTACCCGACCAACAGGAAGTTGCCGTTGGGGATTTGGTGATCACTCAGCTTGAAAATGGCTATGACCTAGGAATGGTTACTCTTACGGGAGAGTTGGTTCGTTTTCAGATGAAAAAGAAAAAAGTCACTCTCGATAGCGAAGAGGTTAAGAATATCCTCAGAAAGGCCAACCAAAAAGAAGTTGATAAATGGCAGTCTTTTAGAGATCGAGAACCCGAAATTCAAAAAAGAGCGAGACAACTTGCGATTGCCTTAAAACTTCAAATGAAACTATCCGATGTTGAGTTTCAAGGTGATGGACGAAAGGCTACTTTTTATTATACAGCCGAGCAGCGCGTTGACTTTAGGCAGTTAATAAAAGACATGGCACAAGCATTTAATATTCGGATAGAAATGCGACAAATCGGACTTAGGCAAGAAGCTTCTCGTTTGGGAGGAATCGGTTCTTGTGGTCGCGAGTTGTGCTGTTCTACTTGGTTGACGGATTATAGATCGGTGTCAACTTCTGCCGCAAGGTATCAGTTACTATCCTTGAATCCCCAAAAATTAGCGGGTCAGTGTGGTAAATTAAAATGTTGCCTCAATTATGAGCTGGACGCTTATCGTTCTGCCCTTAAAAATTTCCCAAAAACTGACACCCAGTTGCAAACAGAAAAAGGAATAGCCGTTTTTCAAAAAATGGATATTTTTAAGGAACAAATTTGGTATACTTACAAAGGAGATTGGATGAATTGGCATCAGCTGAGCCTTAGTTCTGTAAATGAAATAATTGCTAAAAACAAGAAAAACGAAAAGGTGGCAAGCCTAGAGGAATTCTGTCTAGAATTAAAAGCAACCACAACCGCGACTAAAGATCTTGTTTTTGAAAATGTGGTGGGACAAGAAAGCTTAAATCGATTTGACCGACAAAAGAATAAGAGTAATAAAAATAAAAAGAGAAAAAACAGAAACAAACCCCCCTTTAGAAATAATGCTTAAAAACCTGATTGTTTTAGGGATCTGTTTAATAGGGTTACAATCCTGTAAAAATTCAGATTTGTATCTGAATTATCATGACTTTAAAGATCAATGGGAAGTAAATGAAAAAGTTATTTTTGATTTGAATCCAGAATCAACTGAACCAGTAAACCTCATGATCTATTTGAGGAATGACAATCGGTATATTTTTTCAAATATTTTTATTATTGCGACATTAAAAGAAGGGGATAAAACCTTATCCTGTGACACCTTAGAATATGCAATGGCAGACCCAAAAGGGGAGTGGTTGGGAGCTGGTTTTTTAGAGTTAAAAGAAAGTAAGCTTTGGTGGAAAGAAGATTTTGATTTTCCTCAAGGAGAAAACATTACCGCAACATTCGAACATGCTGTTCGTCATGGTGGTTCTGAAAAAGGGATAAAAGATTTGGAAGGAATTGTTGGGGTTGGACTTTCCATAGAAAAAACAAGGGATGAATAAAAAGAAGAAAAAGAAAACTGTTAAAAAGTCTTACGCTACTGTTGTAAAAATCTTTTGGAGTGTTTTTTTCTTAGGATTAATTTCTCTTGTCGGTCTTTTTGGACTTTCTTCGCTTGGTTTGTTAGGTCCAATGCCTCCTCTAGAACAGCTTGAAAATCCAAAAACAAATTTAGCGACTCAAATTATTTCTTCCGACGGAATGGTTTTTGGGAAGTTCTATTTTAATGACAACAGAACTCCTATTTCATTCGAAGAATTACCTAAAAACATTGTTGATGCATTGATAGCAACAGAGGATGAAAGGTATTTTGAACATTCTGGAATCGATTGGAGAGGATTTCTCAGAGCCGTATTTTATTTGGGAAAAAAGGGGGGCGCTAGCACCATTACTCAGCAACTGGCGCGTCAGCTTTTCGTTGGGGTCCGATCCAGGAACATGCAAGAGGCGGTTGTACAAAAAATAAAAGAATGGGTACTATCCGTTCAACTGGAAAGGCGGTATACCAAAAAGGAAATCATAGCCATGTACCTGAACATTTATGATTTTGGATACAATGCTGATGGGATAAGGTCTGCATCTAAAATTTATTTTGACACCACACCGCAATCACTTAGCATCGAACAGTCGGCCACCTTGGTTGGAATGCTAAAGAACTCTTCGTTGTACAACCCGATGAGACGCCCAATAATAGTAGAACAAAGAAGAAATGTCGTTTTTCAGCAAATGTTACGTAACGGATTGATTAACAAAGAAGAAAAGGATTCGTTGAGTTCAATTCCATTAAAAATAACTTATTCTCCGGAGTCTCACAGAGAAGGAATGGCGACCTATTTTCGGGCCTATCTGCAAGAGTTTATGAAGAAGTGGACTCGAGAAAACACAAAGCCAGACGGTTCAAATTATAATATTTACCGAGATGGGTTGAATATTTACACTACCATTGATTCGAGGTTACAGAGCATTGCAGAAACTGCAGTTTCAACACACATGAAAAACTTACAGGATGAGTTTTTTAATCAAAACACGAAAACAAGAAACCCGACGGCTCCCTTTTTGGATCTTCGTGATGGAGAAATTAATACCCTCTTAGAAAGAGCAGCATACAGAACCGAGCGCTGGAGAAAAATGAGAAATGCAGGCGTTGAAAAAGAGGTCATTCTCGCCAGCTTTCACAAAAAAACTTCAATGCAAGTTTTTAGCTGGAGAGGGGAAATAGATACGGTGATGACTCCAATGGATTCTATTCGTTATTACAAGTATTTTTTAAGAGGCGCTATGATGTCAATGGAACCGAAAACAGGACATGTGAAAGCGTGGGTGGGTGGATTTAACTACAAGCACTTTCAATATGATCAGGTCAAGCAAGGAAGGCGACAAATCGGGTCTACATTCAAACCTTTTTTATATGCGACTGCAATCGATCAATTGAAACTTTCGCCCTGCGATTCGCTCCCTGATGCATTATATTGTATTGATGCACTCAAACATGGAAATATGGATCCTTGGTGTCCAAAAAACTCGGGAGATAAATACGGGAGAATGCGAACTTTAAAAAATGCCTTGGCAAATTCAGTCAACACTGTTAGTGCTCGAATTATGGACATGGTAGGGCCAAAACCCGTCATTGAATTAATTAGAAAAATGGGGGTTACTTCTCCGATTCCAGCCGTTCCCTCTATTGCACTTGGGACGCCCGACATCAGTCTTTTTGAGCTGGTTGGAGCCTATGGAACTTTTGCCAATCAGGGCATATACATCAGGCCAATTATGATAACCCGTATTGAAGACAAGAATGGAATGGTTTTGTTCGAGGTTTTGCCTGAAACGAAAGATGTAATTAGCGAAGAAGCAGCTTATGTAACGGTCAACCTTATGAAGGGAGTAACAGAACATGGCTCTGGAGCAAGATTAAGACACGCAGGGCTAGAAAAAACAAATTATATTTATAAAAATATAGTTTCTGGCTATCCTTATGTTTTTGAAAATGCCATTGCCGGAAAAACCGGAACCACTCAGAATCAAAGTGATGGTTGGTTTATGGGAATGGTACCTAATTTAGTTACAGGAGTTTGGGTTGGAGGAGAAGATCGTGCGATTCATTTTAAAGACATTGGTTTTGGTCAAGGAGCGACGATGGCCTTACCGATATGGGGAATGTACATGAAAGGGGCTTATGAAATACCCGAATTAGAAATTTCTATCAAAGATTTTGTTGCTCCAAAAACGGTTACAATTAACTTGGATTGTGACAATTCAAAAAGCAAGTCTGATTTGGATGAGGTTTGGGAGAAACCCAAGGCTAATTTACAGGAGTTAGGCTTTTAACTTAGTTGTCTTCGGCAAACCATTGAGCGAAAGCAGTCTCCGTTTCTCTCAACTTGAGCGAATGTAGCTTAATTTGTTTAGGCAATCGTGCTTTAATTTTTTCAGCAAAATCTACTACCATCATTTCACTTGTAGGTTGGTAATTTACTCTAACAATTTTGTGTCCCCTATTTTCCATTTCTTCAGCAATCGCAATGTGGGGGGAGCTTACATTCAAAACAGTCGCATGATCAAAGGGGTCGACAATTTCTTGCTTAACGATTTTTTTTAAGTCACTAAAATCAATTACCATTCCATTTTTTACATGGGTGTTGTCCTCAACCGGGCTTCCGATGACAGCTACATCTAGCTTATAGCTGTGTCCATGGACGTTTTTGCATAGTCCGTCGTAGCCATATAGGGCATGTCCTGTTTCAAAAGTAAATTGTTTGGTTACTCGAACTTTCTTATTCATAAATTCAAAGTGATTTAATAAAATTTTGAGTAAAATCTGAAAGCGCAAGTTTAGACGTAATTTCAGCATTTTTAGGAAGTAATTCCTCCCAATGATCTGTGTTTTTCCAGTGCAGCTTTCGAAGCGCCTTACAGGCTCCTGGAGCATAAGAGGCAAAAAGCGATGCTTTTTCATTTAAAGCAGCGTCAAGGGCTTCAGTGTCTTTGCTTAAGTGGGAGTAAAGCCCCTTTTCAGTGGCCCATGAAGCAGTTTTCCAATTTTTACTATCAAGAGATAATTGGGTAAAAGCTGTGACGCCTATTTTTCTACTCACTGCAGGCTCAATTACGTAAGGCCCTATTCCAATAGATAATTCTGAAAGCTTTATGGCCGACTTTTCACTGGCAAAAGCGAAATCACATGCAGCGACAAGGCCAACGCCTCCTCCGACAACTTTTCCATGAACACGTGCAATGACAAATTTCGTCATCTTGCGAATGGTGTTTATCAATCGTGCAAAACCCATAAAAAAAGCAGTCCCTTGTTCAAGTGTTTTCACTTCTTTTAAAGCATGGAGGGATGCTCCAGCACAAAATGCGCCTTCACCTTCACTTGTGATAATCACAACACGAACTGCGGTGTCATTTTCAGTTTGAACCATTAATTTCGCTAGCTGATCTAATAGTTCAGGCGGCACACTGTTTCCTTGAGGGTGTCCAAAACATATTTTGGCGATTCCTTCTTTTTTTTCTAAACGAATGGATCCTTTCATACTTGCATCAAAAATAACTATTCTATTTTGTTTTGTCGTTATTTTTTAATAAACACAATAATGCATTTGATATAAAGAAGTATTTACCCTTGCTTTCCAAAAAAGCGAGTTAAATTAGAAAATTATAATTTAATTTTTTAAAGTTTGAGGGAGGGGATTATTTTATGCTTATTAATGATTTCAGTAATTGGGAATGCTCAAGAATATATCGATTTGCATGTTGACAACGACCTCTACTTTAATACGGACTGGTATTATTCTAGTGGAATCTTTATTGGCACCGGAAAACAAAGAGTTAAAAGTAACGATGGGGATAAAGCTTTAAAACCACAATTTGTTCATTGGACTTTGGGGCAAGAAATATACAACCCGAAAAAGCGTTATAGTAATGATGAATCAACATTTGATTACCCGTTTGGTGGGTGGTTGTTTTTAGAAAGAAAACTACAGACTTATATAGATTCAGTTTCAATATTCGAATGGTCGGTAAAATTTGGAGTTACTGGGAAAGCATCTTTCGCACCTTATATACAAAACTTATATCACAAAAATGTATTAGGCCTTAAAGATTTAAGTTGGGAAAAAGCAGTTCCACAGAGCACTCATCTTAATATAAGTTTTCAATACCGAAAACGATTTAATCTTACGAATCAAGTTTCATTATTAATAAGTGGTTTTTCTAATTTAGGGACGCAACGAATAGGATTGGGGGGAAGGTTTGGAGCTCTGATAGGGACTTCTAAGATTATTTCATTTACTGGGAACCCTTTGGAGGCAGTTGGCAAAGCTTTTGCTTTTTATCTCGGAACAAGACAGGATTATCGCATTCATGATTACATGGTTTCCGGTAGTTTATTTAATGATGATGCCCCTTTTGTAATGAGTGCTATTCATTATAAAAATAACATTGAATTGGGTTATGTTTTTCATACAGAGCGATGGAAATCATTTTTTTTATTTAATTTGGTTTCCAAAGATGTTGAAAAACAAAATAAAAACAGACATAAGTATTTAAGCATTGGGTTAACACGTTATTTCTAATTTTGTAAATTAGTAGAAATAAATTTTGTTAAAATAAAATCCATAGTCCCAATCTTGTTTACTTTTTTTTTCACTTCATGTTTTGTAACTAAAGTTTATGAAAATAATGTAGAGGAAACATCTGCAATTAAGCCCTTTCAGTTTAGAAAAGAAATGATTCGTTCAGGAAAAGTGATTGAGTTGCCTCTTGGCAAAAAATCCGAATTATTGTTTTATGGAAAAGCCTACTCTCCTGTTGATTCCTTTTTCCTTCAGGACTCCATTGTATTTAAGCCCAATGATACTATCGGGGCAAAAGAGATTCCTATGATCAATCGTTCCACTTTTAGATATTACTGGAATTGTCCTGTCGTGATTCTTAAAGGTAAAGTTATTGATAATGACAGCTTAGAAATTATTCACATAAAAGGAGAAGAAGCGCTCACCAAATATGATAAAGAAGGAAAAAAGGGAGCTGTGGAGATAATTATCACCGATTAAAGTGGTTTCTTCTTAGGATTAAACACAAAGCAATTTACGCCTAACAACAAGCCGCTAAAGTTGTTTTTTTGAATTGAAAATGCCTCTGAAGATTTTTTAATAAATCGGTATTGTATTGAAACGTTTAGCCTTTTCCAAACGTTGTATTGTAAAGAGAAAAGCCAGCCTAAGGTGTTTTTAAAAACCCCATTTTCATAAACATTTGACTTATCGCTTAGGTTTATAATTTCAGAGTTTTTAGCTATTAACAAAAAATGATAGACCGCTCCGGTTTCTAGGATAAAATTTCGGGAAGGAGAAACCCTAATGGTTAATGGAAGGGTGATATAGCTTAGTTTGTCTGTTGAGGTGTTGGTTGAGAGTTCATATTGATAATGAATATTAAAGAATCCGATTCCGCTTGTCAACCCAAAGGTCTTGGAGAGCTTATATTGAACGTTGGCCCCCAAAGCATAAGTAATTCCTGGTTTTGAATAATCTTCGTTTAAATTAACCCGGACGGCAAAGGCTTGTATGTCAAAGTTC
>Ga0308004_10000731_pt1 | contig 14932 bp, 17 predicted proteins | sample Neamet38_FD_203156 | JGI IMG/M metagenome (GOLD analysis project Ga0308004, IMG submission 203156) | Marine microbial communities from water near the shore, Antarctic Ocean - #38 | ecosystem: Environmental > Aquatic > Marine > Unclassified | place: Southern Ocean | collected 2014-06-06 | reverse complement strand
GATGCAACATTTCGACTTCTATTTACAACAGCATCGAAATCTTTATCATAGTCTTTGATGGATAAGCCATAGTCTTCAGCATGCTTTAAATAATCAAAAACTTGTGCAGATTTAATCAAAGCTTTTGTGGGTATGCAACCCCAATTTAAACATACTCCACCGAGGCTTTCTTTTTCTATAATAGCAGTTTTAAAACCAAGCTGAGAAGCTCTAATTGCAGTCACATAACCCCCAGGACCACTTCCAAGTACAATAATATCGTATGATTTCATATTTTATTTTTTTAATTTTTCAATATCTTTTTTTAAGTCTTCTACAGTTTTCTTTAATTGTATTACCATACTGAGAGCACTTAAACCAAAAATAAATCCAATAATCCCCATAGTTTCCATAAAATAATTTTTATGCAAATATAATTAAAAACAGTTTCTTTTAGTTTTACTTTGAATCTGACTTAAATTCAATACTTGCAGAATTAACACAGTATCTTTTTCCTGAATTAGTTGAATCATCTTCAAAAACATGCCCCTGATGTGATCCACAATTTGAACAAATGATTTCAGTTCGAATCATACCATGTGTTATGTCTTTTATATACTCAATTGAGTCAGGTAAAGAACTATCGTAGCTTGGCCAACCACATCCACTTTCGAATTTAGATTTACTGTTATACAGTTCTTGTTTACAGCTTTTACATAGATAAACTCCCTTCTCAAAATGAGTATTGTATTTTCCACTAAAAGGAGTTTCGGTACCTTTTTTTCTCATTATGTTATATTCTTCTGGAGACAATATTTTTTTCCACTCTTCATCATTTTTTTCAAAGGAATACTTTTTATTAATCATTTTTTTGGAATAAAGGTTAATGCAGCTGAGTTTATACAGTGTCTTTCACCGGTAGTTTTTTTTGGGCCATCATTAAAAAGATGTCCTAAGTGACCTCCACATGTAGAACATTTTAGTTCTGATCTTTGATATCCAAGTTTATAGTCAACATCAAATTCTATATTTTTTTTTATACCCCTATCAAAGCTTGGCCATCCAGATCTAGAATCATACTTATAGTCAGATTCATATAAAGGAGACTGGCATGCAGCACAAACATATATTCCCTTGTTATAGTTCTTGTCATACTCGCCTGAAAATGCTCTTTCTGTACCAGCTTGTCTAAGAACATAATACTGAATTGAGGTTAATTCACTTTTCCATTCTTTATCATTTTTTTCAATTTTATATTTTGTGGATGAAGAACTATTAATTTTTTTATTAGAGTTTTGAGATTTACAGCTAAAACTCAATAAGGCAAACAGAATAAAATATTTTTTCACTTTTTTTTCAAAATTAAGACATAAAGCAATTTTTTCATCCATTTTAATTGTTTTTTAATTTTTAAATTAATAATCATCATAAATTAAGCTTTATAATTAATTTTGAAATCATTACTTTGTGTGAAATTAACTAACTAAAAATGTTGTCAAAAACAATTCCGTTAGAAAAAGGAAGTAAAAAACTTATAAATGCTTGGGCCTCATATGACTGGGCTAATTCAGCTTATGTTCTTGTAATTTCTTCAGCAATTTTTCCACTATATTATAGTTCTTTATTCAGTGAAATTAAAACTATAAGTTTTTTTGGTTCTCCAATAAAATATACTGCTATGATAAGTTTTGTCACAGCTTTTGCATTTATAGTAATCTCAGTCATTACTCCAATTCTTTCTGGTATTGCAGATTATATGGGTGATAAGAAAATGTTTATGCGGTTTTTTGTTTTTTTAGGATCAATGTCTTGTATAGGATTATATTGGTTTGAATTAAACACAATATACTTAGGTTTAACTTTTTATTTTTTGACTTTAATTGGGTTTTGGACAAGTTTAACTTTTTATAATTCATATCTACCCGATATAGCGTATCCAGATCAACAAAATAGAGCCAGCGCTAGAGGGTTTTCGATGGGTTATATAGGTAGTGTAATTTTATTACTATTTAATCTATCTATGGTTATGAAGCCAGAGATTTTCGGGATAGTAGGAGATAGTAGTGAAACTTCAATGATTGCTATGAAATATTCATTCATCTCTGTTGGGGTTTGGTGGATTCTTTTTAGTCAAATCTCATTTTTTTATCTACCTAAAGGGAATCATAATAATAAAATAACTAAAGATGTTTTCTGGAACGGATTTAAGGAATTGAAAATTGTTTTAAATCAATTATTGGGTAATTTGAGATTGAAACGTTTTTTAATTGCTTTTTTTCTTTATAGTATGTCTCTTCAAACAGTTTTATTAATTGCAACTTATTTTGGTGAATCAGAGATTCAATGGTCCAGTTCTAGTGAAAAAACTGTGGGATTAATTGTTAGTATATTGTTAATTCAGGTTGTTGCAATATTTGGAGCAATAATAACTGCTAGAGCATCTGAGCGTTTCGGAAATCTCCCTGTTTTAATTGCTATTAATATAATTTGGGCTCTTCTATGCATCAGAGCTTTTTATATTCATACCCCTTTAGAGTTTTATTTAATAGCTGGCTTTGTAGGACTAGTCATGGGAGGTTTGCAATCATTGTCTAGAGCTACATATTCAAAATATATTCCATCCACGGAGGATACTGCTTCGTTTTTTAGTTTCTATTCAGTTACTGAAAAAGTAGCTATAATAATTGGGATGATTTTATTTGGCACTATTGATCAAATAACTGGTAGTATGAGAAATAGTGTTTTATTTTTTGCAATATTTTTTATTGCTGGTGTAGTCTTGCTACTAAGAGTTCCCAAATCTCAAGATTAATTACAAATATGTTTTTTAATGAAGCTATTTGGCACAAATATTGAAATTATATTTGTGAGACTTGTTATGATTTAATTCATAAGCGTAAGTTTTAAATAATCAGCAATTTAAGTGACACATTGACATTAAATACATATGGCTAAATCTCCTTTTACAAGTTTTGACAGTTTTTCTCTTCGAGAAATTGAATCAGAATCAGAATTAATTCCACTTATGACTTCAGAAGATGAAGAGGCATTGAACAAGGAAGCTCTCCCTGAATCAATTCCAATTTTACCTTTAAAAAATACTGTTTTATTTCCTGGTGTTGTAATTCCGATTACTGCGACTAGAGATAAATCAATTCAATTAATTAAGGATGCGAATAATGGAGATAAGGTAATTGGCGTTGTTGCTCAAAAAGATCAATCAATTGAAAGTCCTGAATTGAAAGACATCTATGATCTTGGAACAGTAGCCCAAATTTTAAGAGTATTAAAAATGCCAGATGGTAATACCACTGTTATTATTCAAGGCAAAAAAAGATTTCAGATTGAAAAAATATTAACAGATAAACCTTACTTAAAAGCTAAAATTAAACCTGTTGAGGATGTTTTAATTGGTTCTAAAGATAAAGAGCTTACAGCCGTCGTTGATTCAATTCGTGATTTAGCTCTTCAAATCATTCAGGAAAATCCAAATATCCCCTCAGAGGCCTCATTTGCAATAAAAAATATTAATAGTAATTCATTTTTAATAAATTTTGTTTCTTCTAATATGAATCTTTCGGTTGGTCATAAACAAGAAATATTATCATTAACTACTCTAAATGAAAGAGCCCTTTTATGTTTAAAGTTCATGAATATAGAATATCAAAAGCTTGCACTAAAAAATGATATTAGATCTAGAGTTCGTTTAGATATGGATCAACAGCAGAGAGAATATTACTTAAATCAACAATTAAAGACTATTCAAGAGGAATTAGGTGGTATTTCTTACGAGGAGGAGGTAGATGAACTAAAGAAGCGTTCCAAAACAAAAAAATGGAGCAGTGAAATTGATGTTCTTTTTAATAAAGAATGGGGTAAATTACAAAGAATGAATCCTCAAGTAGCAGAATATTCAGTGCAGAGAAATTATTTAGAGTTAATTTTAGATTTACCTTGGGATGAATATTCAAAAGATAAATTTGATCTTAAAAGAGCTCAAAAAATATTAAATCGAGATCACTCTGGACTTGAAGAGGTTAAAAAACGAATTATAGAATATCTAGCTGTACTTAAATTAAGAAACGACATGAAATCTCCTATTTTATGTCTTTACGGGCCACCAGGTGTTGGTAAAACCTCATTAGGAAAGTCAATAGCAGAATCTTTAGGTAGATCTTATGTTAGAATTTCACTTGGGGGAATGAGAGATGAATCAGAGATAAGAGGGCATAGAAAAACATATATTGGTGCGATGCCAGGAAGAATAATTCAAAGTTTAAAAAAGGCTAAAAAATCTAACCCAGTTTTTGTCTTGGATGAAATTGATAAATTAACACAAGGATCTCAAGGTGATCCGTCTGCAGCTCTATTAGAAGTTTTAGATCCTGAACAAAATAATTCTTTTTATGATAATTTTCTGGAAATGGGATATGACTTATCTAGGGTTATGTTTATTGCTACTGCAAATAGCATGGCATCAATTCATCCTGCTCTTAGAGATCGAATGGAGATTATAAATGTTAGTGGATACACTTTAGAAGAGAAAACTGAAATAGCTCATAAACATCTTTTACCAAAACAATTAAAGGATCATGGTTTAAGTAAAAATCATTTAAACTTAAAAAGACCAGTTATTTCAAAAATAGTGGAGGGTTACACTAGAGAGTCAGGAGTAAGGGGTTTAGACAAACAAATGGCTAAAATGACAAGGAATATTGCTAAATCAATCGCATTAAATGAAAATTACAAAGTATCACCAAATTTAGATGATCTTAAAACTATCCTAGGACCAGTAAAAATAAGTCGTGATCTAGCAGAAAACAATAATATAGCAGGAGTTGTAACTGGACTTGCGTGGACTGCAGTTGGAGGAGATATTCTTTTTATTGAATCTTCACTATCAAAAGGGAAAGGAAGTCTCGGAATAACCGGAAACTTAGGTAAAGTAATGAAAGAATCAGCAACAATTGCTTTAGAGTATCTAAAATCAAATTCAGAAAGACTTGAAATTAATCAATTTCCTTTTGATAAATATAATATACACATACATGTTCCAGAAGGATCAACTCCTAAGGACGGTCCTAGCGCTGGAATCACTATGCTAACTTCTTTAATGTCTTTAATTACTCAAAAGAGAGTTAAGAAAAGCTTAGCAATGACAGGGGAGATAACTTTAAGAGGTAAAGTTTTACCTGTTGGAGGAATAAAAGAAAAAATATTAGCTGCTAAAAGATCTAAAATAAAAGAAATAATTTTGTGTGAACAAAATAAAAAGGATATTGATGAAATTAAGTCAAGTTATTTAAAGGGTTTGAAGTTTCATTATGTTAAAAATATGAGTGATGTTTTATCATTTGCGATAACTAGTAAAAGTGTAGAAAATGCTAAAAAATTGATAGAAATAAAAAAATGAAAAAGATAATTGCAATCGATGGTCACGCAGCTACTGGTAAAAGCACTCAAGCTAAAAGAATTGCAAAATATTATGGTTTTAAATATATTGATTCAGGGGCAATGTATCGAGCGCTTACCTACTATTGTCTTGTTAACGAGTTAATAGGCAAATCAATTAATATAAATTCTATTATTGATGATTTAAAGAAAATAGATATTCAATTTATGACCTCTAGTGGTTCTCAAATAATTACTTTAAATGGTCAAAATGTTGAAGATTTGATAAGAAAAATGGACGTAGCTGAGAATGTAAGTAGAATAGCTGCAATTCCGGAAGTCAGATCTTTCTTAGTTAGCAAACAAAGGCATTTTGGAATAAATAACAATCTTGTTATGGATGGTCGAGATATTGGAACTGTTGTTTTTCCTGAATCAAAAAATAAATTTTATTTAACGGCTTCCGTTGAAATAAGAGCTAAACGTAGATACGAGGAGTTAAAAAATGAAGATGAAAGTATTGAATTTTCGTCGGTAATTAAAAATGTTAAGTCTAGGGATTTTGATGATACTTCTAGATTAACCTCTCCTCTAAAGCCAGCAGATGATGCAGTGATAATTGACACCTCAAACCTTAATGAGAATGAAGTTTTTGACAAACTAATTTCTTTGATTAAGATATAGTTATATAATAAAAAAGAATTAATTTCGATCTCTAAACGTTCTTTAAATAAATGCTAACTAGAAGACATATTCGCATTAAGGTAATGCAATCTTTATATTCACTTTCCCACGAAGGAATTCAAAAATTGAACGATCAAATAAGTTTCTTCACTAATAGTGTGAAAAAATCTTATGATCTTTTTTACTTATTGATATCTATTTATCAGCATGTTTATATTTTAGCTCAAAAAAAAATAAAACTTGAAAAAAAACTTCAATATGAATTATCTACTTCTTTTGCAGAAAAAATTCTTAAGAATCTATTTTTCAAATACTTATATGAAAATGAGACTATATCTAAATATATAAAAAAAAAGAAAATCACTAATTGGGAGATGGACTCAGAGTATATAAATCATTTTTATGAAAGCATAATCAATCATCCTACTTTTGAAGTTTATTCTCCAGGTGAATGCAGTTCTAACGACAGTTTATTTTGTTTTAATTTTTATAAAGATTGTATAGCTTCTTCAGATAAACTTTATGAATATTTAGAGGATAAACAATTGACTTGGATTGATGACTTTCCAGTGGTAAATACTTATATGTTAAAGCAACTTAAATCTTTAGATCTTGAAAAATCAAATCAAATTAGTTTTCCTTTTTTTAATATGGAATCTGATGAAACTCAATTTGGTATTGACTTATTAAACAAAGTAGTTTCCTCTAGTGATTTACTTGATTCTGAAATAATTGGAAAAACGCCAAACTGGGATTCAGATAGAATAGCAGATTTAGATTACATATTATTAAAAATGGCTATCTCTGAACTTTTATACTTTGATGAAATCCCGTCAAAAGTTACCATTAATGAATATTTAGAAATTGCAAAAGATTATTCAACACCAAAGAGTAATATATTTATTAATGGTGTCCTTGATAATATATCTAAAGATTTTGAAGATAAAGGAAGATTAAACAAGACTGGAAGAGGTTTATTGTAAGGATTTTTATTTACTTTTGTTTTAATAATTTTTAAATTATAATTATGAAAAATATTTTTTATTTAGTTTTAATAAGCTTTTCAATAATTTCTTGTGGTGAAAATGCTTCCAAAAAAATTAAACAAGACAATGTCCAGGCGACAGAAGTTCAAGCTCAAGCAGACAAGTCAAATTCTCCTGTGATGACTTTTGATAAATTATCACATGATTTTGGCAACATAAATGAAGGAGACAAAGTTACAACAGTTTTTTCCTTTACAAATACTGGAAAAAGTGATCTAATAATAGTTGATGCTCGAGGAAGTTGCGGTTGTACAGTTCCTACATATCCAAAAAATGAAGCAATAGTTCCGGGAGCTAAAGGAGAAATTACTGTTGTTTTTGATTCTAGTAACAAACCAAATATGCAACAAAAAGCTGTTACTATTTCTGCTAATACTGAAAGTGGAAGAGAGATGTTGAGAATCAAGGCAATGGTTGCTCCTGATCCTATTAAAGAACAGCAAAGACAGGCCCAAGCAAAAGCACGTCAAGCTAAAAACTAATTCATGCAAGGAGGATTTTCAGAACAGTTACCCTTTTTGCTTTTAATGCTTGTTGTTTTTTTCTTTTTTATTATTTTACCTCAAATGAGAAGACAAAAAAAGGAAAAGAATTTCATGAGTACTCTGAAAAAAGGTGATCGTGTAATCACTAAAAGTGGTATTCATGCTAAAGTATTTGATTTGAATGATAAAGACAGCACTTGCATCATAGAGACTCAAGCAGGTAAATTAAAACTTGAACTTTCAGCTATTTCATTAGAAATGAGTTCTAAGCTTGTTAAAAGTTCATTAAAAAAGTAGTTTTAATCCCCAATAATTTTTGGAGATTTTTTTAAACTAGGATTAGTATTGTATGTACAAGAATGTACTAAAACCCATATTGTTTTTATTTGATCCTGAACTGGTTCATCATTTTGTTTTCAAAATGATTAAACTAATTCATTTTATTCCAGGAGTTGGAAAAACAATTCGGTGGTATTATCGTGTTGATGATCCTAGCTTAAATCGTAAAGTTTTTGGTTTAAATTTTAGTAACCCTATTGGATTAGCTGCTGGATTTGATAAAGATGCTAAGTTATATAAGGAACTAAGTAATTTTGGTTTTGGATTTATAGAAATTGGAACTGTCACACCAGAGAGACAGTTAGGCAATCCAAAAAAACGTTTATACAGATTAACTGAAGATAACGCACTTATTAATAGAATGGGTTTTAATAATGAGGGTGTTAATTCTGTGGTTCATAGGTTGAAAAAAAATAAAAATGTTTTAATAGGCGGTAACATTGGAAAAAATAAAAAGACAACTAATGAAAATGCTATTGATGATTACAAGTATTGTTTTGAAATTCTCTTCGAACATGTAGATTATTTTGTTGTAAATGTTAGTTCTCCTAACACTCCTAATCTAAGAGCTTTGCAGGCCAAAAAACCATTAACAGATATATTAAATGGGTTACAAGCTATAAATAATCAAAAAGATAAGCGAAAACCCATTTTGTTAAAAATTGCTCCAGATCTTAATGAAAATCAATTAATTGATATTATTGATATAATCAAAGTAACAAATATTGATGGTGTCATTGCTTCGAACACTACATTAGAAAGAAAAGGATTAAGATCAAAAGATAAAAACCAATTGGGCGGTCTTAGTGGGAAACCTTTAAGTGATAAAAGCACTGAAATTATAAGATTCTTGTCAGAAAAAAGTAATAAAAGCTTTTCAATCATTGGTGTAGGAGGTATACACACAGCAGCGGATGCAAAAGAAAAAATTGATGCAGGTGCAAACTTAATCCAACTTTATACAGGTTTCATATATGAGGGCCCTGGTGTAGTAAAAAAAATTAATAAGTCTTTAATTTAGACTTTTACTCTATTCAAAATAATTAAAACTTTCTCCTGGCTTTATTTTTTGAATTGTTTCATAAATTAATCTTATAACATTTTCTACATCCTCTTTTTGAACCATTTCAACTGTTGTGTGCATATATCTCAAAGGCAATGAAATTAATGCAGAAGCAACACCACCGTTACTATATGCAAAAGCATCAGTATCAGTGCCTGTGTATCTGGACGAAGCTAGTCTTTGAAATGGAATTTTATTTTTGTTAGCAACAGAAATAATTCGTTCTCTTAATTTATTGTGCACAGCAGGTGCATATGAGATGACAGGTCCTTCTCCAATTTTAATTTTTCCTTCTTTTTTTTGACTTATCATTGGAGTTGAAGTATCATGACATACATCAGTAACGATTGCAATATTCGGCTTAATTGTTTGTGTAATCATTTCAGCACCCCGAAGACCAACCTCTTCTTGTACTGAATTTGTGATATACAAACCAAATGGAAGTTTAACTTTATTTTCCTTTAATAACCTAGCTACTTCAGCTATCATAAAACCTCCGGCTCTGTTGTCAATAGCCCTGCAAACAAACTTATTTTTATTTAATATTTGAAAGGTGTCTGGATATGTAATAACACATCCAACATGAACCTCCATCTTTGCAACTTCATCTTTATCTTTTGCTCCAATATCAATAAATATATTATCTAACTTTGGAACTTCTTCTTTCCCTGTTTTACGAGTATGAATTGCCGGCCAACCAAAAACCCCTTTAACAATACCACTATCAGTATGAATATTAACCCATTTAGAAGGAGCTATTTGATGATCACTTCCACCATTTCTGATTACATATATCAATCCATCATCAGAAATATAATTTACATACCATGATATTTCATCTGAATGTCCTTCGATTACAACTTTATATTTTGCTTCGGGATTAATAACACCAACAGCTGTTCCATAAACATCAGTAATGAAATCATCAACATATGGTTTTAGATATTTCATCCATATTTTTTGACCATTAGCCTCGTAGCCTGTTGGAGATGAATTATTTAAGTATTTTTCTAAAAAATCAATGGACTTTTGATTTAAAACTTTCATATATGAATAATTTAATTGAACTCAAAAATAATAATTTATGACCATTAAACTGTTTCAAAATCCTAGTTTTTATACCTTTGAATTCGATGAATAATATTTTTTTATTTTTATTTTTTTTTCATTCATTTATTTGTTTGTCACAATCTACTGAAATAGAAAATTCGTTATTTATAATAGGAGAGGATTCTATCCCAAATTCCGCTATAAATTTAAAGGAGGTAATAGTTTTTCAACCTCTTACTTTTAAATCCTATAATGAAGCAAAAGATTATGCAATACTTAGAAATAGAACATACAAAGTATATCCCTATGCTAAACTAGCTGCTGATCGTCTTCAAATTTTAAACAAAAGACTTGAAGATATTGATAGTAAAGGCAGAAAGAGGAAATATTTAAAACGTTTAGAAAAATTCATTTATGAAGAGTTCGAACAAGATCTGAAAAAATTGTCTCGTTCTCAGGGAAAAATATTAATTAAATTAGTACATCGTCAGACAGGGGAAACTACTCACAAACTAATTAAAGAGTTAAGAAATGGTTGGAAAGCAACAATATATCAAGCTACAGCATCTTTTTTTAAACTATCATTAAAAGAAACCTACGATCCAAAAGAAAACTATCAAGATTATTTAATTGAAGATATTATACTTAGAGCTTTTTCCTCCGGAAAACTTATTGAACAAACCACAGCTCTTGAATACGATTTAGATGAATTATATTATGTTTGGAAGTTTAAAAAAAATGATATTAAGGAGAATCCAGATCAACCTAAATACAGGTTAATTAATTAAACTTTATCAAATAATTCAAATTATCTTCTTGAATTGAGTTTTGATAGAAGTCTAAGGATTTCTAAATAAAGCCATATAAGAGTCACTAAAAGTCCAAATGCGCCGTACCACTCCATATATTTTGGTGCATTTTTTTCGGCAGCTTCTTCTATAAAATCAAAATCCAAAACTAGATTAAGCGAGGCTATAGCAACAACGACAAAACTAAATCCAATACTCATGAGCGATGCATTATTAGGGTCCATAATCCCCATACTTGAACCAAATAAGTTCATGACGAAACTAATTAAATATACAATTGCAATTCCTCCAGTGGCAGCTACAACTCCTAATTTGAAATTTTCTGTTGGTTTTATATATCCGGACTTATAAGCCATTAATAATGATAAAAGTATTCCAACTGTTATGAATATGGCATTAGTAACAATCCCGTCATAAATACTGTTGTACTTATAAGAAATACCACCCAATAAACCACCCTCTAAAATAGCATAAATTGGAACTGTTATAGGGGCCCATTTTTTTTTAAAAATTGTAATTAATGCAAAAATAAATCCACCTATTCCACAAGTAATTATTAAAGTAGAATTGATATCATTAAAGGTATAATACCCAGTTCCAACTAATAGTATAAGACTTATTGCAGTCTTATTTACAGTGCCCTCTATTGTCATAGTTTCAGAAGTTGAACTGGCAGTGTTAAATGAATTTTTATTTAATACTGGGTTACCAGATCTTAAGGAAAGATGTCTGTTCATTTTTTCATGTTATTTTATAATAATCAAATATAAATGATTTGAGAGTTTATTAAACTCTTATGAGTTTAATAAACTACTAAGATTTGAAAGCCCTAACTATAAAAATAATCCAACCTATAATTAAAAAAGCACCACCTATTGGAGTTATTGGTCCTAACCATTTTAGATTAACTTTAAATAATGTCTGTAATGATAACAAGAAAATACTAAATGAAAAAAGAATTGTTCCACATAATAGAAATCTGAAAATCCATTTCTTTCCTTCAATTGGAAGTACAGATATAATTAATAATGCCAAACCATGATACATCATATAGCGAACACCAACTTCAAAAGATTGCAATGCAGACTGATCTAGATATTTTTTCAATAAATGACTACAAAATGCACCAAAAATAACAGAAAGTAAAGTTAAAAAACCTCCAGCTATTCTAATTTTCTCCATAATATAATTTTTATATAAAAATACAAAACCTGATTTAATTATATAATTGAAGCAATTAGAATAGCTGCTATTATACTCACAATTTTTTGAATATTAAATTTATGTCCTTCACTGCTTTCAAATAGAATAGTTGTTCCTATATGAAGTAACATTCCAACCACTATTGATGTTAAGTGATTTAATAAACTTTCTAAAACTGGAAAATTATATGAAATAATTGTACCTAAAGGTGTAGCAATAGAAAATAGAATTAAACAAAATATATTTAAAAAATTTGAACTTCCATTTTTATTGAATATAAAATATACGACCATTGCTACGGGAATTTTGTGAATGAAGAGACCCAAGCTTAATGTTTCAAACTTATTTACTGGAAATCCTTCTAAAATCGCATGAAAACACAAACTTCCTAAAATCAATAGCGATTGATTTTTATTTTTTCTAGAATGTGAATGTCCGTGTTCTGCTCCCTTGGAGAAAAACTCTAGAATGATTTGTAATAAAATACCAGTCATTATCCAAGGACCAGGAGTAAATGAGGGTTGTATATAAATTACAGGTAAAATATCAGAAACAATTAGGCTTATTAAAAAAGCACCACTAAAAGCTAGGATTAATTTTAATTTTTTTGGTTTATAATTAAAAGCTATTATAAATCCAATGAAACATCCAATTACTGGAAGCAAAATATTAATTATTTTCATTTACAATAAAAATATATGTTCAACAAAATTAAAGTATTTTTAACCTGTAATTGACATATGGATAATAATTTTAAAATAGTAGCTAAGACCTTTTATGGAATGGAAGAAGTTTTGGCTAAAGAACTTCTTGATCTTGGTGCTCAAAGTGTTGAAATTGGGAATAGGATAGTAACCTTCATGGGTGATAAAGGTTTTATTTATAAGGCAAACTTGTGTTTGCACTCGGCTCTTAAAATTTTAAAACCTATATATGAGTTTAAGGCTAATTCAAATGAAGATCTTTATAATAAACTATATAATTATAATTGGAGTTATTACATGAATGAATCCAATACTTTTGTTTTTGATTCAGTACTTTCAGGAAATATATTCACCCATTCTTTATTTGTTTCTCAAAAGGCTAAGGATGCTTTAGTTGACAAGTTTAGAGATGAAAAGAAAAACCGTCCTGATGTGGATTTAAAACATCCAGATTTTCGATTTCATCTTCATATTAGCAATAATACCTGTAGTTTATTGTTAGATTCTTCTGGAGAATCTTTACACAAAAGAGGATATAGAGTCTCAACTAACATAGCTCCTATAAATGAAGTCCTGGCTGCAGGAATAATTAAATTATCAGGATGGGATAAATCATGTGACTTCCTAGATCCAATGTGTGGAAGTGGTACTTTTTTAATTGAAGCAGCTATGATGGCCTCTAATATTCCTGCTAATATTAATAGAGATGAATTTGCTTTTGAGAAATGGCCAGATTGGGATCTTGATTTATTTGAATTAATTCAAAATTCGCAATTAAAAAAAGTCAAGGAGTTAGATATTAAAGTTTTTGGATATGACAAATCTCCTTCTGCTATTATGAAGGCTAAACAAAATATAAATCAAGCTAGTTTAAGTGATTTCATATCAGTCGATCAAATTAATTTTTATGAAACAAGTAAAGCTTCAAATGAAAAATTACATTTAGTAACAAATCCACCCTATGGGGAGAGACTTAAAGGTAATATACAAGAATTATATAAAAACATAGGAGATACATTGAAAACCAAATACTCAAATACTGATGCTTGGTTTATTTCCTCAAATCTTGATGCGATGAAGTATGTTGGATTAAGACCAAGCAGGAAAATAAAATTATTTAACGGAAAATTAGAGTCTAGATTATTTTATTTTCCTATTTATTCAGGAACTAAAAAAGTTCATAAACTAAAATAATAATTTATTTAGATGTTTTCCACTTAAAAGGGATTGAATAACTTAAGGTGTAATTGAATGATGAACCAAAAATATTTTCATCCGTAACCCTATTAAAACCAGGAATATATAGCAATCCAAAATTTTCGGGTCGATTATACCCGGTCAATCTATTTAATCTTAAACTAAATCCCATATAAGTATTTTTTAGAATTTGTACTTTCATTCCAACTACAAATTCAATCCATTGAGCTTTTAGATTATTCCTTTCTCCTGTTGAATAACCATTTTGAACTGGATAGGATTTGAAAGACTGATTAGTTCGATATAAAACATAATTATTAATATTGTGTTTGTATGAACTATTTGCAAATCTTATTCCTAAAAAAACTTGATTATTCATGCCACTCCAGTTTTTGTACATATTTAAATCTAAACCAATTTTAAAATATTGACCAGAGGTAGTAAAGTTTATAAGCTCAGATTGCTGAGTACGCTTCAAAGATCCTAATTCACCACTTATATAAATATTTTTTTTAATCTTTAAATCACCAATAAATTCAAATCCATTTAAAGTTTTGTCAAATTGTCCAAGAATTGGTTGAAGTAGATCAATCCCAAACCTAAGTGTTAGCGGAGTTTTTTCTTTTCTAATACTAATACTGTCATTTATAGGTTGAGCTATTAATGATTGTATATTAAAAAAACACAAAAAACTAATGGTATATAGCCAGATGCATGCTGTTTTCATTTGATATTGAGTCTTTAATAACCTTAAAGGACTTAACCCAAGAGTCTAGTGTCCCAATCCCCTCAATTGCCTTTTCTTTTAATACGAATTGCCCTCTAAATCCACAAGCTCTATTAATATATTCGTCAATTCGATTGTGATTGAATTTAAGTGTATCTATGTTTTGGTTTTCTGATCCCCAATCATAAAAAAACTTAAGTTGAGTAAAATCTTTGGTTTCATTTAATTGTATTACAATAGAATCTGCACCAAATA
>Ga0308004_10000728_pt1 | contig 15011 bp, 17 predicted proteins | sample Neamet38_FD_203156 | JGI IMG/M metagenome (GOLD analysis project Ga0308004, IMG submission 203156) | Marine microbial communities from water near the shore, Antarctic Ocean - #38 | ecosystem: Environmental > Aquatic > Marine > Unclassified | place: Southern Ocean | collected 2014-06-06 | reverse complement strand
AGCTACTGCTTCTTCATATAATTTTCTTCCACCACCACGTTCCATCCATCCCATAACTTCTTGAGATGACATTCCGTATGAAGGACCAGTTCCAAAAAGTGAAGCTGCAGCGTTTTTACCATACCAGTATGCTGTCACCCAGTGACCCATATCTACTACGCCTGAACTTACTGCTTGTCCAATTTCTGAAGTCTTTACAATTGCTCCAACTGGTTGAAGATCAATTTTAAGTGATCCACCAGACATGTCGCTAACCATATTGCAATAGTCTTGTGCCATTTCAAAAAAGATATTAGCGCCTGACGGCCAAGCTGCTTGCATTTTTAATGTTACGGGAGCGGCATTAGCGATACTAGGCATTGCTACAGCTGTTGCTGCTGCTGCACCCGTCACTGCTGCTGCTTTAAAGAACTTACGTCTTGAAGGTGTTGTAGCCTTCAAAGATTTTTTATCTTTAATCATTACTTCTCCTCTATTAGTTAATTAACTATCAATACTTAATTATAAAACAGGATCAGAGTCTATAGAAAAAACGACACAAGGATATCAGGGAAAGATAAGAATATCATAAAATACAATCTAAAGTAGAATTTTTTTTATTTTAACTTTTTTTATTTTATTTACAATAGTTTTTTCCGTTACGACTTGCTCTTTTTTTATTTAAGGAAATGATGTTAAGAATTTTCAAGACCCAAAAATATTAGGGTCAGCTATTGTGTTGATCCTAATTATGAATATTTTTTTTGAAAACTTGAAATAGTAGAAACTAAATCTATATTCCAATTCATAAACTCTACAACCAATTCTTCTGAGGGTCTAATATTTCTAATTTTTAAATCTTTCATTTCACATCTACGTGGTGCTAATTTCAAAAAAAATCCTTTAGCTATTCCTTGATCAATAATTTGAGCAATTGTTTTGTAAGAATATTCTGGCAATTGACTAGATATATTTTCTTTATAAATTTCTCTTCCTTGTTCATTTGCTTCAAATATTAATAAAAAAACTTTGATTTTTTTTTCTGTTGATAAGCACCACTTCATAGCATGTTCCCCTTCCTGATATTTAAAAAGAGGCTTCAAATCTAAAAACATATCTAAATATCTAGCACTAAAATTTTCTATTGTTATTTTAAATGGTAACTTTTTAAGGTTTACTTTTGAAAGTATTCTTTGATCTCTTTTAAAGTTTTCTTCATTTTTTTTATTTAAGTAGTTCATATTTTCACTTTATTTGAAATATTTTTTTCAAATTTTGCATATGTTGATATATCAGATGATAATCATACATTATTTACGTATCAAAAATATACAGGAAAATATTATGTAATTGATGATTTATTGAGGATATTAACTAAATATATATTTTTATTTATATGCATATCTTATTTTTTTAGGATATTTATAGATTTATACCGTCTAATGAAACTTACTAAAAAACTAGTTTACTTTATTTGTGCAATTTCCAGTTTTTAAAAACTCATCAATGTTATCTATTGCTAAATTGGCCATTGCTATTCTAGTGTGTTTGGTGGAACTTCCAAGGTGTGGCAAAATAAAAGCACTTTTTATTTTCAGGTAACCAGGATTTAAATTTGGCTCACCCTTGTAAACATCAAGCCCTGCTGCATAAATTTTTCTTCTATTTAACGCATCAATTAAAGCTTCATCATCAACAATATCACCTCGAGCTACATTTGTAATTACAGCCCCTGTTGGAAAATATTCTAAGGTTTCTTTATTAATTAAATTTTCTGTTTCTTTTGTTGCTGGACAACAAATAGATAATACATCTGAAACTCCAAAAAGACTTTTTATACTGTCGTGATAGATAGCACCTTGCTCTTTTTCTTTGTTAAGTTTTGATCTATTATGATAATGAATAACCATTCCTAAAGCCTTAGCAATTTTTGCAATTTTTTGTCCTATTCTGCCCATACCTAAAATTCCAAGTCTCGTTCCTGTTAACTGTTTTCCTATAAGGAAATCAGCAGACCACTTCCAACTACTTTCTTTTGCACTTTGAATTCCTTCTGAAACTCTTCTGCAAGCACCTAATATTAATAAAATTCCGATTTCTGCTGTAGCATCTGATAAAACCTCAGGAGTATTTGTCACAGCAATTCCTCTTTTTTTGGCAGCTTCCAAATCTATATTTCCAAAACCGACTGCAAAATTAGAAATAACCTTAATAGTGTCAGGTAATTTTTTTATCGTTTCTTCATCCATCTTATCAGTTAAAGAAGTTAAGATTGCTTCTTTTCCTTCACTTAATTCAATAAGTTTTGATTGAGAGTACAGATCATCATTGCTATTGAATTTTACATCAAAAATTTTTGAAGCTTTTTCTTCTGACTCTTTTAAAAGTTTTCTTGTAACTATAATTTTTTTCATAATTGATTCTTTTGTAATATTTTTGGTTTCGGCCCACCAGTATACCAATCTAATATTTCAATAGTATGTAAAATTGGAGTTTTGGTTCCATTAGAAATTTGAGTAATACAGCCAATATTTCCTGTTGAAATAAAGTCCGGTTTTAAACTCTCAATATTATTTACTTTTTTCTTTAACAATTCTTTTGCAATTTCAGTTTGCAAAATATTATATGTTCCAGCTGATCCACAACAAACATGCCCTTCTGGAATTTCCATAATTTCATTATTTGTTTTACTTAATAATGATATAGGTTGATCATGAACTTTTTGTCCGTGTTGCATTGAACAAGCTGAATGATAAGCGATTTTATATTTTTTATTTTTTGTGATGAAATTTAACTTTAAACTTTCATTTATATATTCTGAAACATCTTTTGTTAGGTCTGATATAACTTTGGCTTTCTTTTTCATTTCTTTATCATCTTTGAAAATAAATCCATAATCCTTAATTGTTGTGCCACAACCTGATGTATTAGATAAAATTGCGTCTAAGTTTCCTTTTTGATGCTCTTCGTACCAGGTATTAATATTGTTTCGAAAATCTTGATGAGCGTTATTTTCTTTACCTAAATGATGATTTAAAGATCCACAACATCTTATTTTTTTAGGCACCACTACTTCAACACCGTGTCTATTCAAAAGTCTAATGGTTGACTCATTTATTTGTGGTGAAATTTCTTTTTGAACACAACCAGTTAAAAGTGCAACTCTAGCAATTATTTTTTTACTGTTAGTTCTATAAATTTCTTTTTGTTTTAATGTTTTTTTAGGAAAATTTGTTGGCATTAAACTCATCATGTCTTTAATTTTTAATGGCATTAAAAACTGAAGAGGCTTAGCTATTTTAACGAGTAAACTTGCTAGTCTAAAATACTGAACGTTTGGTAGCACAACTGATAAAAAGCTTCTGATTATCCTATCAAAAAATGGTCTCTCAAAATTTTTCTCAATATATTTTTTTCCATGATCAATAACGTGCATATAATTGACCCCCGCAGGACATGTCGTCATACAGCTGTAACATGATAAGCATCTATCTATGTGTTTCACTACTTTTGCAGTTGGTTTTTTTTCATTTTCCAGCATGTCTTGTATTAGATAAATTCTACCTCTTGGTCCGTCCAATTCGTCACCTAGCAACTGGTACGTAGGACATGTTGCATTACACATTCCACAATGAACACATTTTTTAAATATTTTTTCTGTAGATTGATTATCTTTATTTTCTAACTGTTTTTGAGTAAAATTTGTTTGCATTAAATACCTCTATACATCTTACCTGGATTAAAAACTCTTTTTGGATCAAAGCTTTTCTTAATTTTTTCTGATATCAATAACCTTGCATCATCTATTGTGAATATAGTTTCTTCATAATCATAATCAGGTGATGTTTTGATAATTGTTAAATAACCACCAAGTTCTTTGATTAATTTTTTTATTTCTACAATTTTCATATTCTTTTTTGACTGAACTTCTATCCAGTATAAAGACCCACACCAATCAATATAATATTTATATTTATTTCCTAGTTTTTGCATTAATTCATCTCCTTTAGAAGGTGGTATGACCGCTCTTAGTAAATTATTTTTTGTATTCGTAAAAAGTTCGAGATTGTTTATTTTTTTCCAAAATGGCACTGATTGATGTACATCTAGCATAGAAATAGTCCTTTTATCTAATTCTAGTTCATCTGTTAATATTTTAATTCTTTCATTAATTGATGCTTTGTCACCCTCTATTCTTAGTGCTAAAAATGAACCTTTTGGCTCAAGATCATTAAATTTAAAAACCATTTCTTTATTATGATTATAACTTTCGTCCCGAGGTTCATCTGGAATATACACTGCTCCAGAAACTTCACTACTGGAACTCGAAATTTTTTCAAACAATTCTTTAATTAACTTTCTATCTTCCGTATGAATTATTATTGTATTAGATAATTTTTTTTTTGGTAAAACTTTTAAAACAACTTCAGTTAATGCCACTAATGTACCAAAAGAACCTGTAACAAGTTTTGATAAATCATAACCAGTAACATTTTTAACAACTGTACCACCTGATTTAATTATTTCTCCCTTGCCGTTAACACCTCTGAAACCCAAAATATGATCTCTTACACTCCCTACTTTAAATCTTCTTGATCCCGCAAAATTACAAGATAGATATCCTGCAATTGTACCTTTGTTAGATTTGCCATTTGCAATAAACCCAAAATCAATAGGTTCAAATGCTAGTTCTTGATTATTTTTTTCTAATTCTTTCTCAATAGCCTCTAAAGGAGTATTGGCTTTGATCTTAATATAAAGTTCTTCTGGTAAATATTCTACTATTCCTGATAATTTTGAAAGCGAAAGTTTATTTGCTGACTGAATCTTGTTACCGATAAAACTCTTAGAACCTGTACCAATTAATTCTGTTGGTAAATTATTTTTATATAATTCTTTAACCAACGCTGAAACCTCAATTTCGTTTTCCGGATAATAAGTTTTATTAGAATCTTGGAAGATCTGAGAATTTTTCTTCACCTCTGTGGACATGAACCCTTCCTTCCTCTGCACATTTTCTTAATATTGGATAAACTTTTCCTGGATTTAATAAATTTTTTTCATCTAAAGATGATTTAATGTCTAATTGTTGTTGAATATCGTTGTCATTAAACATTTCACACATTAACTCTCTTTTTTCAACTCCCACACCATGCTCTCCAGTTATAACACCTCCCAACCTTACACATGTCTTTAAAATTTCAGATCCAAATTCTTCTGTTTTTCTTAATTGTTCTTTATCACCACCATCATACATAATTAGAGGGTGCAAATTTCCATCACCTGCATGAAAACAATTAGCTACGGGTAAGTTATATTTTTTAGATAGTTTCTTTATTTCTAATAAGGCTTCAGCTAATTTTCCTCTTGGTATAGAGCCATCCATACAATAATAATCTGGAGCCATAGCACCACATGCTGGAAATGCAGCTTTTCTTCCTGCCCAAAATGATAGCCTTTCTTTTTCATTGTTACTTAGTTTTAAACTCGAACAATTGTTCTTTTTGCAAATAACACTAACTTCTTTTAATAGCCCATTAACTTCTGATTCTGTTCCGTCAAGCTCAACTATCAATAAAAGTTCTGCATCTCTTGGATAGCCCGCTTTACTAAAATTATCTGTTGCTTCAATTAAAGCTTTATCCATTATTTCCATACCTGCTGGTACAATTCCATTGGAGATAATTTCTGTTGCTGCATTCCCACCATTTTCAATAGTTGGAAATCCAATTAACGCTGCTTTAACAACTTGTGGTTTTTTTAAAATTTTTGCTGTGACTTCTGTAATCACACCCAATAATCCTTCAGAACCACAAATCAATCCCATTAGATCATATCCTTCTTGATCAAGAGTTTTACCACCAATCCTACAGATAACTCCATTCATCATAACCATTTCAATACCTAGAATATTATTAGTAGTCGTCCCATATTTTAAAGAATGAACACCTCCTGAGTTTTCAGCAACGTTACCACCTATTGAACAAGCAATTTGACTTGATGGATCTGGTGCATAATAAAAGTCTTTGTGTTGAACTGCGTGTGTAAGTCCTAAGTTAGTAACGCCAGGCTGTGTAACCACACATTTGTTTTCAAAATCAATTTCTAGAATTTTATTAAACTTCCCAAGACTTAACAAGACCGCATCTTGCAAAGGTAATGCTCCACCTGAAAGACCAGTACCTGCTCCCCTTGGAACAACTTTTATATTTTCTTCGTGACAAAATTTTAAAATGTTACTCACTTCTTGAGTATTTTCTGGCATTACTACCACTAGGGGAGTTTGTTTGTAAGCCGCTAAAGCATCGGTTTCATAGGGTTTAATTTCATCCGCATGACTTAGAACGTTTTCTGGATTTATAATCTTTGCAAGATTTTTAAAAATATACTCTTTTTTAGAGATTGTTGTTTTGTCTATTTTTGGAAGAACTAATTCACTCATTAATCTTAACCTAGCATTTTTTTAATATTTTCCAATGCGTTAGATATGTTGTCTTGAGAAGCAGCATAGCTAAATCTCACATAATCTTGGCAAGTTTTACCAAAAGCTGTTCCTGGCACTATTGCAACCCCAGCTTCGTACATACATTTTTTAGCAAATTCTGACCCATTCATCCCAGTTCCTACTACCTTTGGAAATGCATAAAAAGCACCTCCCGGTAAACTACATTCCACGCCTGGTAAATTATTTAAACCCTCATGAATCAGTTTTCTTCTTTGATTAAATTTTACCATCATTTCATGAATTGGCTCATCTGGTCCATCTAGAGCTGCAATTCCTGCGAACTGTGATGGTGCATTAACACATGAAACACTATTAATAATTAATTTATTTACATGTGGTATTAGCTCTTCTGGCCACACACTCCATCCCATTCTCCATCCCGTCATTGCATAGGCTTTACTCCAACCATCTAAAACTATTAATCTATCTTGAAGATCGGGGTAATTAAAAAATGTTGGCATTTCTTTTCCGTCATAAATTTGCCTACTATAAATTTCATCACTGAGGATTGCTACATGTGGATGTTTTTTCAATCCTTCTGCTAGTAGGTCTACTGCAGATTTTTCAACAAAACTCCCTGTGGGGTTGTTAGGATTGATAAGTATTAGCAATCTAGTTTTATCCGTGATTAAAGATAGAATTTTTTCTGGATTAAATTTTAAATCTTTATCTTCTGTTAAGTCGTAAGGAATAGCCGTTGATCCTGTATAATTTATCATAGACTCATAAATTGGAAATGCTGGTGTTGGATGTATAATTTCCGCACCTGGCTCACCAAAACATTGTATTGCATAATACATTGTTGGTTTTCCACCTGGCATTATTAATACTCTTTCAGGGTCAATATCTTTTTTATAAAGTTTTTTAATTTTTCTAGTTACAGCTTGTCTACATTCTAAAATTCCATTTGATAAAACATATCCATGATGACCATCATCTAATGCTTTTTTTGCTGCATCAACTACATGCTGTGGTGTTTTAAAATCTGGCTGACCTAGACCTAAGTGAATCATTGGCTTACCTTGAGCTTCTAGTTTTTTAGCTTCTGCTAAAACACTAAATGCAGATTCTGTTCCCAATCTTTCTAAGTTTTTGGCTAACTTCATAATTAACTTTAATGTTAATATTTTTTAATTTAATCTATTTTATATATATATAATTTTAATAAGTAAAAATTATTTTCTATAGATTAATTTTGACGTATCTAATTCTTTTAAATTTTTACACCCCATTAAAATCATATTCCTATTAATTTCATCGTGCATATTTTGTAATAAACGTTCCACACTTGGTTGACCACCAGCACCCAATGCAAATAAAAACATTTTTCCAAAACTACATGCTGTTGCACCTGCTGCTATAGCTTTTAAGACATGAGTTCCTCGTCTTACTCCTCCATCTAAAATTATTTCAAGTTTATCCCCAACTGCCTCTCTAATTGCATTAACTTGATCAAATGGTGATCTTGAACCATCTAACTGTCTACCTCCATGATTTGAAACCATGATCGCTGTACAACCAATATCTATCGCTCTTTTTGCATCCTCAACCGACATAACTCCTTTAAGAGCAAAAGGACCATTCCATTTTTTTACACAATATTCTGCGTCTTTCCAATTCATAGCAGGATCATATTGCTCATTAATATATTCAATAACTGACTTTGAAATATTTGTTCCTTTGTCTGTTTTTTTTTTAACATTTGATAATTCAAATTTTTTGTGAGTAAAATAGTTAAACACCCACTTAGGTCTCATCGCAAAACTTAATAAACTTTGTAGAGTGAGTTTTGGAGGTGTGGTAAATCCTGTTCTATGATCTCTTTCTCTGTTACCAGCAACTAGAGTATCAACTGTCAAACACATACCATCAAAACTAGAGACTCTACATCTATCAATTAAGTCATCAGTGATAGATTGGTCTTTGTGAACATATAATTGAAAAAGTTTTGGACCACTTGATATGTCTGCTATTTCCTCAATGGTATTATTTGCCATAGTAGACATACTATAAAATATACCAAATTTTTCTGCAGCTCTTGCTGAAGCTTTATCTCCTTCGTGATGATAAAGTCTTTGCATTGCTGTTGGTGAAAGAAAAATTGGCATATCAATTTTTTTACCAAAAATGGTTGCTGAAAGGTTTGGTTTACCTACGCTAGCAAGTATATTAGGAATTAAATCACAATCATCAAAAGAATTAGTGTTTCTTTTTAAAGTTTTTTCATCATCAGCTCCACCGTCAATGTAATGGAATATTGGAGAAGGCAATTTTTTTTTTGCTAATTTCCTAAAATCATTAAAATTATAACAATCTTTCAGATTCATAATTTTAAATTAAAAATTTTTAAGAAGATTAAACATATAGCTATTAGCACCAGGATTTTTATCTCCTAAACTTGCATTTGATATATGATTATATGACATTCCCAAACTCGTACTTTCTGAGAATGAATAAGATGCTTGTACCTCAGTTTTAAATTCAAGAGCATGGCCCAAATCTTTTCCATCACCCTGATGATAAATACCAGGAGCAAAACTTGGAGTAAATTTTAATTTTTCACTTATTGCATAATTCCATTCAACACCTGTATAAATATATGCAGCAGAATTTTCTGTTAGAAAGCCACCAGTTATAGGTGAGGCGTTTCCTAGAAAAGTATCTCTCCCTAAATTTTCATTTTGATGCTGAAAACCAAATAATATAGATTTTTGTTTATGGTCACTAAAATCAAAATTTCCTATATAAAAATTATACTCGTGTTCACTGGCATTTTTATTTTCTTCAGCCTTCACAGTAAAAGGAGATAGTACTAAAATTAGTATTAAGAGAATTTTATTATAAAGATTATTCATTATTTATTTATTGATATTTTTTTATATATTATTGCACCACCAAATAGAAATAACAATATTGGTAATAACCATAAAATATAGGTGTTTTTGTTGAATTCAGGGTCATAGATTATCCAATCACCATACTTTTCTCTCAAAAATCTATAGATTTGATCTTCAGTTAGCTCTTCATTAATTTTTTTATCTATAATCAACTTTATACTCGAAGCAAAATCTGATTCTGAATCATAAACGGATTGTCCTTGACAAATTAAACAGCGAATATTTTTTAAAATTTTATTTTTAAACTGATCATTTTTTTCATTAGATTTTAATTGAGCGAAACCTATGAATAAAAATATAATTAAGAATATTTTTAAAATTTTCATTTTATAATTGATTTAATTTCCTCTACTATTTCTTCATTAATTGGGCCAACAAATTTTTTAATAATTTTTTTTCTTTTATCAATAAGAAAGGTTTCTGGAACACCATAGGCTCCAAATTCAACTCCTAATGTTCCATCGCTATCAATCAAAATTTTAGAATATGGATTTCCAAGTTGGTTAATAAATTTTTTTGCATTTTTTAAGTTATCTCTGTAATTTAATCCAATTAATTTTACAGATTGGCTTTTGCTTAATTCCATTAATAAACTATGTTCTTTTCTACAGGGTATACACCAAGATGCCCAGATATTTACGATATAATAACTATTTTCTTCAAAAACTTTTTCTGATGCAATTTCGATATTTGAATTAAAATCTCTAGCTTTAAAAATAGGTATATTTTTTTTATCATTAATTTTAGGACTATAAGTATTTGAATTATTTAAACCTTTATAGAAGACAATAAAACAAAAGCTTAAAAATATAAAAATAATAATTGGATTGAGTTTATTTTTCATATTTTTTTTTAAATAAGCTCATTAACCCACCAAGACTCAACAATAAAACTGAAATCCAAATCCAAAGCATAAATGGTTTTACTTGATATCTAATATTAAAGTACTCATCACCTTTAACAAGATTCATTACCAAAAACTTATCCTCTAACAATGTTGTCTTTATGTCTGCTTCACTGGTAATGATTATAGGTTGATTATAAACTCTTATCTCTGGTTTTAATTTAATAACATTACCATTTTCATCTGTTATTTTAAAATAACCGATAATAGAATTAAAGTTACTTTCTTTTTTTTCTTCTATTTTTTCAAAAAGTATTTCACTCTTATTATGATTATATTTTTCTCCAACTTTTATATTTGTTATAATTTCTGTTGATAAAACATTATTAAATAGAACGCTTAGTATAAATATACTAAAACCAAAATGTGCAACTTTTTGAGAAATATTATTAAATTTTTGAATAAATAATTCTTTTAAAGTTGTAAAAAACAAAAAAAAAGCAGCTGAAATTAAAATGGTATAGAGAAGCAGATCAGTAGTTGTTTTTTTTAATATGAAAAATGTTAGAGTAACTGAGATTATAAAAAATATAATTAATGAATTTCTGTTCTCAATTTTTGACTTAATCCATTTTAACCTTGGGCCAAAAGCCATAAATAATAAAAATAAAACTAAAAAAGGTGCTATTAATTTATGATAAAAAGGTGGCCCGACAGAAATTTTTTCTGCAGATATCACGTCTATAAATATAGGATAGACTGTCCCAATTAATACAACAGATAAAAAGTACATCATAAACCAATTATTCACTAAAATAGATGTCTCCTTACTTAACCAAAAAAAATTATTTGAGTTTTTATTATTTTCTTTATGAAATAAAAAAAATACTCCTAAAGATAAAAAAATTAATATAAATAAAAAAATTAATATAAAAATTCCTCTTGTTGGATCATTTGCAAATGTGTGTACTGAATTTAATATTCCAGATCTAACCAAAAAGGTTCCACACATACTAAGTGTAAACGATGCAATGGATAATATGACTACCCAAGATGTTAGAGTCACTCTTCTCTCTAATACCAAAACACAATGCAATAGTGCTGTTAAAGTGAACCAGGGCATCAATGAAACATTTTCAACAGGATCCCAAAACCAAAATCCTCCCCATCCCAACTCATAATATGCCCAAATTGATCCTAACATTATTCCAATACTTAAAAAAATCCAAGAAACTAAAACCCATTTTTTAATATGTTGAGCCCATTCCTTAGAAATATAATTTTGGGTAACAGCGGAAAGAGATGCTGAAAATATTATCGATGAACCAACATAACCTAAGTATAAAATTGGAGGATGGATTGCTAAAGCAGGATCTTGTAAAATTGGGTTAAGTCCAAGGCCCTCCGTTGGGGCTGGAAATAAGTAGTTAAATGGATTAGAGGTAACCAAAACAAATAAGAAAAATCCAATTATTATTATTTGCTGAAATAATAAAGTTATAATTCTATATTTTTTAGGCTGTTCTTTTGATTTAATTAAAAATATAAAAATGAATAAAGTTAATACTAATAACCATAACAACAAGCTTCCCTCATGATTTCCCCATGTTCCTGAAATTTTATAAAATAATGGTTTAGTAGTGTGAGAATTATTAAAAACTGTCTCATTACTAAAGTCTGAATTTATAAATGACAAAATCAAACTTAAGAAACTAACAACTACAAGAACTAACTGTAGAAAAGATAAGGACAATACATTTTGATTAATTCTCTTACTACTACTATTAAGGTCTTTAATTGAAATGCCACAAAGCAAAAATGAAAGCAATAACCCTAAAATTAAAGAATAATAACCTATCTGATTAGCTAACAATTTATTTATCTCCTATAGCTTCTTTAACTTCTGGGGGCATATAATTTTCATCATGTTTTGCTAAAATTTTAGTAGCTAAAAAATAATTTTTATCCTTTAAAAATCCTTCTGCAACCACTCCTTTTCCTTCAGCAAATAAATTTGGAACAGCTCCTGAATAAATAACATTAATCTCGTTTTTAAAATCAGTAATAATAAAATTAATTTCATTAGAATTTATAAAAACTGATTGTTCTTTAACCATCCCTCCTACTCTTATCTTCTTTTTATTCAATTCTATTAAAGACTTTATTTCGGATGGAGACTGAAAGTATACAATATTTTCTTTTAATGATTGTAAAATTAAAAAAACTATTAAAATTACCGAGGCTAAAATTAAAGCTAGAAACAAAAACCGTAATTTAACTTTTTTACCATACATGGTTTATTAGTTAAATATTCGATGTATTGGATAATATTTCTCTAATAATATTTTGTGATCTTGCAGTTCTAGCTTTCTCTATATTTAGAGAGCCAAATTTAGAAGCAAATCTTTTTTGCTCTTTTGAAAGTTGTAATTTAGTTACAAAATATAAAGTTATAAAACTAATTAATGTAAATAAAAAAGCTAACCATACATAAGCTCCATATCCATTCATTGAAATTATTTCATTTATCATAATCTATCTAATCCTTTATTCTTTACTTTTATCAGTTCAGTATTATATTTCATCAAAAAAATGAGTAGCGAAAAAAGGGCAAATGCCGCAGTCATAATGCCCAAAGGGATTAGCATTGATGCATGAATTGCTGTGTTGGTTGATAAAATATTAATTGAAGCTGGTTGATGTAGTGTATTCCACCAATCAACAGAAAATTTAATAATAGGAACATTTACAACCCCTAAAATTGCAATCAATGAAGTGACTTTGATTACTTGTTCTTTATCTTCATAAATTCTCCAAGCCAATAAATACATTCCATAGAATAAAGCTAAAATTAACATAGAAGTTATTCTTGCATCCCAAGCCCACCAAGTACCCCAAGTAGGTTTACCCCAAATTGATCCTGTAACTAATGCAATGATATTAAAAACAAATCCAGAGGGTGCTAAACTTTTTGCAATTAAAGAAAAATTTTTATTTTTAAAAACAAAACTTCCAACAGAAAACAAAGCTAAACTCGAAAATATTCCAAGGGATATCCATGCAGCTGGTACATGAACATACATAATTCTTACTGCATCACTTTGCTTATAATCTTCAGGTGATAGAACTAGTGCCTCTGTTAAACCAATTGTTAAGACAACAATAAATAAAAGTAAAACATATTTTGGTGCCTTAGATGTAATTGCAAAAATTTTATTAGGTTCAAAAGATTTAAACATTTTTAAATTATATATATTAAAAAAAGATAATTTGATTTTTATTATGGAAAGTCATTCTGATCAAGAATGTAGAGGGAGTAATAATGATAAAAACGTTATTTAACAATCCTGATCAGAACATAATTTTAAATAACAACTATATATGTCCAAGATTTGAATTAATTGTGTTTAAAAAAAGAATTAATTGGATGGTTTGAAATAGCTAGAGCCTTTTCTACCTGAGAAGATCTCTTCAATTAAAGGGTGTTTTATTGGGTCTTCTGAATTGTCCATAAGCAGGTTTTGCTCTGAAACATAGGCCTCATAAGTAATCTCATCATTTTCAGCAAGCAAATGATAGAAAGGCTGGTCTTTTCTAGGACGAACATTCTTTGGAATAGATTGGTACCATTCTTCAGAATTATTAAATTCAAAATCAACATCATAAATTACACCTCTAAACTCAAAGTGTTTATGTTTTACGATATCACCTATTGAAAATTTTGCTTTTTGTATTGCCATATCCATTAATATGGGGATTAAAAAATAAAAATCAATAAAAAAAATATAAATGTTTTTTTATTATGTTAATATACGTCAAGTGAATAAATCATTTCTTAAATTTGCAACAGACTTTGGGCCTTTAGCTATATTTTTTTACTATTATTACAATAACGATAAAAATTTATCAGTGGCTATTCCACCCCTTATAGTTGCGACATTAATTGCATTATTTATTGTTTGGTTCTTTGAAAAAAAAATACCAATGATGCCTTTAATAAGTGGTATCTTAATTACTTTCTTTGGTGGTCTTACAATCTATTTCAATGATCCAATTTTTATCTATATAAAACCAACAATTATAAATATTTTATTTGCTCTTGCTTTATTTTTTGGAAAATATTTTACAAAAGAGCCTATTCTTAAAAAAATTATGGGTAAATCAATTGCTTTAACAGACGTGGGTTGGGAGCTATTAAATAAAAGGTGGATGTATTTTTTCTTTGGACTTGCAATCTTAAATGAGTGCATCTGGAGAACACAAACAGAAGAGTTCTGGGTTAACTTTAAAGTCTGGGGAATGTTGCCAATAACCCTTGTCTTTACAATATTTCAAGTATCAATAATTAACAAACATAAAATTAATGAATAGAAACTTAAAACTTGTCGTTAATAATCCACATAAGCAAATAGAAGAAAGACAATTTTTTGAAAAAAATGAGCTTAAGATTATTTTAGACTTATATGCAAAAATGGTCTCTGAAGGATCGTGGAAAGATTATGGGTTAAATATTTCTAGTAGACAAGTGAGTTTCAGTGTTTTTAAAAATGCTGCAGAGAATGCTTTATACAAAATTTGTAAAAACTTTAAACCTAGTAGCAAAAACCTAAAATATTTAATTACAGACTCTAATGGTAAAGTTTTAAAAAATTCTTTTGATCTAGAAATTTTGCTTAAAAATACTAATTGGAAAAACCTTAAGAAATAAAAATAGTTAATACTTTATATCTGTCTTCTGGTCTGCTTGACTTATTTAATTTGGATTGCCTTTTATATCGGTAGTAAG
>Ga0308004_10000727_pt1 | contig 15028 bp, 12 predicted proteins | sample Neamet38_FD_203156 | JGI IMG/M metagenome (GOLD analysis project Ga0308004, IMG submission 203156) | Marine microbial communities from water near the shore, Antarctic Ocean - #38 | ecosystem: Environmental > Aquatic > Marine > Unclassified | place: Southern Ocean | collected 2014-06-06 | reverse complement strand
AACCAAATTGGCACAATAGTAAAGAATTATTATCAGGATGAAAATTTTTCTAGAAGTAATGACCGAGAGATTAATCTTTGGAGTTTTTACAACCTAATGACAGATGCCAACAAGTCGAGTTATATAGATTCAAACTTAGAGCGCAATGTCAATGCTTTTGAATTCATTTCTGGAATAGCGAATGCGATGCAAAACCAAGAAGAGAATTGGTTTCTAGACCCAACGGTATATGATAATATATGATGGATAAAGACTTAGCAGAGCAGCTTGAACACAGCAGTTCAGAATGGGTTTATATTGTAACTTGGAACAATTTGTTAAAGCAGTTGTTTACACCTTTTGAGGTAGAAGTAATACGTTCGGTAGGTGAATTAGAGATAGGTCAAATAGTTTGGGTTTCTCAAGTGAAAGTTACCCCACAATTAAAAACAGTGTACATTATTGAAGGGAAGGCTTACTATTTCTTCCACTTTGACATTATAGTAGATTAACCTAGGAGTCTATGTTGCATTTTGAATGATTAAATTTTTGAGACTTTTCCTCCTTTATCAAAGAAATCCTGAAAACGAGAGTTGCAGTTGGAAAAGTAGAGGAAAAGTTTAACTTATTCCTTTATTTTTCTATAATATTGAGATTTTTCAGAGGTAACAAAAACATAAGATAATACCAACCCTGCTTTTTTGACAACAAATCACCTTTTAATTCTGAATGTACATATATATAAATAGCTAAAACGTAATCATTTTTTCCTCCTTACTCCAATAAAGTATAAAAGTATATTCTTTTGCAGCTCTAAATTGACTAAGTTTAACAATCTAAATTAGTGAAGAAAGGAATAGAGTTACAGCAACTAATTGACAAATAAATTAGAGAAAATTAGATTTGAAATGAATAGCACTTATAACTACCCTTTAAGTACAGATTACATGTGGTTTAAGATGATTTTAGAGTCATTTAAAGATCAAACAAGCAGAGACAATCCTGTTGAGTATTTCATGCACCAATTTTCCCTTAGGAAAGATGTTTTTTCATCAACTTTTTTCTTTTCACGGAGCAAAGAACGTGCAGTTTCTTTGCAAAAAGCATTTGAGCAGATTTTAAGTAACAATAACAATCTACCAGATTTTAGCTCGTCTATTATAGACCAAGTTTATAAATGTGAATTTGTATTTGGTTATGACCCTTCAGTTGAGTTTGCAATCTTAACGGAAGAGAAAAGACTCTTAATAAAAGAAAGTGATTTTGACAATATGATTAGTGCTATTGATAGTTTAATCTTAAAGAATAGTACCGTTAAGTCTGTTAAATCCAAAAAGCCAAACCAAAGCTCGTTTAGGTATAAAAAATATGATACTGCCCCATTAAAAATAAACAAACTATACAAAGAGTTAAAAAGGAAAAACTTTATTCACCCAGATACTAAATTAGTGAATTTTAAAAAGGTTTTTAGTGGTGGAGAAATTATTAAACCTATTATTTGGATTGGTAACATGACAGAACTAGGCTACTTTATAAAACAGTTGCATAATGAGTTAAAGTATGTTGAGGATTTAATATATCAAAAATGGCTAGTTACTATAAATTGTTTTATTTCGAAAGATGAAACTCAATTCGATAGAACAAAAATAGGAGTTCAGATAATGCCAGCTTCTTCAAGAATCATTGATTCTTTATTAGAAGTACTTAAGTAGTACTCTACACTTAGAATAAAATTAATATTCTTTTTATTGCAATTAACATTCAAATCTTTAGAAAAACTAATTATTTGAAGCACTCTACACTCTACACTTCACTCTATAGTTGTTTTTTAACTAGCTAAAAAACAGTTAATTAGATGTATTTTTATATAAAATAATATAAAAATATGGAACAATCATTTATTGCGTCTGATAGAGTTATTAGACATAAGTTAGGAGTTAAAGCTGCAGATGTTCTTGCGGTATTAATTTACAAATACAATTACTGGAAGAGTCTAGGAAAACTTAATTCACAAAGTCAGAAAGGTACCTTCTTTATTAGCTTAAACGACTTAAGGGCTGAAACGATGTATAGCACCAAGCTCATCTCAGATGCTATTAATGTGTTAAAGGAGGCTGGTTTAGTTTATACAATTCGACAAGGTTTAAACAAACCAAATCGTTATTTAATTGATGAGGAGGTAATTGATAATTATATCAAAGAACATACAGGAGAGTTAGAACAATGGCAACGAAATATTAGAGATAATGGAGGGGCCTCAAGCAACAAAAGGAAATGCGAAAAAGGAACTTCAAGAACAACTAAAAAGGTTATTCATGAGGTTACAAAAGAGGACGCAACTAAGAACAAGAATACTAAGAACAAGAATACTGAAAACAAGAATTTTACTTACCGAGCAAGCTCGGTGAAAGCTATTTATTTAGAATCTGATTTAGAATCTGATTTAGAAGAGAAGATATACAGCCTAAGACTTAGTGATGATAAAGATGTTATACCTCTATTTAACCTTTTGTGCAGTCTCGTGCCCTCCTTTAAGGTTTTTAAAATGTCTGATGATGACGAAAAGTTGATTCTCAAAATAGTGGAAAGTGAGATTTTAGAATACAAGGTATCTGACAGAATTATTAGTAATGCAATCGATATCACTGAGGGACGCAAAGAAGCTAGATTTGGAAATTTGTTTGTTGGGGTAACTGAGATGGTTACTAATTATGATAAAGCTCTTGGTAAATTATGATTAAAGGAATCATTTACAAAGTTGAAAACATATCCAACGGAGCAGTTTATATCGGAGCGACAACGAAAAGTCTAGACGCAAGACAAAAAGACCACATAGAGCGCGCTAATAGAGGAGACTCTGGTAGGTTTCAAAAAGCAATAGCTACTTTTGGAGCAGAAGCTTTCAGTTGGAATCAAATTGATACAGGAGCATCAATAGATGAATTAGCACAAAAAGAAAAAAAATACATTCTTCAATATGATAGTAAAGAGAACGGATTAAATTCCTCTGCAGGTGGCGAAATAATGAAGACGATTTATCAATATTCAATTGAAGATGGAGTTTTGGTTGGCAAATATGATTGTCTTAAAGACGCTGGTAATGCAGTTGGTGCATTTAAAAGTAGTATTAGTAAAGCTGCCTTGGAAGTTAATAAAACTTGTAATGGATATTATTGGTCATATTCATCTACTTTTCCAAACCATTTAAAAGATCTAAGAAAGAAGAAAATTCAGCAATTCACCTTAGATGGCGAATTTGTAAATGAATTTAACTCCGTATCTGAAGCATCAAAACAAACAGGTTACAATAAGACAAGTATTGCAAAAGTTTGCCGAGGTGAACGGAAAAGTTGCGGGGGTTTTTATTGGAAGTTTAAGTAAAATTATAAAACCCATTTCTCTAAATATTTGGGTTTTATTTTTTCTAAACTCTTTTCTTTATAAAAAAATGTGTATTGATTTTTCTAGATATAGGCTAGGTTAATAAAGTTTAAAACTAAAGAAAGAAACCTTTTTTTTTGATAATCTAATAAATAATTGTTACAAAAAAGGCTGAACAATGATAAAGGTTATTTTGAATTAATATATTTGCTTTGCAATTATTAAATAAGGAATCGCATAAATGAAAGAATTTATAAATATAGTTTTACCTAATTTTTCTAAATTTGAGAAAATTAGTATAAATTATGGAGAAAAGAAAAATATTCAAGATTTAGTAATGAATAGCTTTGGATTAACAAATTTAAAGTTACTAAGAGATAAATTTGAAGGGGTTTTATTTTTGGGTAAATTCACAAATAAGATTATTGGGGTAATCGCTGTTGGTAAATTTTTAAAATTAGAGGCTTTAGATTGGAGTTTAATAAAACCAAGAAAATATGAGCCAAATATTATTCTCAATGGGAATAAAATTAAAATTATTACTGTAAAATATGGCCAGTTACCAGTAATAGAAAAAGAAAATAAATTACCTGTTATTATTGTTTTAAATAGAGAAGATAAAGAAGGTTTTATTTGTGGATTTGCAGATGTTGAAACTTTAAATTCGAAGGAGAATGTTGCGAAGCTTAAAAACATAGCAACAAAAAGTGTAGAAACTAAAGTGAATTTTATAGCATTTGACAAGCTAAAACAATTTGCGAATAAAGAAGAATTATTAAATATTTTAAATTAAAAAAGATGACGAATAAAAAATATACAGTTGGAAGTTTGTATGCTGGAGTGGGAGGAATCTGTATGGGGTTTAATAAATCTGGTTTTAACATGAAATGGGCTAATGAATACGATAAAAATGCATGTATAACCTATAGAGAGAATTTTAAACATGATTTAATAGAGGGCGATATTATGGGTGTAGATGAATCAAAATTATCTAAGGTGGATATTTTAACAGCAGGATTTCCATGTCAACCATTTTCCGTCGCAGGATATAGAAAAGGGTTTAAGGACAATAGAGGTAATCATTTTTTTAAAATATTAGATATTGTTGATGAAACAAGACCCAAAGTATTATTTCTAGAAAATGTTAAAAATTTAGTTGGTCATGATGGAGGAAAAACATTTAAATTAATTGAAAAAGAAATTAGAGATAGGGGTTATACTTTTGATTCTGAGGTTATAAACACAAAAGATTTTGGTAATATCCCCCATAATAGAGAAAGAATTTTTATGATAGCTTTTGATAAAGAATTTTTAAACGATGATCAATTTAAATTTTCTTTTCCAAAGAAAGAGAAATTAACAAAAAAAATAAAAGATATCTTAATAAAAGAAAAGGTTGATTCTAAATTTTATTATGGTGAAGATAAATACATGTATAACATGTTAAAAGAATCAATGATAAGAGAAGATACTGTTTATCAGTTTAGAAGACAGTACGTTAGAGAGAATAAATCTAATGTTTGCCCCACTTTAACTGCAAACATGGGCACAGGAGGTCATAATGTTCCGTTGGTTAAAACTGAATTTGGATTCAGAAAACTAACACCAAGAGAGTGTTTTAGGTTTCAAGGATTTCCTGATACTTTTAAGTTACCTAATATAGCAAATTCACAGTTATACAAGCAATCAGGGAACTCTGTCAGTATGCCCGTTATTCATAGATTAGCTAATGAGATAAAACTTGTTTTAGTTGAGGTTGAATCAAAAAGAAGTAAAAATTTAATTGAGGTAGCGTAAATTAAATCACAAAATTTCTTTTATTTTTTTTTAAAATAGTTTAACTTTAAATTTAATACTAAACAATTTTTACATAAATTATTCTTATTTTCGGTTTGAAAAAGAGACTGTTTATGAATAATAATGAAGAAATTGTTAATCCAAATATTAGTAATTTTATTAAGTCACTCAGAGATATTGGTTATTCCTTTGAAATTGCTATTGCCGATTTAATTGATAATAGTATTACTGCAAAAGCAACTTATATAAATATTTTTTCTTTAGATAATATACTTTGTTTACTGGATAATGGTTTAGGAATGGATGATTCAGAGCTTAAAGAAAGTATGCGATTAGCTACTAAAGATCCAGAAGATGATAGGTCTAAGGATGATTTAGGTAGGTTCGGATTAGGTCTAAAAACAGCTTCTTTCTCACAATGCAAAAAACTTACAGTAATCTCAAAAAAAAACAAAAAAATAAGTGCTAGGCAATGGGATTTAGACTACATCTCAAAAATTAATAAATGGGCATTAATAACACCTGAAAATATTAGTACTATTCCTTTGTATAGTGAATTAGAGAGTATTGATAGTGGTACTTTAGTTATTTGGGAGGAATTCGATGGGAATACCTCAAATTCTGAAAATTTAGAAGCTTTAAGAAAACATGTTTCCTTAGTTTTTCATCGATTTTTAGAGGGGGCTGATAATTTTAAAAGATTAAAGATTTTGATTAACAATAATCAAATTAAACCTTTTAACCCATTCAATGTAAGCCATGCAGCTACACAGGAAATATCAGCTGAAAAAATAAAAGTAGGAGAAAACATTATTAAGATTACGCCTTATATTCTTCCACACCATTCTAAACTTTCAAACCAGGAGTATGATCAATATGCAACTGAGGATGGCTATATTAAATCTCAGGGTTTTTATTTGTATAGAGAAAATAGAATATTAATATATGGTACTTGGTGGGGGTTACATAGGGCAACAGATGCACATAAGTTAGTTCGGATTAAAATTAATATTTCAAATAAAATGGATAAAGAATGGGGGATTGATATTAAAAAATCATCTGCTCAACCTTCTAGTTTAATTAAGAAAGAATTAAAAAAAATAATATCTCTTACAACTAAAAAAGGATCCAAACCTTTTACTGGAAGAGGTAACAAAATTAAAGACAAATCAATAGATCACTTTTGGGACATTAAATCTTATTCAGAAGACGAATTTAGATTTACTGTTAATAAAGAGCACCCTCTTTTCACGGAACTATCTACTATGATGAATGAGGAAAAATTAAAGTTAATAAATTTATTTATAGATGGGATTGAGGCCTATCTTCCTCTGGATGCCATTCAAGCAAAATTACAAACAAATCCCAAGCAAATAAAACAAGAAAGTGCTTTAGCTGAAGATGATGTCTTAGAATTGGCAAAGACATTAAAGTTATCGGGGTTATCAAAATTAGAAATAGATAAGTGGCTTAAAACCGAAATATTCAGTAAACATAAAAATATTTTCAACTAACATGGGAAAAACGAATTACGCTATAATCAAGGAAAACGCCTTTAATAAGCTTGTAATGGAAGAAGGACCCTTGTCAGAGGATTCTATTAGTATTACACTTAATGCGATCAGGAGTGTTATTGAGAGCCATGGAATTGAAGTTTATAAACATCTTCTAGGTCCAATAACGGGCAATCTAACTAATGAGGAATGGGTTAAAATGCAAAAGGAGCTAGAAACTAACTTTGATATCAAGATGGATTGTGGTATTCTTATCCAGGGGACTGAACAACAAGGAAGAGATAATACTTGGTGGAGTGGAAAAGAGAAACAGAATAATGATGGTTATTATTGGAATAAATATAGGGAGTTTGAGTTGAGTAAAAAGTTCAGCCCTGCTGTGGTTAAAACTATTGAAGACGATACGGATGTAATCATGAATAATATTGAAAACCCTTCTGTTAACTTATTCGAAAGATATGGGATGGTTGTAGGGCACGTTCAATCTGGTAAAACAGCAAACTATACCGGCTTAATATGTAAGGCAGCAGATTCAGGATATAAATTTATTGTAGTAATTGCAGGAGGTATAAACAACCTAAGAAATCAAACCCAGAAAAGATTAAATGAATCTTTTATTGGAAAAACTGGCAAGCAAAAAGTAGGAGTTGGACGAGGGAATATTGATAGAACTAAATTGCCACATAGTTTAACGACTATAGACAGTGATTTTGATCTAGCAACAGCTAAAAGACTTTCTTCGACATTAAACTTTGAAAATATAAGTAGTCCTATTATTTTGGTTATTAAAAAGCATACTAAAACGCTATCTAATGTAAAAACATGGTTAGAAAGTCAGTATAATAATAAAATTAATCATTCAATGCTTTTAATTGATGATGAGTCTGATTACGCTTCTGTAAACACAAAAGAAGAAGAAGATCCTGCAACTATCAATAAAAAAATCAGAGCTTTACTAGGGTTATTTAACAAAAGTGTTTATGTGGCTTATACCGCAACGCCATATGCAAACATATTTATAGACCATAAAGCAGAAAATGAAGAATACGGTAAAGATTTATTTCCTAAAGATTTCATATATGCTTTAGATTCACCAACCAATTATTTTGGAGCTAGAGCTGTTTTTCTTGATGAAAAGGAAAAATACATTGTTAAAATAAATGATTATTTAGATGATATTCCTAGAAAGCATAAAAAAGATTATGAATTAGCCTCATTGCCTAAAAGCCTTAAAGATGCTTTAAGGTTATTTTGTCTAAATATTGCAATTAGACATTTAAGAGGGCAAGGAGATAAACATAATAGTATGCTTATTCACGCGACTAGGTTTACCAATGTGCACAAGAATATAGCTTTATTGGTGGATAATTATAAAACAAAGATCTCTAGGGAGATTAGTAATTATGGTAAATTACCAGAACCTCAAAATAAGAGTAATTTAATTAATGATTTCTATGAAACCTATAATAAGTATCTAACAAGTGTTGAATTTAGTTGGGGCGAAATCGTAATAAAAGTTTGTGATACAATAGAAAGTGTTGTCGTCAGAGAAGTACATCAGGATACTAAAATACCTCTTGAATACCGTGATGATTTTGTTACAAATGCAATAGTGATTGGTGGTACTAGCCTTTCTAGAGGATATACACTAGAAGGATTAAATGTGAGTTATTTTTTAAGAAATACTATTTTTTATGACACCCTAATGCAAATGGGAAGATGGTTTGGTTATAGAACTGGTTATCAGGATTTATGTAAAATTTATTTACCCGAAACTATAGCAGATAATTTTTCTGAGATAATTGAGGCTACAGAAGATTTGTTTGCTGAATTTAACACAATGGCCCAATTGAAGAAAACTCCCGGAGAGTTTGGATTAGCTATAAGACAACATCCAGGAAGTACTTTACAAATAACAGGAAGAAATAAGCAAAAAAACATTAAGGAGTTTTGGGTTAATATCCGTCTCGATGGTCAATTAAAAGAAACAAGATGGTTAACGAATAAAGAAGAGGAGATAAAAGAAAATCTTCGTTTAACAAAGAAATTTTTAATTGATATTAATTCAAAACATGTGCAAATTGGTAATCATTATTTATGGAATAACATATCAAATATTTTTATTAGAGATTATGTAGATAGATATAAATTATACACTATTGCTTCTGACCCTTTAGGGCTTAGATCTAGGATGCCAATAGCATTTATTAAGAAATACATTAATAAGAATCATTTGTGGGATGTTGCTTTATTTAGTGGGTCTGGAGAACAATTTGGTGAAATTGAATCTATAAGCTTTAAAAAGCCAAAGAGAAAGGTTACTAATAAAGGGGAATACTTTGAAGTTGGAAATAGACAATTGTCAAGCCCTAGTAATGAAGGTATTTCTATTACAAATGATGTGATTAGGAATAAATTAGGTAGAGAAAGTGATAGGAAAGGAATTCGAAAAATAAGGGAAGATCAAAAAGGAAATCCTTTGCTAATGCTCTATATATTAGATTTGGAAGATAAAGATACGGGACTTATAAGGCCCAATGTTGTGGCTTTTGGCATCAGTTTTCCTGGAAATGCTTTGAGTAAAACAGAAACTGTTAAAATGAAGATAAATACAGTTTACTATGATGATTTACTTAATCAAGAATTAGAAAATAATGATAACGATGACTAAGAATAATAATCCTTGGGATGAGATGCATTCTTCATCTATAAGAAGAATTAAAAATGAAAGTATATTTGATATTTTTTGGTTTAAAGACCTTGATGACTCATATGGAATACGTTTCTTAGTTGGGCACCTCTTAGAAGACATTGACAAGCCCATTAAATTGGATGGGATTTCAATTATTAAAAGGAATAAATCTAATAAAGGTGAACTTTTTTTGATATTAAAAGATAAGGAAGATCTTGAGTTATTTACTGTTTTGTGTAATAATTTAATTGATATTACAGTTAATTATGAAACAGAGAAATCAATGATGAATGCTGTTGGAAACAGATTAGTCAGATGGCAAAAATTGTTAAAAGAAGCCAGAGGGAAAATATTTTCAACTGAGAAACAAATGGGGTTAATTACAGAATTAACTTGTTTAAAAGATATTATATCTCCTAAATTGGGTTTAAGTAAAGCAATTATTTCTTGGGTAGGCTGTGAATCTGACAAGCAAGATTTTTCTCTAGAAAACTTGTTGATTGAAGTTAAATCTTATCGCACAACCAAAGGACCAAAAGTTAATATAAATTCAGTTTTACAACTTTTTAGCGAAAAGGAACCATTATATTTAATCACTTATGGAATTACAAAAACATTAGACGGTTTAAATGTAGATGATTTGATTAATAGCATAAGAAAAAAATTACAGGAAGAACCGAAGAAAATTTTAGAAGATTTTAATGATAAGTTGTATGACTTTGGATATATTCCTGAGTTAATTGATAACGAATTAGATAGGTTTTCTTTTGATAAGGTGAAAGCATATTATGTTTCAAATTCTTTCCCAAAAGTAGATCCAAGAATATTAAAAAGTGAAATTTTAAATCTAAAATATTCTTTAGATTTAACTAATTGTCAAAATTATATGGTAGAAATTAATTCAATATTTAAAGATAATGATAACTAAAGAGGAATTTCACAGAGACTTAATACAATCTGTTTTAACAGATGCTGAAAGTAGAGGTTTGATGAATGCCCAATGTTTTTTTGAGACAGTATGTGAAGAGCTAATGTTACTTGGGGAGCTAACAAATAATTACATCGTTTCTGAGTATAAAAAAAGAGGAATAGAAGTTTATGGTTATGATTTTGACCAAGAACGAAGTATTTTAACTGTAATTTCTCAAGAATTTTATCAAGAAGACACCATACAAACATTAACAAAGGATAAAATTCACAATAAATTTAAAAAACTTAAAACATTTTTTGAGAAAGCTGTAGATGAGCTTTATGAAGATTTAGAGCCCACAGACCCAGCGTATTCTATGGCGTATTTAATAAGTGAGTATTACAAAGCAAATAAAATTGATAAGGTAAAATTCGTTATTATTTCGGACGGAAAAGCTACAAGAAGTTTAAAAGAAATTCCAACAGAGAAGTTTAATAAGATTGATTTTGAATATAATGTAATTGATATTGATTACTTATTCGCAATTTATAAAAATGAGTCTCAAAACATAGATTCTGAAATAGATACTAATTTAACTTTTTTAAAAATAAATAATAAAAATGATTCTTACGAATCTTACTTGTCTATTCTTCCGGGTGATTTGATTTATGATATTTATGATAAATATGGTAAAAAAATATTAGAGCAAAATGTTCGGACATTTCTTCAGTTTCGAGGTGCTGTAAATAAAGGATTAAAGAATACAATTGAAAATGCACCGGAAATGTTTTTTGCCTATAATAATGGAATAACAGCAACGGCTACAAGTCTAGAAATTAAAAATAATAAAATTATTAAAATTCATAATTTTCAAGTTGTAAACGGTGGTCAAACTACATCATCAATTTATGCAGCTAAAAAAAAGAATGGTATAGATCTCTCTAAGATTAATGTTCAGATGAAATTATCTGTTGTTAATCCAGAGTATAATGTTGGCAATTTTGTTTCAAAAATTGCTGAATATGCTAATACTCAAAATAAAGTAAATCCCTCTGATTTTTTCTCAAACAGTCCTTTTCACAAGGATATGAAAAGTCATTCTAAAAGGCTATGGGCACCAGCTTCTGGGGGTAAACAGAAAAGAACCAGGTGGTATTATGAAAGAGTTCGAGGTGAATACTTAAATGAACAAGCTTATTTGAATGTTGCTGAAAAAAATAAGTTTCAATTAGAAAACCCAAAAACACAGTATTTTGAAAAAACTTTTATTTCCAAAAGTGAAAACTCTTGGAAACTTAAACCAAATATTGTCGCTAAAGGTGCTACTGAAAGTTTTAAGCGTTTTACTGAGGAGGTAACTAATGATTTAGAGAAAAATAACCTTGCAATAACTGAAGATTATTTTAAAGATTTAGTTTGTAGAATAATTCTATTTAAGCATGTTGAAAAAATGATATCTAAAGCTCATTGGTATGACGGTGGGTATAGATCCCAGACTGTAACATACAGCATAGCTCTATTATCTTATAAAATTAGTTCTATGGGTAAGTATTTTAATTTTAAATATATTTGGGATAATCAGAGTATTCCAGAAAAATTAATTGAAGCTTTAGATATAATTACAGAAAAGGTGTATAAGTCAATTTCCAATCCGCCAGAGGGATCTGCGAACGTCAGTTCTTGGGCTAAAAAGATTGATTGCTGGGCAAGAGTCAAAAATATTTCAATACATTTTGAGTTAGATGATACTTTACTTTTGAATAAAGAAGAGAATCATTATGTAGAAAGACAAGCCAAAAAGGAAGTGAAGTTATTAAAAGGAATTGAAGCACAAATCTTTGTTATTCAGCAAAAAGAAGTTTTTTGGAATCGAATTTTTAATTATTTTGAAAAAAATTATAAAGACAGTAACATTTCTATTATGCAAATGGATATTTTGAGAAAATATTCCAATCTGAATTTGGGAAGAGATAATTATCCATCAGAAAAACAATCTAAAATTTTATATACTTTATATGTTCAGGCAAAGAATGAAGGTCTTAATGTTGATTAATTATAAATTGTGAAAATAAGTTAATATTTAAGTAGATTATTTATTTATTTCTTTCATTTTTTCAATAAAATTCTCATATTTATCTAATTGAGAAAAATCAATTAAATATTCACTTTCTTTTATTTTGGTGATTTTAACACTATCATAACCAACTAGTTTTAATTTATCATAATCTAAAAGCTCACCTTCATTTAATTTCAGAACTTTTCTCAAAATCCATTTTGACATTGCATTGTTTGGGTTAGTCATTAAAGCTTTATCACCCGATTGACAAACCTTTGCATTTAGAACCTCCCCACTAGGAACTTTTAAATTAAAAATAATATCTTTTTTAGGTAAAAAACCTGGAGCTAATTTATGAATTATCCTTGGGATGGAAATATAGACTTCTCCTGGGTCTCTTTTTCTACCACCAGCATTCCATTGATTTAATTGGCTTTTTAATGGTACAATTAGTTTTTTGTTGTCTTTTTTAGCTTTTGGTGAGTATAGGGGTAAAATAACATAATCAATTCCAGGAGTTAACTCTTTAGATTCAGTAAGCTTAAAAGTGTTTCTTTCTGTTTCTTCTCTAAATTTAATAACTGGATGTATTACGGGTTTAGTCTTTGATTCTATTTCAGGTTTAACCAATTCTAATAATAACTCCAAAGGATCTTCAATTATCTCTACATCAATTTCAATATAATCATCAGGCACAACAAACCTTTTCATTAAAACACTCTTTGAGTAGTTGAAATTGTATTCATTAAATTTATCTCTAAACTTTAAGGAGCTTTTAGAGTCTGAAATTATTTCAACAGAATATTTGTCCACAAGATCGTAACCAACTTCAAAAATTTTAATTATAGACTTATCTCTACCAACTATGTGGTAAATTCTTTTATCAATATCATATATTCGATCAGCAATCAGAATTCTGTTATTTCTAAACTCAGCTAACTTTAATGCTAATTCTTTTCCTTTAAATTTTCTTAATTCAGAACTTAAAGAATTAAACTCTGCTACTTTTTCAATTTTAGAATTACCTGATAAAATAAATGTCTTTATTCCAATTCCATAGCCATTAATAATGGCATCGTATGCAACATCTGCTCTTGCTAAGTTTTCTGCTTTAAAAGCTTTGCAAAACGCATTTTCAGCTACTCTATATTGGATAAAAGGTTTGTCAGATGAACTATAAAGGTTAGAGAAAGCTCCAATTGCTTTAAGGTAATCTGAATATTTTTTTATATTCTCCTCAGACTGTGTTTTTAAAAAAAGCATAAATTATTTTAAATTTTTCTTACTGTTCTATCTGTTAGGCTAGTCCATTTAAGTTCTACTTTATCACCTATTTGTAAAATAACATGATTGAACTAATTACCAAATGCCTGCAGATTACCTTTGCCGTGAAACTATTTTGCATTAATATTTCCTTTTGCAATGCAACCAGGGGATTTTATTCATACATTATTTAAAAACCTATCAGTTGATTGACAGTTATATATTTATTCCCACCGACTTGATTGCTGTTATGTATGATAAGGCGTCTAGCTTTTGATATTGGAATTTGTAAATATCCTTCACCATAAACTATTCCTTTAGTATTAGTATATCTGCATGTGCCCTTTCAAGATGAGGTTTTTTTAATGTAATAAATGAATCGTTTGTATTTGGCATAATTATAGTTTTTATTGATTTAGAAAGAACTAAAACCTTTCCTAAATTGAGTTATTATATTCTTGAATATTTAAAGGTTACCCTACTTTATTCTTTTACTTTTTTTATTAAATTAGTAATACTTTTTAAATCACCAGCTTGAATATAATAATTTTCAGCATCCATTTCTATTTTACTATTTAGTAAAGAGTTTTGTGGTAAAACGTATTTATTATCTATCACATACTTCAATGTTTCCAAACTGCAACAACCAGCGATATCATAATGCCAATCCTGAGAGTCTATTTCTTTTATAACAAACTCCTTTTTTTTTAGACTTATTAAATAATGAATTAGTGTTTGGCTTTATCCTTACCAGAATAAAATAATCATATTTATCTGTTAGATCAGGGGCAGAATAATTTGGGATATAATAGCCGTTAGAATCCCAATCTGCTTTTTCAAGTAGAAGTAAGTTTGAAAAAAATACAGCTGATTTTATACTTATTTTTTTATCATTTATTATTAAATCGCTATCATCCCAAATGCCTTCACCTGAAATAGAAAAGTCTACAGGATCACAAATAACTTTATTATTAATGAAGCAATTATAAACTACTATTTCAGCTAATTTACCCTGTAAAGTGTTTTTGAAGATATTAATAGGAATCCTTGATTCATTTCCGCCACTTCTATGTCTTCTATGGTGACCTTCACCCAAAGCCATTTCATAGGCAAAATTAAAAGCGTTTTCTATATCTGTTTTTGCAATGGGGCTGCCTGTAAAAGCTTTTTTTTTATTAATAAAAAATGAATCTTTTTCTTTTCTCAATTTCATAGATTTAAAGATAATAAAATATTTCAATAATAAAAGAATTTACATTATTATTAGGCACACTTTTAGGAGTCCCCTTTTTTCTTACTTCCCCAAAAGAGGCTGAGGTGCTAAGAACAGTGTCACTGGTTCGAGTCCAGTTCCCGCTACTAATAAACTCCTTGAGAAATCAAGGAGTTTTTGTTTGGAATCAAGTGATGCGTGCATCTTCTTGAGAACAAAATAA
>Ga0308004_10000726_pt1 | contig 15034 bp, 12 predicted proteins | sample Neamet38_FD_203156 | JGI IMG/M metagenome (GOLD analysis project Ga0308004, IMG submission 203156) | Marine microbial communities from water near the shore, Antarctic Ocean - #38 | ecosystem: Environmental > Aquatic > Marine > Unclassified | place: Southern Ocean | collected 2014-06-06 | reverse complement strand
ACGTCCTTTTCGCCCCAATCTGCGGGCACCGTCACGCTGAGCATGCAGTAATGGCGACGACCGCCGTCGGGTTGTGGCATGAAGTGGGTGGGTTGCAAGCCGTTGAATTCAGCCGGTTCGAGAAAGTTGTTGGCACCGATCGGAATATCGAAGGTTTCAATAGTGTTGGTGTTGAAATATCCAAAACATAACTGATAAGTGCCATCGGGGTTAGGAAACCAACCCTCGAAGATTGGTATCACGGGACCGCCGACCTCGCGCACCAATTGCGGATCGTTTTGATGTCCGCCCGGCGGCGCTACCCGGTTCCAGCCGGGGATTCGTGCCTGTGCTTCCACTTCTATGCTAGTCATCGGCGAAAACGCCAACGTAATTCCCAATATTCCTAAGAAAAGCCTTTCTCTCACAATTATTGACCTCAATTACATTTATTAATACTGGCAACATAATCGCTCTAGTCGCCAAAAACTACCACTAATCCGACTTACTAGTGCCACTGACTTTTCCCAAGTCGCAAAGGCACACAGGCGGAAAGCCGATGGTTCTCTGCATCATTGGAAATAGTGATATTCCCTTGCGGTCACAATTGCGAAACCAAAAGTAAGCAAACCTTATCTACCGATTGTTTTTTTCATAACGTTTACCGCAGACCCTTTCTCAATATTTTATGTAACGACTTTCTACGTTGTTAGATTCAGCGTCGAATCTGATTAGCGATCCGCCAGGCGTCCGGAGCCACCGAGTTGGTAATAGACGATGGGGACGAAGTCTTCCGCGCCCCAACCGGGCCGGCCCCCACCGGGAATATGGGTCCATCTAGCATCGTAAGCAGCTGTCGGCCCTGCCGCCATCACCTCGTCCAATTTTTTGCCCTCTAGAATCATCGAGAGAACCTGGCTCTCAATGTCGAGAACCATGTCGCGAAATTCCACCAGTTCGTCTCGACCAACCACGCCTAGACCATGCCCCGGTATCACTTTCGTCTCCGGGCCAGCTATATCGATAGCCAGATCGATTGCAGCGATTGTGCCTCTGAGGGTGCCTCCGTTGTAGACATCGATAATAGGAAAGCTAGTGGTGCGGTACACATCGCCAAGATGGAGCACATCAGATTCAGGAAAGTAGACGAAGACGTCCCCATCGGTATGTGCAGGAGGTGCCAGAAAAGCTCGGACCTCTTCGCCATTGAGGTGGAAGCTAATGGCGTCGTTAAAGGTTATTAGCGGTCTGGCTGCTGCAGGTTGTTGTGGTCCGAAAACGCCTCCGGCCCTGGGGCCGCGAAATCTCTCCGTGAAAAAGCGCAGGCGCGTGTTGTCATGAGCAAAGATCAGCACGCCCATCTGGGCCAGATTTTCATTGCCGCTTACGTGGTCGCGATGAACATGTGTGTTAATTAGAAATCGAATTTCCTCGTCGCTAACTTCTTGCACGGCCGCCACTAATTTGTCCGATAATTCCCCGAACATGGAGTCCACCAGAAGTACACCATCAGGACCAACTTGAACGCCAATGTTACTGTCGCCTTCCGGGCGTTGCACCATATAGACATTGCCAGCGACTGGCACGATGGATAGCTCGATTCCCTCAAACCGTCCTTGAGCGTATGAGAAGCTAGTTGCAACTGACAACCAGAGAATAATTTTAGTGAGTAGTATTTTTTTGCAGAGCTTGTTCATTTTTCCTTCCTGATCTAACGTTTATTCTTCCTGTTCTAAATAATTGAATGCAGATCCTGTTGAGGGAAAAGAGGAGCAGAAAGGTTGAAATTTTTCTCTTCTTACCCGGAACGCCTAGTCGAAATACCAATTGAATCCACGTCTGTGCTGTCTAGTATAAGTCAGTCTGGCTAGTGGCTCGCAGACAAGTCCCGGACAAGTCTCCACTATTGCGCTGTTTTAAGCGCTATAATCCTTCGCAGGAGTCAATTCATTAAGGATTGGATAGAGTGCTGGATATGAATCGAGTTTCAAGACTGACTACACAAATATGGGGTCTACTGCTTGCAGGAATCTGCGCAACAAGCGCAGCGCAAAACGCTGATCGATCGGCAAGGCTTCTTCTCGAGACGGCCGCGCCACTTCGTGTGCACCAGGACGAAGATCCACCTAACGTTTTATTCATCATCGTAGATGACTTGAACACAGCGTTAGGATCCTATATTGGTTCGGGGAATAGGCCTCACTATGCCACAGCAAGCACACCAAACCTGGATCGGCTTGCAGCAGAGGGTATCCGTTTCGAGAATGCCTTTGTGCAGAACCCTCTGTGCAATCCCTCCCGCACATCTCTTTTGAGCGGGCTTAGACCCAACACGGTTGATGTGCACGACACCTCGACCTGGCCACGTCACAAGATTGGCGACGAACTACGTATGCTGCCCGAGCACTTTCATGACCATGGCTATTTTACCGGCAGGGTCGGTAAGGTAGGTCACAACTCCTTTGAGCATGCGGTGAGTTGGGATGAATCGAAATTTGCCCTGTCTCGGGATCCGTCACAACTCTTCCATACACCTGGCTATCTACCTGGCGACGATCTCTCCCAGGTGAAAGACAACACTTGGACTGAAGGATCGGAAAATGGCATGTCGCGTGCGGATATTTTCGCTGGAGCAGGAGGTGGCCGAGGGCTAAGTCTGCCACTGACCTGGCGTGCCACCGGCGAATCGCCACCAATGACCCCTGACGGAACTACGGCGACGAGAATTATTCAGCTCATGGCAGAGAACCGCGACAAGCCCTTCTTCCTCGCCGCGGGCCTGCATAAGCCGCACCAGCCCTGGGTCGGACCCGTGGAGTTCTTCAATCAGCACCCTGTAGATGAAATTGTGCTGCCAAAAACACCTGCGGATGACACAGATGATAGTCCCGCACCTTCGACGCTGGTCCTGGAGGATGACGCTGCGCACTCAGAGCTTCAAAAAAAGCAGGCAATCGCTGCCTACCATGCCATGGTGACAATGGCCGACCACCATATTGGTCGAATGCTCAAGGGGCTAGAGGATCTCGGTCTCGCGGATTCCACGATCGTGGTGTTTACCAGCGATCACGGGTTTCAATTAGATGAGCATGGCGGGCTCTGGCGCAAGCAATTCCAGTTCGATGAATCGATACGCGTGCCCCTCATCGTGCGACTGCCCGATGGCAAGGGTGCAGGTACTGTTTCCCATAGGATCGTTGAACTGGTCGATCTCTACCCTACCCTGATCGAGCTGGCAGCATTACCTGATCCAGAACACGATCTGGAAGGTTCAAGTTTTGTGCTTTTACTTGATAAGCCGGATCGCCCATGGAAGTCCGCGGCATTCTCTGCCTCCAGACGCATGGCGGGATCTAGCTCAAGTAATAACCCTCTGATGATCCAAAAAGGCCATGACGGCCAGACTATTAGAACAGCTAGATATCGCTACTCGGAATGGACACCGCTGGGACGTCCGGGTGACATCCTGGCAGAGCTGTATGATCTCGAGCAAGACCCGATGGAATACAATAACCTTGCTGACGATCCGACACACGCAAGCCTGATCACTGAACTCTCTGCGAGACTCGCCAGGGGCTGGCAGGGAGAACTACCTCCCAGCTCGGGCAATTGAACCTCAGCACTCATGGTGAGCGCGCTGGAAATAGGAACTTAAAATGCAAAAAATAAATTCGAGTTACTTTTCCCTTGGGCTATTTTTACTGTCCCAATCTGCGCTGGCGCAGACCCCCATGGATGCACATTCCTCCAACTCCTGTTTAGTCGGGCAAGTTGGTCAGCCATGGGTTGAGGGTGCTGAATTTATTATGGGTGACGACTCAGCCTATAGAGAAGAAGGCCCAGCTCACGCAGTTTCCGTATCGGGATTCTGGATGGATGCGCACGAAGTGAGCAATGCACAATTTGCTAAATTTGTTGAAGAAACGGGCTATATCAGTGTCGCCGAACAAAGCCCTAACCCTGCGGACTGGCCAGCGGATGTACCCGCAGAGTTTCTGCAGCCTGGTTCTGTGTTGTTCGTTCCTCCTCTTGCAGGACAGCCCGCAGACAATTGGTGGTCTTGGGTGGCGGGAACTAACTGGCGCCATCCAGACGGCCCAGATAGCAATATCACGGGTAGAGACAATTATCCGGTTATTCATATCGCCTTCGAAGACGCCGAAGCTTATGCAACGTGGGCGGGACGATCGTTGCCAACCGAGACACAATTTGAGCTGGCGGCGCGCAACAAAAAAGACAGCAGATATGCCTGGGATGGCAATGAGCTTGCCCCCGATGGCCACCATCATGCCAATACCTGGCAGGGCTCATTCCCTGCGGAACACGCATCAGAAGACGGTCATGTTGGCCTGGCGCCGGTTGGTTGTTTTGGGTCAAACGATTACGGCATTTATGATCTTATCGGGAATGTCTGGGAGTGGACTTCCAATTGGTACTACCCCGAACACGACCCTACTGACTCTTTGAATCCAGAGGGTCCTTCCCAGCAGGAAAGCGTGAGCGGCAATCACGGTAGTGCCGTAGCTCGAGTGATTAAGGGAGGCTCCTATTTATGCGCCGAGAACTATTGTCTTCGATTCAGGCCTGCAGCCCGAGAGGCTCAAGATAGCGGACTGGGCACCAGTCATATTGGCTTTAGGACAGTGCTAAATCCTGAATAGAAATTTTTTGATAGACGGAAGAGGCCAAAAGGGGAAGAGCGAAAGATCAGCCGGGTTGTAATTCCCAAAGAAGTATTGATCTAGAGGATTGTAATTCCCAAAGAAGTATTGATCTAGAGGATTGTAATTCCGGCAGCAACCGGAAGCCTGAAATTCTTTCGGTATGGACCTGATAATTTCATCTTTTGGGCAAGGTTCTTTAGGGCTTGATTCATTCCGGAACTCACTTCCCATTGAGCATCGGTCAAAACAGTGTAAACACAATCCTGCATGTTCTGTATGTCTTCACTCGCCGAAAAAATTATCAACCGTAAATTGCTATAACACCTCAAATAATTGCTCAAAACCATAGACGAACTCATGTCGGAATTCTGCTTTGCAGCCCCTTCCCAAACAGTAACTATTTTTGCGGTATCCCTCAGCATGCGGAATTCCAAAAGCGTCACATCGTGCGTACTATCTATGCTCTCCTCGAAACCCTGAAACCCATTCATTAATGCCTGATCTCCATAATAATGGTCAAAAGTGCCATTCTCACATCTGCCCTCTGTTGAGCAAATAAGCGCATCTCCCGTATCCACAGGATCGAATTCCCCTGACAAGCCGTAGGCCGAATTACTTTCCATCACAACCGCCATGTCAGTAACAACTCGCGAAAGAGTCGCCATATCGACATACAGTTTATTAAGAAACCCAAAAAGCGCTGCTACACACACCGTAGTCAAAGCGGGCCTCCAATAATGTTTAGCTTTGTGTAGCATATTCGCATACACATCGGCGCTTTCTTGAGTTGAAGTAATCTCGATGGGTTCAGCACTATCGCTATGCAGCTGCACACTTTTTCCTGTAGGGGGTGCCGCGGGTAGAAAGCCTAAAAACGGCGTCCCGAAAATCGAGGCAAGTGCCTTTGCCGTATCCACAGAAGGCGCTCCCTGACCATGTTCTATTCTCTGAATGGTCTTGACACTTAACCCAGATATCGCGGCCAGCTCAATTTGCGACCAGCCTTTTTGATTTCGGAGAGTTTTGACGCATTCTCGACTCATTGGGGCCTCATCTGTATAGATTGAAGTTGGTTGGTCAAAAGATAGCAGAAGTTCCATAGCAAGCTCAATAGGATAGTGAGCTGATTGCTGACAGACAAGTCCCGGACTTGTCTCTATAGAGCTGCTAAAATAAGAGGAAAATTGTTTGCAAGCATGATCTTGATAAGATTCCGGAACATCTGTTCTGGCAGAATACAAAACGTAGAAATATGAAATTTTCTAAAAAAAGAAAAGAATCCTATGCCTAAACTCAAAATCATATTACCTCTCCTGGCAAGCCTTTCAGCACTCAGTGCATGCTCCGACGATTCACCCATCGCTTCGGACAACTCCGTGGTAGCAGATCTGCCTACAAAGACCGAACCCGGAGTCAATACAACATCATCACCCTCCGTAGACTTCAACACGGACAGAAATGCCTATTTTGGCGATTTGCACGTACACACCATGTACTCATTCGACGCCTTCATGTTCGGCACCACCTCCTCGCCTGATGAAGCCTACGAATTCGCCAAGGGTGGCACCATTGTTCACCCGGCTGGATTCGACATGAAGCTGCAGGTGCCTCTGGACTTTTACGGCGTAACTGACCACGCCTACTATTTGGGTGTCTTAAGGCAATTGGCAAACCCGGATAGCGAGATCTCGAAACACCCGATTGCTTCGGGCATGTCCACGCTTGGCGGCGTTCTAGAGCGGCGTCAGAAGAATAGAGAGGTCAATCAATTTATGCGTTCCGAGAATGGACACGAGATTAACGACTCTGGTATCCAAAAATCTGCATGGGATGATATTGTTGCCGCCGCAAATCGCCATAACGACCCAGGGAACTTCACATCCTTTATCGCCTATGAATACACCGCAAGCGCTCCCGACGCGGCGCGTCTGCATAGAAATGTCATTTTCAAAGGAGATGAAGCACCAGAACTCCCATTCTCACAACTCGATTCGAGTAATCCAGAAGATCTCTGGCAGTGGATGGATGACAATCGGGCGGCTGGTTTCGAGAGTCTGGCCATTCCTCATAACTCTAATGGGTCCAACGGCAAGATGTTTACGCTGACGGATAATTCTGGGAGACCGCTGGACGATGCCTATGCCAATCAGCGCATTCGCAACGAGCCCTTGGTAGAGATTACGCAGATCAAAGGGTCTTCTGACACCCACCCTGCATTGTCACCTTTTGATGAATGGGCGGAATTCGAAATCTTTCCGTACCGCATCGCAACCTATCTAGATAGCGACCCGAATGGCAGCTACGTTCGGCAGGCTTTGCTCAACGGCATACAGATGCAAGCGGGCCAGGGATTTAATCCGTACAAGTTTGGTGTCATCGGGTCGAGTGACACGCACAACGGGACCCATGCCGGTGAAGAGTATGATCACTGGGGCGGGTCCAGCCTTTTTGACGCCGATGGCGAACTGCGTGGATCTGTTCCACTACCCGAACCCACAGCCGATGACGATTTATATGCGCAGACATACTACGATAAATGGGGTGCTGCAGGACTAGCAGGAGTATGGGCAGAGGAGAACACACGGGGTAGCATATATGATGCCTTTCGCAGGAAAGAGACGTTCGGCACCTCTGGCACACGCATGAAGGTGCGTTTCTTTGCAGGCTATGATTTGCCTAACCCCGACGACCCGGATGTTATAACTAAATCCTATGCAGATGGAGTGCCGATGGGAGGCGACCTCATTGGCGAAGCTGGCAACTCACCAAGCTTCTTTACTTGGGTGGCCAAAGATCCTAACAGCGCTCCTCTGGATCGTGTGCAGATCATCAAGGGTTGGATAGAGAATGGAGAAACTGTTGAAGAGGTGTATGACGTAGCCTGCTCTAGTGGCGATGTTGATCCAGCAAGCCATCGCTGCTCTGATAATGGTGCTCGTGTCGATATCACCGACTGCAGCTTCAGCGCTGGTGTTGGCGCGGCCGAGCTGAGAGCTGGCTGGCAAGACCCAAACTTTAACCCTGACCAACATGCGTTCTATTACGTGCGTGGTCTGGAGAACCCAACATGCCGTTGGTCTACCTGGGATGCGATTCGTGCCGGTGTCCAACCCAACCCTGAATTGCACCCTACTCTTCAGGAGCGAGTCTGGTCTTCACCGATTTGGGTGACACCGGCGCAATAAGCTAGGGCGAGGTTTTCCGTGTTCAAAGCTTTTCTCAAGCAGCCGCTGCTTTGGTTTGCCCTAACCGGCATTCTTCTGTTTGCAGTAGACGAGAAATTCTCCATCGATCGTAACGAAATCTTCGTTACTGCTGCCATGCAAGAACGGTTAGGCGGTTTATGGACTACACAAACTGGTTTAACCGCATCGGAGCAAGAACTGGATGCACTCGTTGAGAACTGGATACGAGAAGAAATACTCTACCAGGAAGCCTTGCGCCTCGGACTAGACCAAGAAGATTCTATCGTGCGGCGACGCCTCGTTCAGAAACTCGGCTTTATCGCCGAGGCCGAGGACAGTGCACCACCCGAACGTGGTGCAGTAGAGGCCTTCTATGAGAACAATCTCGCCAGTTACACACTCCCTGTACGCTATTCATTTCAGCAGCTTTACTTTGCCTCGCGTGCTGATGCGCAGCAAGCAGTAGCGGAGATCGCTGACGGTGCAGACCCCCGCTCCTTTGGGGAATCATCAATGCTCAATTCCGACTATGCTTATCGGAGCGCACTAGATTTAAGCGCCACGTTCGGTGCTGGCTTCGCGGAGCGGCTTGATAGCCTCGCTGAAGATAGTTGGCAGGGACCAGTCCAGAGTGGTTTCGGCTTTCACCTGATCTTGCTCAGCGCTATTTATCCGTCTCAACCTTCTCCCTTCGACGCAATGCAGCGACAAGTATTACAGGATTATCGCCGCTCACAGCAGATGAATGCACGAGATGCCTACATTGAGAACCTGATAGACGAATACAAAATTACTGTGCTACCGCGATGAGAAAACTTGTACTCGCACTATTAGTCTTTGGGCTTTCAGGACTCGCAACCGCACACGAAGTGCGCCCTGCATTTCTTAGGCTCACAGAATCTCTGAGTGATTCAGGAGGCTTCGTTTACGAGGCGTCTTTGCGACAGCCTCAGATCGATGGACGCTACCTAGGGCTCGAACTGGCAAGCAACTGTGATGCAACTCCTCTCTCTGCAAGGATTACCGATGGCGCATTGATCGAGGTGTCTGAGCTAATTTGCGACGAAGAGGGGTTGCAGACTATTGAGATCGTTGGCTTAGAGCGAACTCTGGTCGATGTTCTGGTCAGTCTTGAGCGCTCAAACGGTGAAACAGTGGAGCTGCTAATTACCGGTTCCGAGCCCCGAGTCGATCTCAGAAATGCAACGCCCAGCCTCCCAATTTACCTAACAATAGGCGTCGACCATCTCCTGTTTGGTTTTGACCATGTACTATTCGTTATAATGCTCTTGTATCTTGTGCGCAATACCCTCGAAATAGTAAAAGTGGTGACCAGCTTTACTATCGCGCATTCTCTCACTTTGGCACTTTCAGCTTTGGACATCGTGACTTTGTCTGCCGCTCCAGTAGAGGCAGTGATAGCTGGCAGCATCGTTCTGCTCGCTTATGAAAACCTAAACGGCAAAACTTCTCTGATCAAACAATATCCTTTTCTAGTCGCTTTCGCTTTTGGCTTGTTACATGGCCTAGGTTTCGCAGGAGCGCTCTCGGAAATAGGGCTGCCAGAAAGTGGCACTATAACTGCGCTGTTCTTGTTTAATGTCGGAATCGAGTTGGGTCAGCTAATAATTATTGCGTTAGTACTTGCGGCACTTGCCGTGTTTCACGTGCGATACAACCGCCTTATCTACGAGGCTCCAATCTATTTTGTCGGTTGTATTTCAAGCTTTTGGTTCTTCCAACGAAGTTGGCAAATCCTATCTCCCCTAGTTAGCTAATTTCTAAAGAATACAGCAACAGGAAAACCAGTGTCCGCCGAAATTAGGTAGCATCAATAACGATAACCTGAGGGACTATACTCAACCGCGTCTGGAAATTTCATCTGTCGTGGTACGGTGTGTCCAACCAATATTGGTGAGTCCACAGATGTGCCACGTGCATTGCTGCGCATAAAGGCATTCTCTTCCGCTCGGGATGGAACCCCACCTTGCAAGCAACGCTTCACTACTTCCGCTACTTCCGCTGGCTTGTCGAGCTGCGGATAGTGCCCGGCCGTTGGCAGATACCACAGAGAACTTTCCACATCACGGTCATTCAGATAAGTTTGCCAAACATGGTTAGCAACCCTGGCCGGTTGGCCCGCGTCCCTGAGGCCCCATAGATAACACACTGGGACAGGGCTCCTTGTCAGGTTCTCCAGCCAACGATGTTCGTTGGCTGCTCGTTCAAGCAGGTATTTCCCGACATATAACCTCGCTCCAATGCCATCATTAAAGGCGTGAATATCAGCATTAACGACCCTCCGCTCCGGCCCGCTAGTGAGTCTGGGTCGTGCCTTGAGTTCGGCAATTTGCTCGGGCCCCTGAACCGGGTGAAGTAAAGGTGCTCGATTCTCACCTAAGGTTGACAGCGGCAAATACATGCCAGAATTAGACATAAAGTGATACATGAGCTCATATCCCGGGTCAGGACTGTTCAAATAATTACCCAGAAATGCCAGTCCAACACTCACGCCTCTGTCATGGGTAAACATGTAAAACCGTTTCCAGCCAAGAATTTTCGCAACGAAATGATCGAGCAACTTTGCATCATCCTCCAACATGTAGGAGTAGCCATTTTGCGGCTTGTCGGAAAAACCAAACCCCGGAAAATCCAGAGCTGCAATAAAATAATCATCCTGCAGATAGGGAATCAATTCCGAGAAATCGATACTACTGGTTGGATACCCGTGTACCAGTAGTAGAGGCGGATTAGAAGGGTTGCCAAAAGTACGATAGAAAACCCGTACCTCCTGGTTGTTATTAAATTCAGTAGTAGAGGTCCAGGAAAAAAAACGGCCTTCATCATGCCAGTTTTTTGCCAGAGAAGAATAGAAGGTGAATTCTGTTGATTGCGCAAAGGCAGTAAAGGGAAATACTGCAGCACCTGCCGCCGCCATTTTTAACAGTTGTCTGCGTTTCATTGACTTGTGATTCCTAACTGGGTTGTCCAAGGTAAATCTATCGAACCTGACTCAGCAATTCATAAAATCCTGTTTAGCGAAACGCATTAATTAGCTATGTTGATCTCGGTTCCGCCAGCAGGAAGCTCCAACGTCATGCCATCCTCGGCCAGATGCCAGTCGAGATTTCCGCTTTCCTCAATACCCTCCTCAATGCCCTCGGTGAAGGTCTCCAGAAATTCCGGCATACCTGCCTGTGTAAGATGGCTCAGCACCAGCATCTGCACACCCGCCGATTGGGCCAATTCTGCGGCTTCTCTGGGTTCGGTATGATAGGTTACTGTGTCAGCCAGAAGTGCAGCACCTCTTGGATTTATTTTGCTCGTTCTGCGGGAAGCTGCAATCTGCATGGCATTGCTCTGCGCCTCATGGATGAGTACATCGGCGCCATTAGCGGCCGCACTCAGTGGAGGCCAGGCTATGGTGTCACCGCTGATCACCACAGAGCGGCCCTTGTAATCAAACCGATAACCGAAAGCTGGGCTGACCGGGTCATGGGCTACGCGGATTGCCGTGATGCTCAGCTCACCATCTTTCAAGGCCAGCGCCGTTCCAGCCGGGTCCGGAATTTCGACGACTTTCGAACGAATCTCTGCAGCATCCAGCGGGAACTTGATATCCCCTTGTTCATGATGTGCTTTACGGAATAACCGGTCTCGTTCGTAGACGAGGTTGAATCCATCGGCCAGATTGTCCACACCATCCGGTCCGATCACCGTCAATGGCTCAGCCCGCCCATTGATCCAGCTCTGTTCAGCCGCCTCACCCACACCAGCAATATGATCGCCGTGCAGGTGAGTGATGAAGATCGCCTTCAAACTGGTTACCGGTGCTCGCATTCCACGCAGAGTATTCCAACCGCCAACTCCGTTATCGATCAGATAAAGTGAATCACCCGCCTGAATCGCCGTGCAAGGCTGGGCACGACCAGAACTCGCAAGGGGCCCCCCAGTGCCACAGAAGAAAACCTTGAGACCATCGAAGCTTTGCGCGTGGGCCGTAAATGGGCTGACAGTAGACATCAGGGCCAAAACCAGAACTGAGCTAGCTAATTTGAGTGCATTATTTCTCATTTATATTCCTTCGTGAGTAGGCACCGCAAATGGGTGCAGATCTTCGGTGCTGTTATCCGGATAGATGACCTTGAATTTTATGCGCTTGCCACGGGTATGCATGTGCGGCCTCAATGCATGCATCGTCCTTGCCTGGGGTAAATCCTTCCAGAAAATCAAGGGACACTGATAATTTAATAAGTTAGATGGCTCCGTTCTTTGAAAGTAAGTTCTTAAGTTACAAACTTATCAGTGCCCCCATCTTTTGCCCATTAACAATTGAACATAAACAGAAATAGCCTTTTAGTTCGGATTCGTATTCGCGCGTGGTGCCCTGCGCGCTCGTAGCGGTGATGATTCCATAGGGCCGCTGCGATCGAGCTCACGCAGGTCGAGCGTAAAAGAGATCGGTATCGAGACCGGGTTGTAGCAGAAAGTGTCCGAGCATGCCTGGTAATCCAGAGAACCGGTGAGTGTCAGCGCGTCCAGCTGAGAGCGGGCTTCTTCGGCTTCTGCGGAGGCTTCTACTAACACGTCCTGCAATAAAGTGAATTCACTCATGAAAACAGGCACGAGTTCGTCCAACGGTTCGAAGTGGTAGATCTCCGACTCTGGATACTGCACTGGTCCGAAGCGGACGTAAGGTGCTGGCCGCATGGAAAAAGAAGTGACGCGATAGCCCTTTTCCTCAGCGCCCGGCGCATAAAGATGCATGTTCGGGCCAGGCTCGATCTGAACTGCTAATGAGATTCGGCTGCCGGGCCTGACATACGGGTCACTCGGATAGGCTGTAAATTTGAGGTGGGCAGTCGAACCTTCTACAGCCGCTATTGGCGTTAAACCGGTTCCTCGCTGCAACATAATATTGGCGATGGTGTTTCGTTCCCGGTAAAACTCCTCGAAAAACCGCGAGGTGACTCTGGCTCTTCGATCGACGATAAAGGTGCCGGGGTAGGCAGTCCCAATGTGAAAATCGATCCCCCCTTTGACGGTGACATACTTCTCGATGTCCTCCGCAAGTACCGGGTCGAGGTTCTCTGCGTCACCATCGCTGAGACGTGCGCCGACCAATTCGAATGCCTCGTTAGCGACCGTGTTGAGAATTCCGTATTCGGTGATTACCGCAGAATCGTCATCGGACAATAATGGAAAGGTTATTCCATTTTTCTCGCTGAACTCAGTCAGCACTGCTTCGGTATCGTAGCTGATCGCTGCCACGCCAAGACCCTGAGCTTGTAACTCTTCTAACTGTTCTTGCAGCTCCACGAGCTGCGCTTTGCAGTAGGGTCACCAGTCAGCCGAACGATGAAACAGCAGCATCGCCCCATTGGGACCCATAACGGACTCCAGCGTTTGAATCTGACCATTTTGATCCGGGAGGCTGAAGTCAGGCACGGTATCGCCTATCTGCGGGCCAAGCGCAGAGATGTCTATGGCTTCTCTTTCCTGAGCTGTCGTGACTGGTGAGAACGCAAATAACACGGTGGCCATAATGCCACCGAGAATTGCTGCCCTATTCTGCTGTTTCACAAATTGTTCCTCTCTTGGGTATCTCTGGTTTCGGCCGCAATCGCTAATTGCTTTCGTTGCCAGTTATGTAGGTGCCTAAAGCGCGAAAGACTGCTTCCTTTTCCTTGGCACTGGATCCTGCATTGCTGATAGAGAATTGCGCGACGACAAATTCTCTCTTCTTGTCTATCCAGAGATAATTCTTGAAAGCTCCAGACGCCATGAATTCTTCATCGTAATCGAGCGGCAACCAAAATTGGAAGCTGTAGCCTTCAATTACGTTGCCTTCATTATCTGCTCTCGGTTCCTGAAAAGGCGCCTGTGCATTTGCCACCATGTCAATCCAGTCGTTGGTAACGGTTGGGTTGCCGTCCAGCATCAAGTCTTCCAGGTAAAGCTGACCGAGGTGTGCGAAATCCTGTAGCGTAAGCGCTAACGACCAGTGCCCGGTCGCGTGCCCATGAAAATCCAGCCCCCATTGCGCTTCACCAAAACCGAACGGCTCCCAGAGTTTCTCCTGCACAATTTCGGGGAATGGCTTTGCGTAAGCACCACGCAACACGGCAGAGAGGACATGGGTGTCTGTCAGAATATAGTTGAAATCGGTGCCTCCCGGCACGCGACGTCCCAATGCAGCGGCCCACTTATCGAAATCGGCCCCTTCCTGCAGAAGATCATTGTAGAAATCACGCCGATCCGGGCTACCGCTACCATGAAAGAAATCGATGCCCGATGACATTATCAACATGTGTCGGATAGAGGTTTCTCCATAGGCAGTCCCGGCAAACTGTGGCGCATACTTTTCCGCAGGGTCGTCGAGACTGGAAATCGTGCCGTCTTGCAGCGCCATCCCAACGAGGGTTGAGGTAAAACTCTTGCTTGCCGACCAAATATGGCTTCGGCTCTGGGCATCAAGCCCCAGGCCATAATACTCCAGGCGCACCTCGCCGTTATGTAGAACCATCAAGCCGGATATTTTGGCTTGCTCGATGTAGTCTGTGAGCCGATGGGTCTGTCCATCGAGCTCATAGGTGAACTCATCAAGCGCGTGGGTGTTTCGCTTATACACTCTGGGCGATTCCGCTCCGGGAAGAACCGCATGGGGATGCATGCGCTCCCAGTGAGTGAAGATATAGGCCCGCTCATCTTCGAATGGGAGTCGCATCCACAGCTCGGGATTGACGCCTTCGCTTTCCCAGGCCTTTTGGGCTGTAGCTTCCAAAGTAAAAATCATGAGGGCCATCAAAGTGCCCACAAGAATTTTTATCTTCATCCTGTCTTACCTTTCATTGTGTATTCGTCAGCAGAGCGGATCATAGCTTCATACCCGGAACTGTAATGAAAAAACGTCAAGACAGTGACGACAAGTCCCGGACTTGTCTTAGGGATTCTAGCTAGAAACGTTTGTGGTCGACACTAGCAAATTAAGCATCCCCTTCAATCTTACTGAATGATAAAGGGGACGGGTTTATTTTCCTGATTTGATACAACCGCTATAGTAAATTTATTTATCCTCTTTTTACTTAGAGAATGAATATTTTCGCAAAGCCATGCCTGCTGTGAGTGAGCCATAGATATTTCCATCACTGTCCGCAACCACACCCTCCTGACTCCCGCTCGCATCGGGGTCCTGAAGAAACAACA